>FWWL01003696.1_pt1 | contig 27278 bp, 18 predicted proteins | sample 2228331 | NCBI WGS metagenome assembly FWWL01 (sample SAMEA103939775, study PRJEB20133) | metagenome
GGCGGGTGGGCGGGGATTGCTCACTTTAGCGGAGTCTAAAAATTCTAAAATAGAAATTTCTGGTAGGCACCTACTTTAGTTTGAAAGAGAGTTTTAGCATTTTCAGAATTTTTGATCATGAATCATAATTTTGTAGGAGTTTTTTTAGTTTTTTCTGTAATCTTAATTTTGTTTTCTAACTGTGGAAGAAACAATTCTAGTGAAAATAAAACCTTGATTGATTCTTACGAAAACTACATTACAGTTTTAGAAGAGAAGGATATAGTTTCTTTTGTAAAGGCTATGAAAGAATTTTCATCTAAAGAGATAGATATCACATCTGTAAAGGAAATAGAAAAATTTCGAGATATTATTATCAATAATGGCTTTGAAAGTGTTGATGAGTTTCTAAGGGTTTCGAAATTGATAATATTGTATTATGAAATGATAAAGACATATGAATTTCAACCAAATGTATTGGAAGAAATTATCGAATATAAATCTAATATCTTACGGAGTTTGAGTGATGAAAACTTGACAGAAGAAGAAAAAAGACAGTTACTTCTAGAGTTAGAGAGATTAGATATGAGAGTCTATTCAAATCTAATTCAAACAAAGAAAAATAGCTTGCTAGCTGAAAACCTTCTTATAGTGAAAAAATATAGAAAACTACTTGAAGATGTAATAGAATGACTATAGTAACTTCTTGAATATGTCTACTTTGTCCAATTTTTCCCATGTAAATGTCTCTTCTTCTTCTCTACCAAAGTGTCCGTATACTGATGTTTTGGAGTAAATAGGTCTTTTCAATTTTAACGTTTCTATTATTCCTCTTGGTGTTAGATCAAAGTTTTTCCATATAACTTTTTCTATTTCACTCTCATCGACTTTTGATGTTTGGTTAGTATTTACTACGATCGAAACAGGTTCTGGTACACCTATAACATAGGCTACTTGTATTTCGCACTCATCAGCGATACCTGAGGCAACTATGTTTTTAGCGATGTATCTCATCATGTAAGCTGCACTTCTATCAACTTTTGTTGGATCTTTACCTGAGAAAGCGCCCCCTCCGTGTCTTGCCCAACCACCATATGTATCCGCTATAATTTTTCTACCGGTAAGCCCAGCATCTCCATGAGGCCCCCCTATAACAAACTTACCTGTTGCATTTATGAAGTATTCTGTATCTTCATCTAGATATTTAGAAGGTATTACCTTTTTTATAACCTTCTCGATTATAAACTCTCTTAGTTCTTTGATAGATATATCTTCGGAATGCTGAGCGGCTACTACTACGTTTTTTACCCTGGTGGGTTCTCCATCTGTATACTCAACTGTTACTTGACTTTTGCCATCTGGTCTTAAGAAAGGTGCTTCTCCACTTTTTCTAAGTCTTGACAATTCCATGGAGATTTTATGAGCAAGGTCTATAGCTAAAGGCATAAAATTAGGTGTTTGATTTGTAGCATACCCGAACATCATTCCTTGATCTCCAGCTCCACCTGTATCTACCCCCATAGCTATGTCTGGAGATTGCTTCTTTAAACTAGAGATTATACCAACACTTCTGTAATCAAACCCTATCGAGCTATCTATATAACCTATTTCTTTTATCTTTTCTCTTATTTTCTCATCTAAATCCAGCTTTGAAGTGGTTGAAGTTATCTCCCCTGTTACAAAGACTAAACCAGTCGTAACAACAGTTTCACAAGCTACCCTGGAATTTGGGTCTTGTGAAATAAACTCATCTAGAATCATATCTGAAATCTGATCAGCTATTTTGTCTGGATGACCTTCTGTAACTGATTCTGAAGTAAACAAAAATGTTCCTTTCCTTCTCATTTCTGCCTCTTTTTTACAACTTTATAATCAATTTGAATTTTATCGAAACGAGAAAAACTTTTTCAAATTTTGTAGAAGCCTGTTTAGGAATTTCTATTTACAAAAATTTTTCCTTTTAAAAGGGAACAATTAGGGCTGGTGGGCGGGGATTGCTCACTTTAGCGGAGTCTAAAAATTCTAAAATAGAAATTTCTGGAAGCCTGTTCAGAGGTTTATACTTAAAAATTTTTCTTAGCATCCTATTTAGAGTAACTCCCCACCCTAAGCATACTTCCATCTCGAACTAGAGAGTAACTTTTCACACTCCTTACTAATTGTTGTTTTAGAGAAGTTTATAATTTGAAATTTACGATAAAAAAGTTTTATAGGATTTATACTAACAGGTAGTTGTATTTATTTTTCACTTGTTAGTAAGAGTGGATTCTAGAGTCCACTGGGAAATTTTAGAGTAAAATATTTTGTACAAAATATTTTAAGAAACAATAAGGCTATGAAGAAAGCAAATATACTAAAGGTTACAATTTTAACATCTTTTATGATGTTGTTCTTTGTAAGCGATTTTTCTTTTTCAGATTCTTTTTCAATCCTATATGAATGGGGAGGGTTATATGGAAACACTCAAATAAGCTTTAATCTAGAAAATCTAGAAGCTTTGTTCCAATATAATGTTATAGAAAATTTCGAGGTTGTGGATGAAAATAAAACCTTTGTTGATTCTGTAAACTTACCCAATTTCGTAACTTCAGTACAATACAAAAATGTATTATTTCTCAAAACATATTACAAGATAGGGTTAGAAATCCACTACAACAGCTACTATTATTTTTCAGACATAAGTTTTGTTCCTCTGGTTGGTTTTCATCTGAAAGAAACAAATTTTTTAGCGGTGCTTTTCAAGTACTCAGACAGAGAAGGGCTTATCCTCAATACATTTAGCGAATTTCCTGTAGAGAAAGATATCATGAAAGCTTATGTGAAAGGATATTTTAGTTTTTACAATATTGAAGTATTCTTAGGAAGTGATTTTCGCATCTTTTTTGCTGGTGATAGTAAATTCCTTGGCCATTTTGGTATTATGTTCTCTCAAGGCAAAGGCATTATTCCTAACTTAGGCATTAAGATCGAGCTTTATCAGCTCATAATATCGAGTTTTCTGAAATTTACTCCTGTGATCGGTAGCATTTACGAAGTGGAGTTGACATTTAAAAAGTAAGTAAATATTGCCATTCTTACCGCCACACCACTTGTTACTTGATCTAATATAAGGGAATTACTACAGTAAACTATATCGTGATCTATTTCTATTCCTCTGTTAACCGGACCAGGATGCATGATAAATATTTTCTTACCCTTGTATTTTACCATCTTATCCTGTGTTATACCCCAGAATTCCCTGTATTCTCTAAATGAAGGAATATAAGCAAAATTCTGCCTTTCAGTTTGAATTCTAAGCAACATTACAACATCTGAGCTTTCGAAAACTTCATCTAGGTTTTTGGCTACTGTTACACCAAGTTTTTCTATTCCTGAGGGCACTAAAGTAGAGGGACCATAAACTTTTACATTTTCGTTTCCTAATTTTCTGAACAAGAAAATGTTAGACCTTGCTACCCTACTGAACAAGATGTCTCCTACTATAGAAAGTCTTACTTTTGAGAGATCGCTAAAGTGTTCAGAAATAGTTAAGGTATCCAGAAGTGCTTGAGATGGATGTTCGTGTGATCCATCACCACCGTTTATAACTATTGTATTAGTTATTTCCCTTGCCAAGAGTTTCGGAAAACCAGAAATGTTAGATCTCACTACAACGAAGTCTGTTTTCATAGCTTCAATAGTTTTCAAGGTATCTATTTTTGTTTCACCCTTCTGTACCGAGCTTGCTTGTTCTGAGAAATTTATGACTTTAGCTCCGAGCAGTTCAGCAGCTATCTCAAAACTCATCCTTGTTCTGGTAGATGGCTCGAAAAACAAATTTACAACAATCCTGTCTCTGAGGTTTTTACTTATGGTATTTTTATTTTTGATCAACTTCTCCTTATAAATCTTTCCTAGTTCGAGGATAGACAAAATTTCTTCCTTAGTTAAGTCGACTATACCAATTAAATGTTTTGGCATTAAATTATCTCCGTTATATAATTTTCTTGGTAGCCATTATTTTTACTGGTAAACCGTAGAGATTTATAAATCCTTTAGCATCTCTATGATCGTATAATTCTAACCCTTCAAAGGAAGATAACTCTGGGTCATATATCGAATACTCCGATTCTCTGGAAAGTAAAATAATATTACCTTTATAAAGTTTTACTTTGACTTTACCTGTTACAAATTTTTGAGTTTCATCGAAAAACTTATCCATAGCATATCTTAGAGGGTGAAACCACTTTCCGTAGTAAACTATTTCACCGTATTTTATGGCCATTATTTCTTTCTCCCTTGCGGTATCTCTGTCTAATACCAGCTGCTCTAGGGCTGTGTGAGCAAAATGCAATACTGTAAGTCCAGGTGTTTCATATACACCTCTAGACTTTATACCTACAAGTCTATTCTCCACAACATCCACTCTACCAATTCCGTTTCTACCAGCTATTTTGTTTAAAGCTTCTAAGAGTTCAAACGAAATTAATTTATCACCATTTAGTGTTGTTGGTATACCTTTTTCAAACCCTATTTCTACTTCTTCCCCTGTATCGGGGGCTTTTTCAGGTGATACAGTCATTCTAAACATATTTTCCTCATAGAGGTTTCTAGTATCTTCCAATACACCCCCCTCATAACTTATATGAACGAGATTAGCATCCATACTATATGGTTTCTCAGTAGTCGTTTCAATTGGTATACCATTTCTTTTTGCGTATTCTATCATATCTTTTCTGCCAGTAAATTTCGATAGAAACTCATCATCTTTCCAAGGAGATATTATTTTCAAATCAGGTGCTAAGGCTTTGTATGCTAACTCAAATCTAACTTGATCGTTTCCTTTACCTGTTGCTCCATGGGCTAGCGCTTCTGCGTTTTCCTTTAGTGCTATTTCAACTTGTTTTTTTGCTATCACAGGCCTTGCCATAGAAGTGCCCAGGAGATATGTTTCATACTTCGCACCTGCCTTAAGCACTTTCCATACAACATCTTCTACAAACTCTTTCTTAAGATCTTCTATGTATACTTTTGAAGCACCGGTTGCCAAAGCTTTTTGTTTTACTTTCTCCAAATCTTCATTTTGACCAAGATCAGCTACAAAAGCTATTATCTCAGCGTCATATTTTTCTCTCAGGTATTTGAGTATCACTGAAGTATCTAGACCTCCAGAGTAAGCGAGAACAATTTTCATAAAACTAACTCCCTAACATAAAACATTATTAAATAACTACAACTTTTCTCTCAAAATAAAATGCTACCCATACAGAGTTTTATACTTAAGAATTTCTCTTAGCATCTATTTAGGGTAATTCCCACCCTCCCCACCCCTTAGTTTGATTCTAGGGGGTTAACACCCCCTAAGAATACCCCCGTTTTTTAAGGAAAGTGCCTTAGGCCCCCGCCCACCCTCTCTAAGAGATTTCATAGGGGGCTTCGCCCCCTAAGCATACCCCCATTTTAAAACTAGGATAACATACTTACCCATCCTAAGAGATTTTATAAGGGGCTTTGCCCCCTAGTAATACCCCCTTATTTAAAGAAGGCGCCTTAGGCGCCCCCTAGTGTACCCCTGTTTTTTAGAGGCTAGGCCTCTTTTTTAAGAGAGTGTCTTAGACACCCTTAGGCACCCTTAGGCGACCGACCTTTTTACTTTCTGATTTCTCCGTTAGAGAATTTTTTCTTAAATAGAAATTTCTGGCTACCCATATAACTTAACTTTCTCGGTTAAAAGTTTTTCCCAGTTCTTAATCTATAGCAGTTTATGTGAGATAATGTAATTCTCATTTTGATTGATAGTGTTACGAATAAACCAATTTATCCAAGACTCTGTATTGAATAGCTTCTGATATATGCTGATCCTTTATATCCGAGGAGCCTTCCAGATCTGCTATGGTTCTAGAAACCTTTAATATTTTGTGGTAAGATCTCATACTTATTTTGAACTTATTCATAACAACCTCCATGAGTTTTTTTGAAGATTCGGATATCCTACAAATTTCATCTATAAGGCTTGAAGGTATTTTTGAGTTTCTTGTTATCGGCAAACCATACTTGGCAAATCTCTCTTTTTGAATTTCTATAGCTCTGATTACTCTTTGGCGGTAATAGGAAGAATTTTTCTCTTGTTTATTTGAAGAAGATATCTCATCGAATTTTACTCTAGGTACTTCTATATGCATATCTATTCTATCTATAAAAGGTGCACTTATTTTGTTTAGTATTTTCTGGATATCACTAGAAGAATACACACTGTCAGTGTTATCTTTAGCAACATTCATAGCCCCGACAAACATGAAATTAGCCGGAAATACTACACTTCCCTCGGCCCTTGATATAGTTATTATACCTTCCTCTAGAGGTTGTCTCATGACCTGCAATACATTACTCTTGAACTCTTGTAATTCATCGAGGAATAAGACGCCATTATGAGCAAGACTAACTTCACCAGGTTTAGGTATTCTACCTCCTCCTATTATAGCTACATCTGATGCAGTATGATGTGGGGACCTGAAGGGGCGATTCACTACCATACCCTCTTTGTTCAGAAGCCCTGCAACACTGTAAATTTTTGATACTTCTACTATTTCTCTTAGTGACATTTCTGGCATGATAGTTGGTATTCTCCTTGCCAGCATAGTCTTACCCGCCCCAGGTCCACCTAACATCAATATGTTGTGTCCCCCTGCAACAGCTATTTCCAAAGCCCTTTTAGCAGATTCTTGACCTCTAACATCAGAGAAATCCATCTCAAATTTTCTAGAATACTCCAAAGTTTTACTTTCGGAAAGTCTTTGTATATCTATCCTACCAGATAGAAAATCAAATACATCTTTTATCTTTCCTACAGGGAAGATATTTATATGCTTTGCAACCAACCTACATTCTTCTGCATTTTCTTCTGGCACGAAAATATTTTTTAATCCCATTTCAATAGCATGTAAAACAATGGGTAAGACTCCTTTAACCGCTCTGATGTTACCTTCCAGCGAGAGTTCACCTAAAAACAAAGTATTATTTAAGTCAATAATACCGCTATCTTGTATCTCTTCCGAAGCCAAACCAATTCCAACTGCCAGAGCTAAATCTAATATTGATCCTTCTTTCTTAACGTAAGCAGGAGCTAAGTTTACCAGTATCCTTTTAATAGGAAATGTGTACCCTGAGTTAGATATAGCACTTCTTACTCTATCTTTGGATTCCCTAACAGCTGCATCCGGCAACCCTACTATGTTAAAATCTGGTGATTTATTCTGAATGTCAACTTCAACTTCAATAATCTCAACATTTAGCCCAACAACTGAGGCCGATAAAGCTTTACTCAACATATACTCCCCCTAAGTCTTCATATTAATTTAACAAGTAATATTGAAACTTTTATTACAGCTAAAATACCAGTAATACAAAATTATACGAACATATATTACAGTTTTAAATAATTGATTTGGGAGTATTCTGGAGCTTTGGGGATAACTACAGAGCTTTTGATGAAGTTATTGGGGATTAGGAAATTATTATGCCTTACAGAAATTTCTATTGAGTGATAGCACGAATCTGAGTTTGCTGAAAAATCCTTATGCTCCAAATATTGATAGAGTCAGTGAAATTGGTTCAAAATCATATCTAGGTGTAGAAGTATGCATGAATCTTTGCTGGCAAAAGATGTTGTAGATTTGATATTAACTGAAGCACATAAATACGGGGCTAAAAAAATACTAGCTGCGAAAATAACGGTATCCGATACGGAGAGCATAAATAAAGAAGCGTTTGATTTTCATATAAAAAATTATTCTCAGAAAACAATGCTAGAAAATGTAGAAATTCAGATAGAATTAGTGCATGTTCCGGTAGTATGTGAATCATGTGGTGCAAAATACTTTACAGATAGTCATACTAATATATGTGAAAAGTGTGGAACTCCTTCAATCAGGCCAGAAAAAGAAGAAGGGGTAAAAATAGAGTATATAGACATCGATGTTTAAGGTAAAAAGTTTATTTTTTTTCATAATGATTACTACTGTAATCTTACAAAATTGTTCCGAGGAGCCTATCCATAAAGCTCTAGATTCTTTGTATGGAACATGGTTTTTAGAAAGAATAGATTACACCAATACGTCAACTTTTTATTCAACTAACTCTTCGTATCAAGAATATTACCATCTCAAAGATGAAATCCGTTCAATCACGAATAATTTATCAAGCTATTTGTTAATATTCGAGATATTTTCGAATAATACGAAATACTATTTCACAAATTTTTGGTATGCTGAAGTAGAGAAAAACTTTTTACATTTAACCATCCAAAGCAATAGATATGTCTATCAATTTACTATGGTTGCGAAAAATAGCAAAATTGTAAACTATCTATGGTTGAACAACGGATTTTACCTTGACACATCCAGTAATACCAATAACTTTTTCTTCAGCAATAACATAGAAACAATAACTCTAAGAAAATTACAAAATTAATTTTTGAAATGATTTATTATTTGAGACCTCTCCTCCTAGACATCTAAAGTAAGGATTTGTAAGTTTTTTCAACAGTATTCTCGGGAATTTCCACTTAAGAATTTTTCTTAGCATCTGTCTAGAGTAACCCCCACCCAACCCCCCCCTTTAGTTACATACAGGGGGCTTAGCCCCCCTAGTAATACCCCCGAGGCTAAGCCTCTTTTTTAAGAAGGTGTCCTAGACACCCCCCCATTATTTAAGAAAAGTGACTTAGACACAGTGCCATAGGCACCCTTAGGCATACCCTAAGCTTACCACCATTTTAAAATTAGGATAATATCCTTATTCATACCAAAGTTAACAGTAAGGGGATCATAAACTTATTTTAAGAAAGTGTCTTAGACACAAGTGCTTTAAGCACCCCTAGGCACCCCCTAAGATTACCCCCGTTTTAAAAAGTGCCTGATGAATTTTCATTCTTTCCTTAAAGTTAGGGTAACTTTTGTCTGCTTTTTAGCAACATATTTATAGTAACTCCCGCCCACCCACCCTAAGAGATTTCACAGGGGGCTTCGCCCCCTAGTAATACCCCCGTCTTAGAAAAGTGCCTTAGGCACCTGCCCACCCTTAAGTTTAATTCTAGGTGGCTTCGTCCCCTATTTTAAAAAAGTGCCTTAGTCACCCCCTAAGCATACCCCCTATTATTCTGAGGTTTCACTCCCTAGTAATAACTCCATTTTCTAACTGGCTTTTTTCTATTTTCCTTAGTATAAGGGCTTCTCTCCTTATTTTAAGAAAGTGTCTTAGACACCCTTAGGCACACCTATTCTCTAAAGAGGGTAAACTTTTTCTTTGATGCGAATTATTACTCCTTCCTTAAGCTAAGGAACTTTTATTTGTTTTTTAGCAACCTATTTAGGGCAACTCCCACCCACCCCACCCCTTAGTTATCTATAGGGGGCTCTGCCCCCTAGTGTACCCCCGTTATTTAAGGAAAGTGTCCTAGACACCCGCCCAAACCATCCCAAACCACCCTGAGGCTACGCCTCTTCTCTTAATTCTAGAGGGTTTCGCCCTCTAAGAGTACTCCCGTTTTAGAATTAGGATAATATCATTACCCATTCTAAAAGATTTCACAGGTGGCTCTACCCCCTAGTGATAACCCCTTTTTAAAAGAGTGTCTTAGGCACAGTGCTTTAAGCACCCATCCTAATTGTTCCTTTTAGAAGTAAAAATTTTATTGAATATAAGTTTTTGACAGTCTTTTTTAGCCTGTTGAAAGTAACTCTACATTTTTTTAAACTTAATATGAAAGGTGAATATTATGACAAATATTTATCTTTTGCATCTATTTATATACACTATTTCGATTATTTTCTCTTTTTCTGTTTTAGCTAGAACGCAATTGCGTCTCAAAAACGGTAAGATATTCTTCATTTTTAATTTGCTTCTGCTGTCAGTATTTTCATTTGTGTTAGTTTTTCTAACGTTTGAAGTTTTTGCAATTAATTTTAACCAATATCTTATAAGGATACCGTATTTACTTGCTTCTTTTTTAGTCCCAACCTTGCTGCTGATAAACGCAAAATTGGTAGATCAAAAATATTTCTACAAAGATTATAGGTTAAGAAATCTTATATACCCTTCGGCTTTAGTCTTATCTTTTGTTATCGTTCTTGCTAATCTAGTAATATTGCTCAGCAATAACTTCATTCATCTGTATATTTTATTAAACTTGATATTTTTCTTATCTCTGTTGGCTCAGTTTCTGTTTTTGAAAAAGAGAAATGAGCTTACTTTGGACTACTTTATAATTAACATATTTTTTATTTTGTCATTTTTTGTATTTCTTTCAATAAACCTATTTGTGGTTGACAAGAGTGGTTTTTCTCTTAATAGCTTTTCGATTTTTGCAATGAATTCTTTTAGTTTGTTTTTCGTAAGCACATGGACTGCAATAATACCAATATCTAACAGAGAGAAGGATGTAATTAGATGTATAACAAACATATTCTTTGTGACAGTACTGTTTTTACCAGCGATACTGTACTCTAATATTTTAGCGATATTCGGAGAAAAAATGAGCTTATATTCTTTGATATCGCTATTTATAATGTCTCTAATTGTTTCTCTGATCTTTCTAAAATCTATGAAGGAACTTGCTAAAGATTTTTATTATGCTATAATGAATTTTTCAATTTATCGGAAGCTGGAAGTAAAAAACCTAGAAGAGTTGAAAAGCTTTAATCTCAAAGAAATCGTAAACCATATTAACATTTTTCTAGAAGAACTTGTTGGAACTAATGTTGTGTCTGTGTTCTCTATAAGTGAAAAAAATAGATATTACCTATCTCTTAAATCACCTGACATAGAGTTTGTGAATTACCATGCTGTTGAAGAATTTTATCTCGAAGAAGGACTTATTGGTGAACTAAGGCTGAAATCATTCATAACATCAAATGAATTTGAAAATTTACGTAACCTTAATTTTGATATACTCATACCAGTTGAGTATGAAAGTGAAATCAGGTTTATTATTGCTTTGATTTTTTCGCATAAGTTTTTACTCGAAAGAAAAAACTCAATATCTTACATGGATAGAATCGTTAGATGGATTAAAATCAGCTCGGAATCTGCTTTGCTAAAGCATACTTTTAAAGCACATTCTTATAATGCGTTGTTATATGTAAGGGATAATAACATAAGGCAAGATATTACATCTTTACTCATATCAAATGGTTTCGAAGTGTTCTCTGTGAAAAGTTATTCCGAGGCTAAAAAAGTGTTTGAGACTTTTGATATAGATCTAGTGTTTATGGATGAAGAATTTGATGATGGTTTAAAAACTTCTGTGTTTATAAGAGAAATAAGAAGGAACCTAGAAAAATCTAATACTTATTGCATACTTGTAACGAAAGAATTTTCAAATGAATTTAGGGATGTATTCATAGAGTCATTAGCAGATTTCTATTTTGTACTTGGTGGTGACAAAGTTACTATGGAAAATTTTATCTCCAGCATAGTACGTAATTTAGAAATGAGAAAGGGTTTTGAATATTCCTACCGAAATATAAAATCTTTGACCCAATATTCTAGGCTCATGCTTAATAGACTTTATGATTATAGGTTTGTTGAAATTGAACGGCTTGAGGATGATATCTTACATGGTATATTGTTAAACCCTGAGATTGAGATGAATATGCCTTCCATGGTGATAATAGGTAAGGTAAATGATACAAATCTTGTTGGTAGGGTTATTTCTTCTGTGGAAGGTAGAAATATCCTACTTGAGCAAAACTTAGTTTTACCTTTGGATTTCTACTCAAGAAAAACTTTTGGTAAAAATAAAACGATATTTGATGATTACAGATTTTTGCTAGTTTCACCATCTACTTTTTCTTCGTTTTTTGCTAAGGAGATTAGATATTTCGCAGGGGAGATAGCAAACTTTATAGCTACTGCTACTAGCAATGTTTTTGTAATAGCTTTGAATTATAAGAGAAAGATAAACTTATGGGATGTAGATTTGCTGAATTCTGTTGTAACATCCTACACTCTTTTGAAAGAGGTATATACTGAGATAAAGGAAATAGATGAAGCGTTTATATACACTATGCAATCGCTAGCACGTGCTGCTGAGGAGATGGACGAGGAAACCGCTAACCATATATACAGAGTAGGGGAATATTCTCGAACTATAGCAGAATACATGGGGTTCGGCAAAGATTTCTCTGAATCAATATACTATTCTTCTCAGATGCACGATATTGGTAAACTTAGGATACCTAGAGAAATTCTAAGAAAACCAGGTTCTTTAACATACGAAGAATTCGAAATAATGAAAGAACACACTATTGCTGGAGCTATAATACTTGGTGATCATCCTAAATTATCTATGGCAAGAGATATTGCCCTATCTCATCATGAGAAGTACGATGGTAGTGGTTATCCGTATGGTATCTCTGGAAATTCGATACCTATTTCTGCAAGAATAGTAGCTATAGCTGATATCTATGACGCTCTTAGATCACCTAGAGTTTATAAACCCCCTTTGGAACATGAAGCATCAGTTGAAATAATCACCAAAGGTAACACTAGAACAAAACCTTCTCACTTCGACCCAGAAATCTTGGAAGTATTCAGACAAATACATGATAAATTCTATGAAATATACAAGAACTATGAACAATAGTTGTTTTATAGCATTAAGATTAATTTTAGTAACTTCTTGCCAACCCGCGAGGAGAGTGCCTGAGGCAAGTGTTTTAGGAATTTCTACTTAAGAGTTTTTATTAGTATCCATTTAGGGTAACTCCCACCCACCCATCCCTAAGAGATTCTACGGGGGGCTTCGCCCCCTAGTGATACCCCCGTTTTAGTTAGGTAACTTTTGCTTGCTCTTTAGCAACCTATTTATAATGACTCCTGCCTATCAGCCCTAGTTGTTGTTCTAGAGGGCTTTGCTCCCTAGTAATACCCCCTTTTTAGAAAAGTGCCTTAGGCACAGGTGTCTTAGACACCCGCCACCCTCCCTTTAGTTTAATTCTAGGGAGTTTCACCTCCTAAGAATACCCTTTTTCTAGGAGGCAAACTCATCTTTTTCCCTTTAGCTTTCTTCTGAAGAAAGATATTAAACAAAACAAATTATAAACTGATTTTAGAGTGATAATTGGATTGTTGTTGATTAATGTTTACTTTTTTTTACTCTCTTTGAGTTTCTTAATTTCTTCTGATGTATATTCAGTTAATTTTTCATAAGCTTCGATTATTTTTTCCTGCTCGATTTTTTCTCTTCGTGCTATTTCTTCCACGGTTTCGTGTGCTCTAACTAAGTCCATAAGCTGAATTATCTCCTTTCTTGCCAATTCTTCCACTATTTCATGAGCTTTTATTATACTTTCCCTATCTATGAGTTCTTTTCTCGACAACTCTTCTACTATTTCATGAGCTCTATCTATTTTGTCTTTTTCTATGAGTTCTTTTCTTGCCAATTCTTCCACTATTTCATGGGCTTTTATGGTTTTATCTAACTCTATTTTTTCTTCTCTACCAAGTTCTTGAACTGATTCGTAGGCATTTATTACCTTATTGAAAAATTCTCTATTTTTCATTATATAACTTTGTAATGTTTCGAAAGCTGAAATTATACCGTAAAGCTCAATGAATTGTTTTCTTTTCACTTCGTCTAATATTTCATATGCTTTCATTATGCTGTCCATTTCTATCTTTTCTTTTCTCATCATTTCTTCTATTATTTCATGAGCTTCTATTATCTTAAGAGCTGTTGGTAGATCTATATTGCCGACTTTGGGTGTGGATTTCAACTTCTCTACTGGTAAGTTTTGTATGATATCTTTAGCCTTCTTGATATCATCTTTTTTGATTATATTCTCTTTACTTAGGATTTCCACAAACTCGGAAAGCATCAATCTGGATGCTTCTATTATGCTTTTTATCTCATGAGATGCATACTCTTCCAATTTTTCGTAAGCTTCTATCAATTTTTGATCTTCTTGCCTTTCTTTTGCTGAAAGTTCGGAAGTTTTCTCTAAGGCTTCAAATTCTTGTTTGGCTTTCATAAGTTCTTGTCTTGCCATTTCACTACTGATCTCCATTGCTTCTATAATTTTATCTCGATCCTTTATATCTTTGGTCATCATCTCTGTGACTATTTGTAGTGCGCTTATATACTTATCTTTATCGATTAATTCTTTCCTGGATAGTTCTTCAACTATTTCTCTGGCTTTTATTTCTGCTTTTGCACTTTTTAATTCTTCCATACTCATTTCAATGACTTTTTCTTCTGCCTCTATTAGTTCGTCTTTTTCCATCATTTCCGCTCTTGTCATAGTCTGAAGTTTTTCGTGAGCGTCTATTATCTTATATGCATCTATAAGTTCTGATCTACTTATTTCAGAAACATTTTCATACGCCTTTAATATTTTTTCTAACTCCTCTATTTTTTTGTCTTTGGCTTCTAACTCAGCCTTCAACCTATTTATTTCTTCATTAATATCTGGCATATAACCACCTCTTAGAATAGGTCCAAAGGTTTGTTTACATCTTTTTTCAAGAACATATGGAACCTATTACTCGCGCCTTCGTATAGATACTTCCTAAGTTTGCTAATGTCTTTTATATCTTTACCCGCTACACAGAAGAATATCGTATCGCCGTGTTTGACTTTACCCCACTTAAACAAGGCGTTTAGGTCGTTTATCTGCTCTCCACCGTGGAACACCATAACTTTCAGATGTGGATACTTCAAAGTGTAGGATTCTATTATATTTTTCCATGCTTCTACATTACCGTTATGGAAAAGTTCATTTGTAACCTCTATACCATACTTTGGAGTTACCATTATGCCTTCAGTAGGTTTTTCCTCTTTTTCTTTTTCTTTTGGTGCTTTTTTCTTATCAGACTTGAACTCTTTACTTCTTTGACCTATTTCCTTGCCTTCTAAAAGATCTATTATCAATGAAATTGCTTTTTGCTCCAATTCCTTGCTATTTGAATCTTCACCTTCTAAATATTTTACATATATTACAACTAACTGATTCTTTTGCAAAAAACCGGCCCTTTCAAAGTTAGATCTTTTTTTCGGGTTTATCGCCATACTACCTATAGTAGGATGATAATACACTATAACAATATCTACTTTATCCCAAGATGATAGCTCTTCAGTTATCTCGGAAAAATCCTCAATGTTTCTGCGTAGATTATGAGATTTATAAGAATACTGTAGTTTCTGTACTAGCAGTGAATATGTAATTGGAATGACCTGAAGATTAGTTAATTCTCCCTTATCTAGATATTCATTTATCATGTCTGCTGGGTTTAGATTGGATTTTGCTGCATTAAGAACACCACTCGTTTTGTAAAAATGCCTAAGAGCAATATTAAATCCTTCTATAGTACCTAGCCCGAAAAGGTATCTTTCTTTCAAACTCTCCATTTTTTCCCCCAATATTATTTTATAAACTCACTAAACATTATCATATAAAACGAATTCCACTTTGTCAAGATTTTTAGAGACTTTTCTAGAGGTTTCTACTTAAGAATTTTCTTTAGCATCTATTTAGGGTAACTTCCCGCCCGCCCACCCCTTAGTTACTTATAGGGTGCGGAGCCCCCTAAGTGTACCCCCTTATTCTGAGGCTTCACTTCCTAGCAATAACTCCTTTTTCTAATTGGCTTTTTCCTATTGGCTCCTTCCTATTTCCTTATTATAGGGGGATTCACCCCCTAGGCATACCCCCATTTTAGAAGAGTGCCTTAGACACTCTTAAGCGCTTGCCCTTTTTATTTTCTGATTTCTCCGTTAGAGAATTTTTTTCTTAAATAGAAATTCCTGGGGATATGCTCAAGAAAACTTGAAATATTTCAAAAAATTTTTTACAATTTACTATAGCTAATGGTAAGGACTAATCTTAGTACCTACTACCTTCAAAACACCTCCTCGGGGAGTGGGGTTAAGTTGAGGCCCCCTCCCTGTTATAATCTTCTAAAGGTGTCTAATATTTTCGTTTTTAAGCACTGTTAAGTTAAAATAATTCACTCTTTTAGCGAGGGGCTTATGAAAATATCTTACATTAACGGTAAGTTAATCGTTCCAGATGAAGTTGATATACCTTACATCGAAGGTGATGGTATAGGTAGTGATATATTTAGAGCTTCAATACCTGTATGGAACGAAGCAGTAAAAAAATGTTATAATGGCAAAAGAAAAGTAAACTGGATAGAAGTCTTAGCTGGAGATAAATCCTTCAATAAGTTTGGAGAATATTTACCAAAAGAGACCTTAGAAATTCTCAAACACTACATAGTCTCAATAAAAGGTCCTCTTACAACTCCGGTTGGTACTGGTATAAGATCACTAAATGTCACAATTAGAAAAGAATTAGATTTATTCTCTGTTGTCAGGCCTGTAAGGTATTTTGAAGGTGTGATCTCACCAGTAAGGCACCCGGAAAAAGTTAATATGGTTATATTCAGAGAGGCTACCGAAGACCTATACATGGGAATAGAATGGGAAAAAGATTCTGAGGAAGCCAGAAAAATCAGAGAATTTCTTAGAAAAGAATTCGGTATAGAACTGAGAGAAGATGCTGGCATAGGCATAAAGCCTATATCTGAGTTTGGCACAAAGAGGCTTATGAGATCTGCTTTAGACTACGCGGTAAATTCCGGAATAGATACTGTAACAATAATGCATAAAGGTAACATAATGAAGTATACAGAAGGGGCTTTTAGGAACTGGTGCTACGAAGTAGCTACGCAAGAATACAGAGAGTATATAGTAACAGCGGAGGAAATCTCAAATGGTATAAGTAGAAATGGTAAAATACTAGTAAACGATGTTATCGCTGACAATATGTTCCAGCAAGTTTTAACAAGACCAGAAAGTTACAAATTAATCGTTGCCCCTAATATAAACGGCGATTACATATCTGATGCGTTAGCTGCCCAGGTTGGAGGGTTAGGTATTGCCCCGGGAGGGAATATCGGAAGACCACATGCGGTTTTCGAGCCTACTCATGGCTCCGCACCAAAATATGCAGGATTAGACAAAGCTAATCCCTCTTCTTTAATTCTTTCAGGTTGCCTAATGTTTGAATACCTCGGATGGATAGAAGTCTCAAAAACTATACAAGAAGCTATACAGAAAACTATAAAAGATAGAATAGTTACCTATGATTTAGCTAGAGAAATGGAAGGAGCCACGGAAGTGAGTTGTTCTAAATTCGCAGAAGAAATAATAAAAAGAATGTAAAACACCACCCTTAATCACCTTCCATAAACATCCTCAAACCTTACAATATCATCCTCTCCCAAATAATCACCTATTTGTATCTCTATTATTTCGAGAGGGAGTTTACCCGGGTTTTCTAACCTGTGTTTCGAAGTCTTTGGAATAAATGTGCTTTCGTTTTCTTTTAGAAAAATCACTTTGTCATCTACTGTTACTTTAGCTGTCCCTCTAACAACAATCCAGTGTTCACTTCTATGGTAATGTAACTGTAAACTCAATGATTCACCAGGATTTACCATTATCCGCTTTATCTGGAAATTTGGTCCCTTATCTATTATTGTATAACTCCCCCAAGGTCTGTAACTTGTTGTGCCGTATTCTATCTCATCTCTACCAGATAACATATCTAAAACCTTTTTGTTGTCAACATTGTCTTTCGAAATATAAACCACATCTGGAGTTTCTACAACATTTATGTCCTTAACGTTATTCAAAACTACCAATCTTTTAGTTGATATAACCATATTTCTCGAAGAATCACTAATACACACATCCCCTATTCCTATATTTGAACTTTTATTTTTATCGCCTTGTAATCTGGAAATCATGTATTTTAGGTCCGCAATACTGTTTATATCTATTACTTCTCGACTATAGTTTACACCAACTAACCTACCTTTCGAGTTACTCAGCACTTCTTCAATCGACATATTTCTTTCAGGTATCTCAATATCCTGGATTTGCCTCCCAAAAAATTTCTCAAAAACATCAACTAAAACACTTAACCTAGATATGTATACTCCTACATTAGCATGTTTTAGAAGACGATTTTGAGAAAAACTTTTTATTTCATATATATCTTGTTCTATTTCTCCCCCCTTCTCTATAAAGTCCTTAGCTCCCCTTAATTTATCAGAAAAAACACATTTTATCTTATCTAACTGCTTATCCTTGAACCCTTCTATAAGCTTTGCTAAATCTTTCTCAAACCAAAATAGATCTGAGTTCAGTATTACAATGTTTTCATGAAAAGGTATACCTTTTTCTATTAGATACTTCACTGTTTTCAAAGTAGCTATACCTGTACCTTTAGCTTCATCTTCTAATATCTCTGAAACTGTTTCTGTCTTTATCACTTCAAAAGACTGGGTCTTTACAAAAAATCTATACTCTTTTGGAACTACAGCGTGTATATCTTTCGGTTGAATTACCTGAATAAGTAACTCCAAAGTTTGCTGAAAAAGTGATCTTGGCCATAATAACTTACTGAATTGCTTAGGTGTATTGTTCCTAGATATAGGCCAGAGATTTTCTCCTTTACCCCCTGCCAGAATTATCGCCTTCATGGAACCAAAGTATGTGACATATTTATGCCTTTTTTCAAAATAACTTGAGCCCGTTGAAGAGGATTTCGCACACATCCCAATCTAAAAGATTTTACTAGGTGGTTCTACTCCCTAAGTTTATTCCCCTATGTTAGAGCTTTCTGAGGTTATTCCAAACCACTTTGCCATTTAGGAGTGTTACCTTATTTTAAAAGATTAGATCTTCTTTCCTGTTTGAGATAGATAGTTAAGCTAGATTTTTTTGATTTGCTCAGTAACCTATCTAGGGTAACTCCCACCCACCCTGAGGCTAAGCCTCCTTTCTCAATTACAGGGGGCTTTGCCCCCTAAGTCTACCCCCAAGTTTAAGAGTTTTTCTTATTTGTGTTAGGTAACTCTTATTTGCCTTTTAGCATTCTATTTAGGGTAATTCCCCACCCACCCTTTAGTTACTTATAGGGGGTTTCACCCCCTAAGAATACCCCCGTTTTAAAATTAGGGTAATATCCTTACCCGTCCTTCAGTTACATACAGGTGGCTTTCGCCCCCTAGTGATACCCCCTTTTTAAAAGAGTGTCTTAGACACAGTGCCTTAGGCACCCCCGTTATTTTAAGAAAAGTGTCTTAGACACAAGTGTTTTAAGCACCCTTAAGGTAAGCTATTATCTACTTTTTAGCATTCTATTTAGGAGGGTAGCTTCCCCATTCCGACTCTTAGGTTTTCATAGGGGTTTCATTCACCAAGTGTACCCCGTTTTCGAGAGAAAAGTAATTCATCACTATTCAAACTCGATGATAATAGGATAAGTAGTCATTTTCTGTTTTTTAGCAACAAATTTAGAGCAACTCCGCCTCACTCTTTAGCTATGTAAGGGATTCTCTGATTAGGCGTACCAATTTATAACGAAGTTTTGAAACGGTTATTACTAGGAAAACACAAGCAAAATTTGTGCCTGTAACATTTATAACAAACATTTTATCTATTTCTTATGTATAGAAGGTATTAAATATGTATGGGAAAATTTTACCAATTTTGGTGATATTTCTGAGTCTATCGAGTTTAGGTTTCTCAGAACCAGTTGAGCCTGAAAAAGGACAAAAATGTGCTGTGTGTGGCATGGATATAAATGACCCAAAGCAACAATCACAGATATTGCTTAAGAATTCAGAAAGAGTTCATTTTGACATTATTGCTCATGCTTTAGAATACTACATCAAAAATCAGAATAATATTAAGGAATTTTGGGTGAAAGACGCTAAAAATAATAAGTGGATAAATGCAAATAACGCATTTTTTGTTGACACAAAAACACCTATGGGACATTCTTTCTTAGCTTTTCAGAGTAAAATATCCGCTAAAAGCCATTCCAGTAATGTATATACATTCAAAGATATGATCAACAAACATAAATTTTCTCGAAGTAAACACTAGTTACTTATTAAACATATGGTGAAATTTACAGACTTTATACTGAAACACAGGTTTGTAATTATAACGCTATCGATATTCATTTTACTCTACGGTATATATTCGATTAACAATACTCCTATCGATGCCATACCTGACTTAAGCGATGTTCAGGTTACTATATACTCTGAATGGATGGGTCAAACACCTTATGTTATAGAAAATCAACTTACATATCCCCTTGTCTCAAGCCTTTTGGGTATTTCTAAAGTTAGAACTGTTAGAGGGTTGTCCATGCCTAATTATTCGCTTGTTTATGTTATTTTCGAAGATGGAACAGATATATACTGGGCCAGGTCAAGAGTGTTAGAAAAACTTCAGAGTATAAGGTCGTTGCTTCCTCAGCAAGCTAAAGTAGAAATTGGTCCCGATGCTACCGGTGTAGGATGGGTATACCAGTATGCGCTCATTTCGGAAAATAGAACCTTAGATGAGCTTTGGTCTATTCAGAATTTCACGATAAGGTATGTATTGCTTTCTATACCAGGTGTAGCTGAAGTTGCAAGTGTAGGAGGATTTGAGAAGGAATACAGAGTTATTTTAAAACCTGAGAAACTGATTTTCTACGGAGTAGCTATAGATGATGTTGGTAAAGCTATTTCCAGTGCTAATATAGAAAGAGGGGGTAAATACATCGAATTTTGGGGTAGAGAATTTCTAATTTCACTTAAAGGATATGTCAAGGATAAATCAGATATAGAAAATGCTATAGTTAAAGAAGTCAACGGTACACCAATAAAAATAAAAGACGTTGCTTTAGTGGTAGAAACTCCTTCTCTGAGAATGGGTACAGCTGATTATAATGGCATGGGGAATGTAGTAGGTGGAATAGTGATAATGAGATACGGAGCAAATGCTTATACTATCATACATAAGGTCAAAGAGAAAATAAATGAAATCCAGGAAACATTCAAGGGAGATATAAAGATAATACCTGTTTACGATAGGTCAGAACTTATAGAATCCGCAGTCGAAAACCTCAAAGAGGTGTTGATAAAAGAAATAATAGTTGTTTCCGTAGTTATAATCATCTTTTTATTACATCTAACAGCTAGCTTTGTGGTAGTATTTTTCCTTATTTTATCAGTTTCTTCCACTTTTATAGTTATGAATGCCCTAGGTATAACTTCCAACATAATGTCTCTAGGAGGGATAGCTGTAGCAATAGGCACAATAGTTGACGCAAGTATAGTTATAGTCGAAGCAATACAAAGAAAAAAAGAAGAAGGTAAAAACCTATATACTAGCATAAAAGAATCTATGGCTGAGGTTGGTAAACCGATATTTTTCTCGCTTTTGATTGTAACTGTTTCTTTTGTCCCGATGCTGGCTCTAGAAGGACACTCCAAAAGACTATTCTCACCTTTAGTTTATACTAAAACTTTCAGTATGCTTATAGCTTCTTTACTTTCGATATTAGTGGTTCCAGCTTTAGCAGCATACTTCATGAAAGGAAAAGGTATAAGTGAAGAAAAAAACCCAGTAATCAAGCTATTTATAAACATATACCGACCGATCTATGGTTTAGCCATCAAGTCTAGGTACCTAGTCCTAGGTTTCACCATTGTCATAGGAATAAGTTCATATCTTATATACAGAAACTTGGGTAGTGAATTTATGCCAGACCTACGAGAAGGAACACTTCTGTATATGCCCATTACTGCTCCAGGTATATCTATAGACCAGGTTCAAGAATTACTCAAAATACAAAGCAAAATAATAAAATCCTTTCCAGAAGTTGAATCAGTTTTCGGTAAAGCAGGTAGAGCTAATACCTCTACTGATCCAGCACCACTTTCTATGATAGAAACAATAATAGTGCTAAAACCTTCTAAAGAATGGAAAAAGGGAATAACATACGAGAAAATCATCGAAGAATTAGACAAAGCTTTACAGATTCCTGGAGTGGTTAATATGTGGACACAACCGATAAAAGGAAGAATAGACATGGTTAGCACTGGTATAAGAACCCCTCTCGGAATAAAAGTTTACGGTAATGATATAAGTACATTACAGGATGTCTTACTAAACATTGAATCCTCTCTTAGAGATTTAGATGGTATCATAAGCATTTCAGCCCAGAGAATGTTAGGTGCTACATATTTGGAAATAGTTCCCGATAGGAATTTGTTATCCTACTATGGCATAAAACTCGAAGATTTTGTGGAGAGTTTAGAAGTTCTACTTGCTAACACACCAATCACTACCTATATCTCTGGCAGGGAAAGGTATTCTATAACTGTTGGTATCCCTAGAGATTACAGAAGTGATATAGAAGATTTTGTATTACCTATAAACGGTAAACTCATACCTATAAAAGCAATAGCAGACATTAGAAAGGTTGAAGGTCCTGTAGAGATAACCTCCGAAAACGGTTTCTATGTTGGTAATATACTAATAACACCAAAATCGGATTTTGACCTGGATAAAATAATAGAAAAAGGAAACCAGATGATAGCTCAGAATGTATCTCTTCCAGAAGGATACCATTACAAATGGAGCGGTCAATACGAATATTGGTCTCAAGCTAAAGAGAGACTTACCTTTATCGTGCCAGCTGTAATAATCGCAATATTCCTAATCGTATACTTAACATTTAATAGATTGCTAGAAACATTCGTAGTACTACTAACTCTTCCAGCATGCGTATTCGGGGGGTTCTTATTTATGAGTATTCTCGGTTATAAAATATCTCTTGGTTCGATAGGTGGATTTCTAGCTCTACTTGGCATTTCAGCAGAAATGATTATAATCATGTTAATATACTTGACTAATGCTCTAAAGGAAAAGACAAATTTTAACTTTGAAGATGCTTTGTACTACGGCGCTGTCAAGAGAATAAGACCAAAAGTTATGACTATGATAGTAATAATCGTAGGGCTTATACCAGCTGCCTTCTTTGGTGGTGTTGGTTCTGAAGTCATGGCAAGAATAGCAGTGCCCATGTTAGGTGGGGTTATAAGTTCTTTCATCGTAGCTTTAGTTTGTGTACCAAGCATATACTATATCGCACTTTCACTAGAAAATAGCCTAAATAATAGGCTAAAGCTTAGTAAATCCAAATATGATGAGTAAATTTTTAAGCATTACAATAAAAACTCGTAAAGAGAATCATACTAAAAATCCAAGCATTTATCATAATTCCTCTTGGGGTTACTTTATGCTTTTTTTCAGGTTATGCATGGGTCTAATAGTTTTACTAACCTATTCCGTATCTCTAGGAACTGCAAGTGACCAACTCAAAAAGCTCATAGACTTAGCACTGACAAATTCCCCTTATTTGAGAAAGTACACTAAACTTACCACATCCATAGAAAAGCGTGGCGAATATGCCTCCAGTCTGCCAAATCCTAGAATTTCACTCGGATTTAACAATTTACCTATCAGCACTCCTTATCCTACACCAAATGAACCTATGAGTAGTTTTTCAATAGGCTTTTCCCAGATGTTTACTCTTCCTTCGAAGAGAAATTCTGAAAAACAAGTGTATACTGCAGAAAAAGAAATGCTTAAATATCAGTATGAATTAGAAAAAAGAAATCTAATATCTAACTTAAAAGAAAATTTCTACAGGTATCAATACACCTTCAAAAAAGAAGATATTTACAAAGAAATTTTGAAGTATCTAGATGTTTTAGAGAAGTTTGCCGAAGAGAACTACAAATTAGGTAAGGTTTCTCTACACGACATAATATCCGTTAAAGTAAAAAGAAAAGATATAGAAAAATACTTAGTTGAGTTAGATAAAGAAAGATCATTATCTCTTGAAAATATCAAATATATTTGTGGTAAGCAAATAACAATTCGGAGAGAAAATATCCAACTAACCAACTTCGATTTCAAGGCAAACAACAAAGAAAATATAGAAAATAGTCCTATGATCAGAGAGTTTCACTCTAAGATAGATGTTTTGAAAGCAGAACTAGAAAAAACAAAATTAGAGTATTTACCAGATATAGAATTCATGCTAGAATACATGATAAGACCTTCTATGGAAGGTATGTTTAGTCTAAGAATAAATATTCCTATACCTTTCTGGAAAACAGTTAGAGAAGACAACATGGTTTTAGAGAAAATTGAAAACATAAAAGCTATGGAAGATAGCTTGGAGGATTTGAAGTTAAGAGTAACCAAAGAAGTAAATAACATGTACACCGAGTATTACAAAAATAGAGATACTTTGGATATTTTAAATAAACTCAAACTCGAAAAGATAAATCAGTTAAAATCACTAGAATTTTCTTATAGATATTCTAAAGTTGGTTTCAAAGATCTTTTTATGGGTTACAGCGAACTATGGGATGTTAATATAATGATTTTAGAAAAAGAAGTCGAAATGTTAGTAATTGCTTCTAGACTGGAGGTCATCCTATGAAAAAAATGTATCTACTAGGTTTAACTCTTGTAATTTTTTTGATCTTAGGTTTGAGTATATATATCTACCTAAGTAGAACTACTAGTGAAAGAATACAAGGTGTCTTGCTTTTTAAGATTGAGGATATCGAGATTTATTCTAAGGATGGAAAGTTAAAATTGGGTGACAACTTCATCTTAATAAAATCTCAAGGTAAAGATATCGAAAACGCATATTTCTATATGCCTCCTATGCCAGGCATGGGTGAAATGAAGGCAGACGTAAACATAAAAAAGTTAGCAAATGGCGTATATTCGGGAAAGGTGAATATACACATGGCAGGTTATTGGCAATTTATAATTGTAGCCAAAGGTAAATCTTTTAAATTTGACCTTGACATACCTTACTCTGGCGAAAGTATAAATAAAGAGAATGTTAGATACATAAAAGTTAACAATGACATAAGCAAAGCTATCGGTATAGTCACAGAAGAAGTGAACATCGTTGAACTATTTGAAGATTTCACAACATTAGGCTATGTTAGTTACGATCCTTTAGGTGTGCATGAAATAACAGTTAGAGCCGACAGTTGGGTTGTCGATACTTTCGGAAGGATAGAAAGCGAACTCGTAGAAAAAGGTGAATCTCTTGCAAGGTTGTTATCTCCCGATGTTAAAATAGCAGAAGAAGAGTTAAAACTTTCAAAAGAATTAGGTATACAAAGCAAGCTAGTAGAAGAGAAGTTAAAATACCTACAGTCAGATGAAATCATAATATCTCCTATAAAAGGAATAATACTAGAGAAAAATGTAAATAACGGTAGTTATATTAGTTCTGGCGAAGTTTTATACAAAATTGTAGATTACACCAAGCTCTGGATAGTGGCCAAAGTTCCTATCTATTATTTACAGTTTCTAAAGAAAAACGCCACAGTTATAGTTACATCTCTAAGCTCTAGAGTAGAAAAGTTTGGTAAAGTATACAAAGTTCTTTCTAAAGTCAATGATGAAAGTAAAACCGTTGATGCTATAATAAGACTGGAAAATTATAGTGGCCTAAAAATTAATGAACCTCTGGAAGTATACTTTGAATTTTCAGCTGGCAAGAAGTTAGCAGTATTAGAAAGTGCTGTGGTAGATACTGGTAAGCGACAAATAGTTTTCGTAGAAATTGAACAAGGTAAATATATACCCAAAAATGTTGTTTTGGGTAAAAAATATAAGGGATATTACGAGGTCATCTCTGGTCTCAGAAAAGGGGATAAAGTTGTAGTTAAGGGTACTTTTCTCCTAGATTCAGAGGTACAGATAAAAGGATATATGATAGATCATAACCACTGAGAAAAACCCTTAGATTATATTTTTTATAAATATTAAAAATCTATTCTATACTGTTATCAAAACTATGTGAGCTTATTGAAAAAATCGTTGTAATTGTAATAAAAAACTCCTTACCCTCATTAACTTTATGAAAAGGTATAATCTATAATTAAGAAAAGAGGCTTAATCTCAGACTTATAGTTCTCTGCGCATCTAAAAATAAGGGTTCAAGAATTTTTCAACAGTTTCTATATGTTTTGAATAAAACTTTGTAGAATATTTTTCTAAAACAATGAATTATTGTTTTTAGAATACCCCAAATGTTTATAAGCTAAATCAGTAACTACTCTACCTTTCGGAGTGCGAACTAAAAAACCTTTCTGAATCAAAAAAGGCTCATAAACGTATTCAATTGTTTCTTCATCTTCGCTTATGCTCGCGGAAATCGTTTTCAGACCAACGGGACCTCCACTGAATTTCTCTATTATCGAAATCAATATTTTTCTATCAAGCTCATCTAAACCTTCCTCATCTATTTGAAGTTTTTCAAAAACTTTCAAAACAAAATCCAAATCAACTTTAGATACCCCTTCAACCACAGAGAAATCCCTTATTCTTCTTACTATCCTATTCAAAACCCTAGGTGTTCCGCGAGACCTACGGGCAATTTCTCTAGTAGCTTCTTCTGAGATATCCATATTAAGAATTCTTACCGTTCTCTTACATATCTCCATTAATTCCTCAATAGAATAGTAGTCAAACCTAAAAACTATCCCAAACCTAGAAACAAAAGGAGAAGACAGTAAACCTACTCTTGTTGTGGCTCCTATCAAGGTAAATTTCGGAATAGATATTTTTACGCTTTTAGCCCCGGCCCCCTCACCTATCATTATCGATACTGAAAAATCTTCCATGGCTGAATATAATACCTCTTCAAAAAGAGGTTTCAATCTATGGATTTCATCTATAAACAGAACATCTCCGTACTGTAGGTTAGTCAAAATAGCAACTAGATCTCCACTTTTTTGGAAAGCATTCGAAACAGTGTAGACAAAATTCGAGTTCATTTCTTTGGCTATTATCTTAGAGAGAGTAGTCTTGCCAAGTCCAGGAGGACCAGAAATTAGTACATGATCTAGAGGTTCTTTTCTTTTTTTAGAAGATTCTATAAAAACCTTCAAATTTTCTTTTATCTTTGTTTGACCCACAAACTCGCTCAAAGTAGAAGGCCTAACTACATCCTCAAAATTTCTATCCTCAGCAAAATACTCCGGTGATAAAATATTCCTTTCCATAAAATCAAATATACTATTTTAAACCATTCCTATAATCAAAAAGAAATAAATTTTCTTCAAGCGCGGAAATTTCTATTTAACAAAAATTTTTCTTTCTAAATAATTAGGGTGTGTGCTTAAAGCACTGTGCCTAAGGGTGCCTTAGGCACTTTTCTAAAAAATGGGGGTGTCTAGGACACTCTCTTAAAATAGGGGGCCAAGCCCCATTAATCAGGTTTAATCCCTTAAAAAAGGGAGTACTCTTAGAGGGCGAAGCCATCTAGAATTAAGAGAAGAGGCTCAGCCTCGGGGGTAATCTTAGGGGGTGGAACCCCCTATAAGTAACTAAAGGGTGGGTTGGGTGGGAGTTACTCTAG
>FWWL01002774.1_pt1 | contig 27277 bp, 20 predicted proteins | sample 2228331 | NCBI WGS metagenome assembly FWWL01 (sample SAMEA103939775, study PRJEB20133) | metagenome
CCTCGCCCATAAGGGAATGCAGGGCGCTGAGGATATCGAGCCTTTGGCCGTTCCTCCCGGCCTCCCGGAGCAGGAAGCCCGTCAGGTGTTCCCGCTCCGTGGACTGCCCGGACCTCACGTCGCGGAGCATGGGAGGCGGGAGACCGTCCCATACCGCTTCCTCCCAGGGGTCCTCGTCAGCGGGAAACCCGAAACCCAGAGCGTCGGCCACCCGAGAACATTCCGCGGCGGCCTCCCTGAGCCACCCGTCCGCCTCCCCGTCGTCGCGCAGGGAACGAGGGACGTCTCCCAGCAGGGCGCAGAGCAGGCTCACCGGCGCCGCGACCCGCAGGCGGCGGAAGGTGTCCCTCCTCAGGTCCTGTGCCACCTCCACGTCGCCGGGGAATCCCGTGCGCAGCACGTCGATGAGAGCGGCCGGGCCGGGCGGCGGGGCGGAGCCTCCTCCCGTTGTCACCCGTCCGACCACAAGGGAGCGACAGCCCTCCACCTCCACCGTCCCGTCGACGGACTCGGCTGCGGATACCCAGGCCAGGGCGGCGTAGGTCCTCTCCTCCCCCACCAGCCCCGCCACCTCCTCCCAGGCGTTCCCCTCCTGGAGGGAGAGGTAGAAGGTGTCGCGGTGCACGAGGGGGCTCAGGGGGCGAAGGGCTTCCCCGGTGAGGTGGGCCTTCACCGCCAGGACGAAGGCGTCGAAGGGGCCGCCACCTTCCTTCGGATGGCGGACCTGCGCGCGGCAAGAACCCTCCACCACCCCCCGGAGACGGATTCCCTTCTCGGCCAGGGATGCCGCCCGGCCCTCACGCGTCTCGTAGAGGACCACCTCCATCCCCGCCTCCTGGAGTATGAAGGCGGAAAGGCTTCCCACGGCCCCCGCTCCCACCACCGCCACCCGCACGGACTTCCCTCCTCCCTTCCTCACGCCGCTCCCACCCGTTGGCGGAGCCGGCTCTCCTCCACTAACGCCTTCCGCGAACCGGGCATCTCCTCATCCCTTCCCGACCGGAGGCCTGCGACATCATCGCCCACCCCCTCGGCATCGCGCTTCGCGCTCTCCCCCGGGCCGGGGTCCTCCTCGTCGCCCGATTTTATCCGGAGCGGAGGGTCACCGGTTGGAATCCCCGCTGCCCCCCAGGCCGGGGTCCTCCGGGCCCACCGGTGGTCCCTGTTCGGGAGGAGGAGGCGGAACCGGCCTGGAGGTCCAGATGAAGACCGGGGTGCCCACGCTCACGTGGTCGAAGAGCTCGATGATGGCCCAGTTGGCCATGCGGATGCAGCCGTGGGAATGCAGGCCGGGGACCAGGTTCTTGGTCCCGTGGATGAGTACCGTGCCTCCTGCGGCGCTGGTCACCAGGGCCCTGGCCCCCAGCGGGTTGTCGGGCCCCGGCTCGATGCGCGGGGGCATGTTCTTGGACCATTCCGTGTTGGGGTTGATCCACACCGGGTTGGCCTCCTTGCGGATGATGTAATATTTTCCCAGAGGAGTGGGGTATTTGGGCTCCCCGGTGGCCACGTAATAGGTCTTGATCAGGGTGTCTTTGTTGTACCATTTCAGAGTGTTTCCCATGATGTCCACCACCAGGACGGTCTGCACGTCCTCGCTCTTTATGGAGGGGGGCGTCACCGCCACCACCGGCTCCAGCACCCGGTTGGGGGAGGGAAGGGCTTCCTCCACCGCCCGCAGGGTGGCTTCCACATCCATACGCAGGCCGTCCCTGGAGGGGTGGAAGGTGAGCTTGCCGGTGTTGAAATCGAAGTCCAAGAAGGCGTTGACCACCCCGCAGTCGATCTCCGCGGCGATGGCCTTGAGCTTTTTCAGGAGTCGCTCTCGGTCCAGGGAATATTCCAGGCCGATGTCGATATCCAGGGGCCGGTTGAAGGCCCTGCGCAGCGCGCGCTCGAAAACCGACCTCTCCCATCCCGCCCGGTAGGCCATGTCCACCAGCGCCTCCACGTCCACGTGGAGGTCGAGCTCCCTGGGGTCGATGACCCACTGCCGTCCGCGGAAGCTCAGAGTGAGGGGGGTCATCAGGGGCGCCACGGCCTCCTCGCGCACCCTGGCCACCGCCTCCTCCCGGCTCATGCCGGTCACGTCCACCCCCAGCACCCTGGTGTTGGGGAACATCTCCCCCCGGTGGCGGGAATCGGCCAGAACGGTCACCGTGGAGGCGGTGAGAAGGAAGAAGGCCAGGACGACGAACACGAGGAGCGCCCGGCGCACCACCCCGCTCCTGGGCCTGAGGAGCGTGAGCAGCTTCTCCCAGTTGCTCATCCTCTTCCTCGCCAAACCTCTACACCACCTTTCCCGGATCTTTACCGGGGTGTATGACGCTCGCCTTCCTGTGCCGGTTCCTTTCCCGAGGACGCGCTCCACAGACGTCCTGCCCCCTCGGGAATCCAGGACCTTGGGGTCGCACTCGGCGCGTGGGGCCCGATCATGCGGTTCTGACCCTCACCACCTCTCCACGAACTGCTGGAAATAACTGAGAAAGCTGTACTCGGAGAGGACCCGCTGCCTCTCCTCGTGCAGGTTCCTTATGCTCCGCATGTCCCGCCACTCACCCTTCATCCCCTCCGCCTCGATGAGGCTCACGATCTCCAGGTTGCGGCGGCGGAGGTCCTCGAGCCTCCTGTAGTATCCCGGTATGTCCATGGCCAGGAGCTCTTCCCCGCGAAATCGGGAAAGGGAGAGGCATCTCCGGCAGCGGAAACACCCCTCTTCCGGCAACTCCTCGAGGAGCGCGTTGCACAACGGGCAGCGGCGCTCCGGCGGCCGTTCCTCCAAATCCGCTCCCCCGTCTTCTCTTCCCCCGCACGCCCATCGGGGAACCCGAAAAGAACCTTCCTACGAGATTATCCTACCCTTCGTAAGCGGGCACAATGCGCACCGCCCATAACCGCCAGCCATCGCCGGACTGCTAAGCTCCACCCTGCACGAAGTCCGGGAGCGGACACGATGCGCACTGCCCATGGACCGGCCCGCCCCTGCGCCGGCAAAAAGAGCGGGAGGCCAGGGCCTCCCGCTTTCCTGCTCACGGCGCTGCGGTACGGGTATCGGGGACTCATCCCTCCTCGGCCTGCTCCGGAGCAGGGCCGCCGCCGATGAGCAGCCCCACGATGAGGATGAGGGCGCCCACGATGAGCAGGGCCCAGGGGATATACACCTTGACCAGGTTTATCTTTCCGGCTCCGTCCTTGGCCTCCTCCACGGTCGCCTTCACCGTGTCCTGGGTGGAGGCGTAGCGGTAGGAGAAGACCTTCCTGGCCTCTCCCATCTGGCTCTGCAACCCGGCCAGCTGGGCGATGGCCGGGCCCAGTCGGGGGTCGTTCACGTATTTGGCCAGGAGGGCCTGGAGTCCCGAAAGTCCCTCCACGTCCAGCTTGTAGGACAGGGTCTCCGAGCTCTTGTAGACGTCCACGGGGGTCCCGGTCTTGGGGTCCACGGACATCTCCTGCTCCGCCGTCCAGTAGTACTTGAGGGGTATCTCCCCCTGCAGCGCCCGCTGCAGGGCCTGCAGGTCATCCGGCTGCATGGCCTGCACGGCCAGGGCCAGGAAGGCGTCCACGTCCACGCCAGCCGCCTTGAGGATGGGCTTGAGCTCCTCGAAAGTGGTAGAGGTGGGGAGGTTCATGCCCTTCACGAAGGCCTCGACCACCTCCCGCTCCTCGAAGGCCAGCTTGAAGTTGTAGACGGTGATCCCTTCCTTTTCCTCCTCGCTGACGAACTCCACCTCCACCGCCTCGCCGATCTCGTTCTTCCACAGTTTATAGGTCTCGTCCTTGGAGGTGTCGAAGGGGAAGAACGGGTAGTAGGCCCCTTCGCGGTCGACCACGTTGGCGGGCACCCAGGCGTAGGCGCGTTCGTCCTTCACGTTCTCCAGGGTCTTGCGGTCCAGGACATAGACGAACTCCTGGGGCGGTTGGGCCATCTCCCCTACCTTCAGCTCCAGGGTCTCCTTGATGGGCCCGGTGGAGGAATCGAACTCCTCGGCCAGGGAGACGATTTTCTGGGTCACCTCCAGGGGGAGTTCGACCTCCTCTCCCTCGGCCAGGGGCTGATGGGTCATGGGGTCCACGTACCAGGTCATCTCCCCTTCGTACCTGTTCTCCACGTCTATGTCGTCGGGCAGTTTCACCAGGGCGTTCACGGCGATGGCCCACCAGAGGATGGCCGCCAGGATGAGCACGATCCCCAGCACGATGAGTATCTTGCTGACCGCTCCTTTCATCACGACCTCCTTCGTCGTCACGTCCCTCCCGTCGCGGGTCATCCCGCCGCGTTCTGTCACGTCACGGGTCGCTTGCTTCTACTCCAGCCTATTTATTCTACCCCCCGCTCCCCTTGACCTTCACGCCCAACCCCGGCTCCCGCGGATGGCCGCCCCACGCCGCGTCCGCCCGCTTCCGCCCGAAGCCGGCAACACCTCCCTCCCCTGACCTCTCCAGCCCCTCCCCACCCCGTGATCCCGCCCTGTCTCCGGGGTCACCCGTGCATACCGGTGGCGAAGCCGACCTCCACCCCCCGGAGATCCGGGGTTTCCATCCATCCCCGAGGGTGGCCCCCCGAGCCGCCGGATGCCATCCCCTTCCGAGCCACCGCCTCCCCAAAGCCCCCCTTTCGGGGTCACCTGCGTACGCCGGGGGCGAAGCCGCTGGAGACGTGCCCACCGGTCCAACCGTCGCCGTAGCGGAAGTACACCGGCCTCTCCGCTACCACCTCTCCCCCGGCGTGGAGGGAGACGGAGATCCCTTCCTGGGAGGGGACCATGGTATTCAGTTTCAAGGTGGTGCGTGCGCGGGCGGGAAGGTTGACCTTTTCCTTGAGGAGCTCTCCGCTCTCGGTGTGGATCCATACCTCGGCCACGCACTCCCCGTCGGCGGGGTTCTGGATGCACAGCCAGTTCTCGAAGCCGGGTCCGGTATACCCCTCGGCGAAATACCAGTGACGGGAGGGGGACCTGACCCCCACGACCACGTCACCGCCGCGGCACCATCCGGCGTAATCGTGGTAGATGGCCCTCTCCGCCACCAGGGGCCCGTCCCCCCGCACCAGGACGGACACCTCCAGGCCCCTTCCCGCGCGGCGGTTGACGTCCACCGTGCGACGGGAATAGGGGGGCAGATATTCCTCGTCGTTCATGTTCGCTCCCCCGGAGGTCTGGTAGGTGATGGCAGCACGGACGATGTAGGGGTTCGGGTTGTACAGGCACAGGTATTCCTGGAAGCCCGGTCCGGTGTAGCCCTCGGCGAAGTACCACTCCGTGTGGGGCAGGCTGGTCCCGGTGGAGACGTGGCCGCCGGTCCACTTCCCGGCGTACTGGAAATACATGGGACGCTCCGCCACCAGCTCCCGGTCCGACTCCACCCTTACGGACACCTCCTGGTCGGCCCCCGCGCTGCGGTTGACGTCCAGGGTGCGTCGCCTCCCAGCCGGGACCACCAGCGCCTCTTCCGCAAGCAGCCCTCCCTGGCAGAAGAACTGCACCGTCACCCGGGCGTCCTCTCCCCCGGGGTTGAGCAGGCACAGGTATTCCTGGAAACCGGGCCCGGTGTAGCCCTCGGCGAAGTACCATTCCCTGGAAGGAGCGTTCACACCGGAGGACACATGCCCTCCCGCCCATCTCCCGTTGAAGAGGAAATACATGGGCCGCTCCACCGTAAGGGGAAGCGGAGATTCCACGGTAATCCCAAGGTCCCGTCCCCTGCCTACCTCCCCCGCCACCATGATGGTGACCCTGGCCTCGGCCCTCGCCCGGTAGGAGCGGACCAGGGTCTCGCCATCGGCGAAATGGTAGCGGACGGTGAACTCCACGTCCTCCCGGTTGGGGTTGAGGATGGTGAGCCATTCATCGAACCCGGATACGGTGGTCCCCTCGGCGAAATACCATTTTCTGGCAGCATTGGCCACCACCAGCTCGCGGGAGACGGTGGCCTTCCCGCCGTTGAGGTAACAGGCCTCCGCCTGCAGGTCGTGCGTGCCGTCCTCCAGAGCGGAGGTGTCCACGGTGAACTCGAACGGCGGCGAGCTGAGGCTGCCAAGGAGCTGCCCGTCCACCCTCAGTTCCAGGCGCTGCAGGCTGTCCGAGCCCACCAGCTGCAGGGCCACCTTCACCACGCCGCCACTCACCTGGTTTTCGGCGGGCTGGATGAAGCTCACCCGGGAGGGCATGTGGATGCCGCGCAGGATGGCCTGCGCCTCCCGGGCCAGGTAGGCGTCGTCCTTCAGGAGTCGTTCCTGCGCGGGGTTGGAGATGAACGAGGCCTCGGTGAGGATGGCCGGCATGGCGGTGTTGTTGAGAACCCCGCAGTAATCCACCATCCAGACACCCCGGTTGGGAAGGCCGAACTCCGCCACCAGCTCGGCCTGCACGGAATTGGCCAGGGCCAGGGATTCCTGGCTGGCCTGCTTGGAGACCAGGGTCACCGTGTAGTTGACCGAGCGGTCTTCCACGGAGTTGTGGTGGATGCTGATGAAGCGGTCCGCCCCCCAGGAGTTGGCCATCTGCCAGCGCTGGGTGATGCTCACATAGGTATCGGTCTCGCGGGTCATGAGCACCTGGGCGCCCTCGGCCACCAGGAGGTCGCGCAGCTTCAGGGCCACCTTGAGGTTGACGTCCTTCTCCTTGAGCCCCGTGGGCCCTATGGCCCCTGGCTCACTGCCCCCGTGGCCGGGGTCGATACAGAACTTCCAGCCGCTCAGGCCTCCAGCTCTGGCCGCACTCCCCCCCGCGGGAAGGAGTAAGGCGGCCAGAAAAGCGGCCGCCACAAGGCTCCGCAACGCCCTTCCAAGCCCTCTACCCGGGAGAGATCCCGAGGGAGGGACGCTCCCGCCGCGCAGAATTCCCGCCATGAGACCGGCTCTGTCTCCTTTCCCGTGCTTTCCTATGCTTATTCGACGGAGACACGGCCGGACCTTGAGCGCAGATCCCTCTCGCCGGTCCTGCGCTGCCGGCTCCTTTCAGCCTCCCATCTCGGACAGGAAACGCGAGGCATCCCGGTCGCCGGGGTTTATGCGCAGCACCTCGTGGAAATCCTCCTCCGCCCCCCTCATGTCCCCCTTCCTTCTGCGGGCCATGCCCCGCGCCAGATAGGCCGGATAATAATCCCGGTTGAGCATGAGGGCACGGTCCCAGTCCTCCGCCGCCTCGTTCCAGGCCTCGAGCAGGGCGTAACACACGCCCCTTTCGTAGTAGGCCTCCGCCGAGCCCGGCTCAAGGCTGATGGCCCGGGTGTAGTGGCGCACGGCCTGGTTGTAAAGGGGGTTGTCCCCGTACTGGATCTTCTGCCGGTATGCCCTGCCCGCCAGTACGTAGAGGTCCGGGAGGTCGGGGCGCAGCTTGGCCAGCCGCCTGAGGTCCCGCAGGGCCGCGGTGTAATATCCCCACGTCATGAGTATCGCGGCGCGCCTCAGGAGGGCGGCATCGTCAAAGGGGTCCTCCTCCAGGGCCCGGTTAAGGTCCTGCAGCCTCGCCTGGTCCTCCTGGGCGCGCCGGCGTTCCTCGCCGTCCGCTTCTCCTTCCAGGATCCGGGAGATGAGCATCGCCAGCGACCGGGATCGCACCAGGCCCATGTGGGTGCACGGCCACCCCGGACGGAGGTTCTCGGCCCCCTCCAGGATGCAGCTGGTCCAGGGGATGACCGCGGCGTCCAGCGGCGTGCATATCGAATAGTAGGGTGGGGAGGTCTCCCCCCAGGTCTCACGGTAAGCCGCGTCGAGGTGGCGCAGGAAGGGACTGCCTGGGAGCATCTGCCGGGCGGCCTTGAAGGGAAAGAAGAGGTAGAAGGTGAGGGATCCGCGGTGAGGCGTCCCCAGCATGACCAGGCGGTAGAGGAAATCGGCCCCGCCCAGCCCCTCCACCAGGAACCTGGCCACCAACCCCCCCAGACCCTGGCCGATGACGGCCACCTTCTCGGCGCGCGAGAGGACGCGGAGCTCATCCGCCTTGTCCAGCACAACCCTGGCGCTCCAGCGTATGTCCCCGCAGTTGAAATTGGGCATACGCAAGGTGTAGACGGCGTGATCCAGGTCGCGCAGCCGCCTGCGCAGCGCGGCGGAGGAGAGATAGAGGCGGAGGAAACCAGGGACGTAGAGGACGGGACATCTCCCGCCACGGGAAGGGTCGATGCTCTCCACCACTTCCGCGTGACGCGTCGTGCCGCACTCCCTCCTGGCGACGACCCTTACCTCCAAGGTCTCAACCTCACCTGCCTCGACATCACCGGCCTGTCGTCCCCACCGGATCGCACGCCGCATGCCGCTCCCGCGGGACATCGCCTCCGTGCTCGCCGTTCCGGGCGGGCAAGGGGAGGATGCGCCCCCCCTCCGCCGGCACGCCATCCGCCTCCTAACCGCGCTTTGGAAGGCTTCCTTTCACCTGGCGATGAGCGGAGGTATGCGGGCCGTAGTCCGGTTAACCAGGGCCCGGGCCAGGAGCCAGGTGGACTCCCAGGGCGGCAGGGGCACCATGCGGATGGGATTTATTCCCATGAGGGGAGTTAGGTTGGCCAGCACACCTCGCAGGTCGTTGCACCCCGGGGAGACCCGCACCTTCTTTTTGCCCAGCCTGGCCACCAGCACAGGATAGGCCTCCTCGGCGGCGCAGTCGCCCACCACCAGGACCGGGCCCTCCACGGCCTCCAGCTCTCCCTCCTCCCAACCCTTACCCATGCAGATGGTGAATCCTCCCCGGCCTTGGAAATCCACATAGAGCATCTGCAGGACCATGCGCGTGTTGAGACAGCATCCCTCCGGACAGCATCTCTCCTTCCCCTCCAGTATGCGCACGTCCGGCGGGAACACGGGGAGCAGCTCCGGGGTGTAGCTGCGCCGGAAGGGCTCGCGATCCCCGACCACCTCTATCTCCTCCAGGTCGATGCACCCCAGGCCCTCCTCCGCGGCCAGCCTGAGGTGCTCCACCCGCCGGGGGTCGATGCCCAGGATGTCGGCCCCCACGGCATCCACGGCCAGGGTGTCGTCCCCACCGATGAAAACCCCCAGTTCCTCCACGCAATCACCCGCCAACCCCTCCGGGGCGTAATGACCGTGGTTGAGGGCATACAGCCCCTCGATGACCGTGAAATGAGGCCTCACCAGCATGTAGATGTCGGCGAACTTGCGGTGGAGGTTCCAGTTGTGGTCGCGGATGCGGTCGGCCTGCATGATCAATCCGAACTGGTTCTTCACCCCCAGGGTCACCGTGGCCATGGAATGGGTCTTCAGCTTGGGCATGGAGAGGTAGAGGTTCCGCTCCCTTCCGTCCATGAGCCTCTCCTTCACCCACCGGGATACGCGGACCTTGTATCCCAAACTGGGCAGGGTCACCTCCACCTGCCGCCCCTCGTCCAGGTAAAGGGGGACGGCCCCCGCCTCCCTGGCGGCCCTCTCCAGGCCGCTGACCCTGAAGACCAGCCGGGTGAAGTTTCCCTGCGTGCAGTTGTCCATGACGTACACTTTAGAGGCGCCGGCCCGGTAGAGGAGGCGGACCATGGCGCCCACCGCCCTGGGGTCGGTGTGGCAGTAGGGCTTGAAATCCACCGCGTTGACCTTGATGAAGGCCTCGCGGCGCCCTCCGAGCACCGACCCCACCCCTCCGAAGGCCCTGAAGACCTCCTCGAGTGCGGACTCGATATGGCCATCCTTCACCGCGGCCACCGCAACCCTGGGCACAGCGCCACCTCCTCTCCCCTTCCCGGCGCACGCCGCGTGCCGGCCCGCACCCCGCCTTTCACCTATCCCCTGTCCGATCCCGCGCCCCTTACCATCGGACCCCTCCCTTATTCGCCGGGCGGGGTCGCCGCAGGAACGCGTCCCGCCTCCGTGCCGCCGGTGCGCGGGGTCTTCCGGGGTTCCCGATCCCGCCCTCACAGGCGGGCGACGGCAGAGAGCTCCACCCGGAACCCTCCGGGAAGGTCCGCACCGGCCACGCTACGCGCGGGGAAAGGGCGGGGCACGATCTCCTCGTAGACCTCGTTGAAGGCGGGGAGCTCCCCTATGTCCGCAAGGTACACGTGGACCATGAGCAACCTGTCCAGTCCGCTCCCCGCCTCGCGGAGGACGGCCTCCAGGTTGCGCAGGACGACCATGGCCTCCTCACGAACGTCCCCCCTGACCTCGTGTCCGTCATCCCTCACCGGGAGGAGCCCGGAGATGAATACCATATTTTCCCACACGCGATACAGGGAATATGGACCCCTGGGTGCTGGAGGAGCGTTTTGTCCGGCCCCCTTAATGCCTTCCTCCATGTGCATTACCCCCTTTTAGTGGAAGTATAACAGAAAGGACCCTTGCCGCCGGCGGCCGGGATAACGAAGAGGTTTCTCTCCTTTTTAAGGAGCCTGCCTCTTCGTGGACCCACCTATTTTTTACACGAACCAGGATGCGTGACCTTCCACATTGAGACTTCCAGGGGGACCGGGAAACCCTCCCTCCAGCAGTGCCCCGGCCAAGGACAAGGGGTGATCCTTCTCCCCCCGCCGCTCTTCCCTGCTTTTACCTCTGCAGCGGGCTAGCGGGGTCGTCCTCCATCGAGCGGCCCCAGGCCGCTCCCCTCCGCCCTGCCCAACACCCTCACGATGGTGGGCCGGAAAGCCTCCCCGGCCCGCGAGCCCGGGGAGTAGACCCTGGCCAGAGCGGCGTAGGAAAGGGCCAGGAAACCGAACCCCAGGAGCAGCCCCAGCGGGACGCCCCAGGAGCCACCCAGGGCCAGCGCTCCCAGGGCTCCTCCCGACCCCAGCCCCAGAAGAAAGGCCACCAGGGGGACGCCGTAAAGCAGGTAGGCCGCCTTGAGGGCCATCCCCGCGGGAACCTCCACCTCCACCCGGTCGCCCTTCACGGCCCCATGAGGGTTACGGGCTTCGAGCACCATGGTATCCTCTCCGGCCGCCACGCAGCAGGACCCGCACCCCTCGCACATGCGCCCCCGGGGAAGAGCCACCTCGGCCACGTCGCCCCGGACGGCTATCACCGTCCCCGTCTCCCGGCGTGGAGGGCGCGGGGAGGTGCCCGCCAGGTGCCCCCAGTGGGCCCGGGCGTATTCCCGCAGCCGGTCATCTCCGCCTCTCATGCCCTTCACCACCCGTCCTCCGCTCAGCCCGCCCTTCCCATCCCGGGAGGGAACCGGCTGCCTCGCTCCATCCGGCGGGGAGGGCGCGGGGGTGCCCGACTTTACCCCTCTCTCCCCTCCAGGCGGAAGCGATTCTTTCCTTATTTTTCCATACGTGAGGCGTACCTCTCTGGTTCGCGGTCGAATTCCTCCTTGCAGGCGCGGTTGCAGAAATACACCGTCTTGCCCTTGTACTCCGAGGTGGCCGCGGCCTCCTCTTTGCTTATCTTCATCCCGCAGACCGGGTCCACCACCTTTCCCGGCGTGTCCTCCACCTCCTGTGTTCTCGCCTCGGGCGGCCCTTCCGCCACTTTTTCCCCTCGCCCTCCGCCGGCCTCGCGGAACCTCCTCAGGCGCAGCGAATTTCCCACCACGGATACGGAGCTGAAGGCCATGGCCCCCGCGGCGAAAACCGGGTTGAGCAGTATCCCCCATGCGGGATAGAGCACGCCCGCAGCAAGGGGGATACCGACGACGTTGTAGAAGAAGGCCCAGAAGAGGTTCTGCCTTATGGTGCGCAGGGTCGCCCGGGAGAGGCGCACCGCGGTGGCCACCTTGCGCAGGTCATCGGAGATCAGGGTGATGTCCGAGGTCTCCAGGGCCACGTCGGTGCCCGTCCCCACGGCTATCCCCAGGTCCGCCACGGCCAGCGCGGGGGCGTCGTTGATGCCGTCGCCCACCATGGCCACCACGTGCCCCTCCTCCTTCAGGCGGGCTATCACCTCCGCCTTCTGGGCGGGCAGCACCTCGGCGAACACCGTTTCGATGCCCGCCCTCCGGGCCACCGCCTCCGCCGTGGCCCTCCGGTCCCCGCTGAGCATGGCCACCCGGATGCCCAGCCCGCGCAGGGTGCTCACCGCCTCGGCCGCGGTGGGCTTCAGTTCGTCGGAGACGGCCAGGAGCCCCAGTAGCTCGTCATCGGCGGCGAGGAAGACCACCGTCTTCCCCTCTCCCGCCAGCCTTTCCGCCTCCTCCCGCAGGGGAGCGGTGTCCACCCCCCGGCGAGCCATGAGGTCCTCGTTCCCGAGGCTTATCCACCGTCCTTTCCATCGCGCCTCCACCCCCATCCCCGGGTGAGCCCTGAAGTCCTCCGCGCCCCCGTGCTCCAGGCCCCTCCTCACCGCCTCGTCCACGATGGTCTGGGCGAGTGGATGTTCGCTTCCGCTTTCCACGGCGGCCGCCGGCCGGAGGACTTCATCCGCACCCCTCCCCCCCACCGGGATGACCTCGGTGACCTCCGGACGTCCCCAGGTGAGGGTCCCCGTCTTGTCGAAGACCACCAGGTCCAGCCGCCCCGCCCTCTCCAGCACCTCGCCCCCTTTGATGAGGATGCCCATCTCCGCCCCTCGTCCCGTCCCCACCATGATGGCCGTGGGGGTGGCCAGCCCCAGTGCGCAGGGGCAGGCGATGACCAGCACGGCCACGAAGTTGAGGAGGGCAAAGTTGAAGGAGGGTTCCGGGCCGGCCAGCAGCCACACAAGGAAGGTCACCGCGGCCACTCCGATGACCGCCGGGACGAAGACCGCCGCCACCCGGTCGGCCAGGCGCTGGATGGGAGCCTTGCTCCCCTGGGCCTCCTCCACCAAACGCACGATCTGGGCCAGAACGGTATCGTTACCCACCCGGGTCACGCGGAAACGGAAAAACCCGGTGGTGTTGATGGTGGCCCCGGTCACCTCGTCGCCGGGACCTTTCTCCACCGGAAGTGGTTCGCCGGTGAGCATGGACTGGTCCACGCTGCTCCGTCCCTCTTCCACCACCCCGTCCACGGGTATCTTCTCCCCGGGGCGCACCGCCACCAGGTCCCCCACCTTCACCTCCTCCACGGGAACCTCCACCTCCACGCCGTCCCTGACCACCCGGGCGGTTCGCGCCCGCAAGCCCATGAGCCTGCGGATGGCCTCCGAGGTCCTCCCCCGGGCCCTGGCCTCCAGGAACCTTCCCAGCAGGATGAGAGCGATGATGGTCGCCGACGCGTCGTAGTACACGGCGAGCTTGAGACCGGCCCCGCTTATGAAAGAGGGGAAGAAGGTGGCCGTCAAGCTGTAGAAATAGGCCGCGGTGGTGCCCACGGCGATGAGGGTGTTCATGTCCGCCGTGCCGTGCCGCGCGGCCTTCAGGGCGGAGCGGTAGAAGGTCAGCCCGGGCCAGAACTGGACCGGGGTGGCCAGGGCGAAGAGGATTACGAAGAGCGTCCTCTCGGAAAGAGAGGCCAGGCCGGGCAGATGCATGCCGAACATGGATAGGACCATGATCGCCGCGGCGGAAACGGCGCTGTAGACCAGCTTCACGCGCAGGATCCGGGTCTCCCTCTCCCTCCTCCTCCGCTCCCGGTCCGGGGCCTCCTCCCCCTCGGAGGCGGGTATCAAGCGGTACCCGGCGGCCTCCACGGCGCGCGCCATCTTCTGGAAGTCAGCGCGCCGGGGGTCGAAGACCACCGCCGCCCGTTCCGTGGCCAGGTTGACCTCCGCTCTCAACACACCTTCCACGCCGGCCAGGGCCTTCTCCACTCTGGCCACGCACGAGGCGCAGGTCATGCCCTCCACGCCGAAGACCGCTTTCTCCAGCTCGGCCCGATACCCGAGGTCCCTGATGGTCCCCACTATCTTCTCCATGTCCACCTGGCCTGGCACGTAGGATATGGCCGCCTTCTCCGAGGCCAGGTTGACCGAGGCCTCTTTCACCCCGGGTATCTCCCGCAGGGCCTTCTCCACTCGGGAGGCGCAGGAGGCGCAGGTCATCCCCTCTACCCGCACCACCAAACGGCCGGCCTCGTGGTCCTCGCCATTTTCTTCTTCCGGTCGGGTGACCCGTTCCTCGTCCATGTCGGCGTTCCCTTCTCTCCTTCATCCGACGCGGGGCGGCTCCCCGGCCCCGCATGTTCTCCTCTCCACTTCCGGGTCCGGCTCACATTCCGGGGCCCTGCGCCACTCCCCCACCTCCCCCGGAGCGACATGCAGCGTGCCACATTCATTATCCCACCGGGAAGCGCCTCACAACCTGACCCAGGCCATGGGGAGTGGGGTCTCCCTCCTCGGGTGAGCCTCCGCCTCACAATCCTCTCGTCCTTCCCCGTCCGAGGTGATGGTTGGCAATACGATGGGGCAATCTTCTTCTAGTCTCCTCGGCAACTCACAATCCTCTCGTCCTTCCCCGTTCGAGGTGATGGGGACACGGGGAACGGGGAGGAGAGCCGGCGGGCGGTCCGCCAGCCTATCCCGGAGACGAGAATGGGTGACCTCCTCCCTTGCGCGCTCACCTTCCGGCCGTCCCGAGGCCGGACGGCGGCGGCTCTTTATGCGTTTCGAAGAGGGCGCTCCGACTGTGCGTTTGAAGAGGGCGCTCCGACTGCCGGGCACGCCAGGGCGGCTCTCTCCGCTTCGCCCACCGCGGCCATGGCCTGTTCGCTTGTTTGCCGCTGCCGGGTCTCGAGAACACCGGGGCTCTCCCCTCCTCGCCCACCGTGGCCATGGACGAGGCCCCCGGAACCCCCTTTGCCCTATACTGTTATGGGCACAACGGGGGTCTCGCCAGACACCCGGGAGGAGCACGCCGAGCCCTCGGCAGGCGGGGCTCCGCGTATACCATCACGGATATCCTGCGGAGGAAGGGGTCCGGCCCATGAACGAGAATCCGGTGAATGGGAGCGGTTTTTCCGTCAACCGCTCCGGGATCCGGCGCGGTCTGCTGACGGCGGTCTCCCTGACCACGGCTACCCTGGTGCTGATCTCGCTGTTCACCATGGGGAGGGAGATCCCCTCCGCCATCTCCCGCCTCTCCCCCTTTTACCTCCTGCTGGCCACGGCGCTCTCCCTGGGGAGATGGTTCTGGTCCGCGCTGCGCATGCGCATACTTGTGCGTTCCGTGGGCGGAGACATACCCTTTCCCCGGCTGGTGAAGACGGTATACGGCGGTTACTTCACCGGCATGGTCACGCCATGGAGGGCGGGGGGCGTCACCGGTGAAGCCGTTTTCCTCTACATCTACGGAATGGGGGCGGGTGAGGCGGCCGCCGTGGTCTCCTTCGGAGCCTGCGTCTCCACCTTACTCCTCATGCTCATCTTCCCGCTGGCCATCTGGCTGGCCCAGGAGCATTTCCGCCTCTCCTTCACCGTCAGGGGCTTCCTGTTCTCCGCCCTCGCCCTGGGCCTCCTCTTCCTGGTCCTGGTGCTGTTCTCCCTCCTCCACCCCCAGGCGGCGGTGGATCGGGTGCTCCTCCGCATCTCCCCTCCCTTTCTGCGGCGCCGCGAGGGGTACCGTCGTTTCCTGGCCCGCCTGGGGCGGGAGGTACGCTCCTTCTCCTCCTCCCTGCGGCGGATGGCTTTCCTGGGGCCGCGCGGGCTGGCGGCGGTGACCGCGCTCACCCTCCTCTTCTGGCTCACGGGCTTCCTGGCCGTGCCCTTAGCCCTGGTGGGCCTGGGACACGGTGACTTCTTCTGGAAATCCGTACTGGCGCAGCTGGTGGTCCAGATCCTCATGCCCTTCATCCCCACCCCGGGGGGGAGCGGCCTGGGAGAGCTGGGGTTCCTGTACGTGTACAGCCGAATCCTCCCGGATGCCGGCCTGGCGGGGCTGCTCACCCTGATATGGAGGTTCGTCGATTTCTACCTGGGCATCCTGGCGGGAGGGGCGGCCTTCATACTCGTCCTCCGCGACGCGGGGCGCAGACCTCGAGGGGGCGGGAGCGAGGGGCGGTCCCCCGAGGCGGTAGATCGGTGATATGTCAGCCCCCCGCCACGGCGCCAGGCGGATGCTCCCGCTCTGTCGAGGCCGGATCCCGAATTTGAGGAGCGCGATCAACCACCCCGTCCGGGCGCTGATATGGACGACCGGACCCCCTCCACAACGCCGGGTCCGGCGCTCCCGACTTCCTTCACCAGATCCCGAGTAGGAGCACGCTCAACCACCCCGTCCGGGCGCTGACATAATCGGGCCGTGACCAGGACCGGGAGGTGATGGCCTTGCCCGATGCATGGGAGGAAACGGGGATCACCGTCTATCCCCTGCGCACGGTGGTCGGGGCAAGCTTTGGCGAGACCGTCCGGGCCGCCCTGGTCCGGGCCGGACTGGAGGTCTGCGGCGCCTGCGGGGGCAGGGGCACCTGTGGTAAATGCCGTTTCCAGGTCCTGGAAGGAAGCCTCCACCCACCCACCGCGGCGGAAAGGGGGCTTCTCGGGGAGGAGGAGCTGCGACGGGGCGTCCGTCTGGCCTGTCAGGCCCGGCTGCGCGGACGCCTGGAGATGTACCTCTCCGCCTCCTCCTTGCCCGCCGGACTGCGCCTCCTCTCGGAGGGGGAATGGGAAGCCCCGCCCCTCCATCCTCCGGTAAGGGTTCTCTCGCTGTCCCCGGGACGGTCCTCCCTCCGGGAGGCCCTCCGCTCCGAGCTCTCTTTCCTGCTGGCCGCCGCGGACCGTTCCGGCGAGGAGCCGGTCCAGGCCTCCGGCCTCGAGGCCCTGAAAGAGCTGCCCTCTCGGCTGAGCGGGATGAAGGAGAGGGTGGCTGCGGTCATTCGTAAGGGCGAACTACTGGGAGTGGTCCCCGAAGGAAAGGTCTGGGGGCGGCCGTGGACCTGGGCACCAGCAAGGTGGCCATTTACGTCCACGACCTGGCCACGGGGAGGACGGTCTCGTCGCACGCCTTTCCCAATCCCCAGGCGGCATACGGAGAGGACATCGTCACCCGCATGCAGCACGCCCTGGAGAGCGAGGGGGGAGAAGGCGCTTGGCCGACCTCATACGGGAGGGGATAAACGGTCCCTCCGGGAGATGCTGGCCGGCACCGGCTTCTCCCCCGGAGAGGTCATGGAGATGGTGCTGGTGGGGAACACGGCCATGCACCACCTCTTCCTGGACCTCCCCGTTGAAGGCCTGGCCCGCAGTCCCTACCTCCCGGTGACCCACCTCCCCCTGGAGGTAAAGGCCCGCGAGATAGGCCTCTCCCTGCACCCCGCCGCGGGGATCTACCTCCCCCCTCCCGTGGCCGGATACGTGGGCTCCGACCACCTGGCGGCGCTTTCCGCCACCCGCCTCACGGAGCGCGAGGGCCCCTGCCTGCTCCTGGACATCGGAACCAACACCGAGGTCTCCCTTCAGGTGGGCGGGCGGGTGCTCTGCTGCTCCTGCGCCTCCGGCCCCGCCTTCGAGGGGATGGGCATCAGTACGGTATGCGCTCCGGGGAGGGCGCCGTGGAGAGGGTTGTGCTGGGTCCCACCGGTGAGCCGGAGGTGGTGACCATCGGAGACGCCCCACCGGCGGGGATCTGCGGTTCGGGGATCCTCTCCGCCCTGTCCGTCCTCCTCCGGCTGAGTGCCGTGGACGAGAGCGGCCGCCTGCGCCCGGACCATCCCCGCGTCGGGGAAAGGGACGGCGAGTGCGCCTTCTGGCTGGTTCCCCCCGGCGGAGACGGCGGCGGGGGCGTGGCCGTCACCCAGTCGCACATCCGGGAAATACAGAAGGCCAAAGGTGCGGTTCGCGCCGGAGTGGAGGTCCTGCTGGAGGAAGCCGGGTTATCCCCCTCCCGGGTGGAGGAGGTGCTCCTGGCCGGCGCCTTCGGTACCTACCTGGAGCCCCTGGACCTCCTCTCCATCGCCATGCTATCCCCTTTCCCCTGCGGCGCATCCGGCAGGTGGGAAACGCCGCCGGGACCGGCGCCCGCTCCATGCTCCTCTCCGAGGATATACGCCGGCGGGCGGAGGGGCTAGCCGCGGAGGTGAAGTACCTGGAGCTTTCCACACACCCCGCGCTTCCCCGCCTCTTCGCCGCCTCCATGTACCTGCGCGAGGAGGCGGTGACCCGGGCTCGTTCCCGTTTCCGCGCATGAGCCCTGGTCCTTTCCCGCCGCGGTCCCAACATCAGGCCTGGTAGTCCTCGAAGCGGTAGACGTTATCTGCATCCGGGGAGAACTGATCCCGCAGCACCCGGTCCAGGTGCTTCTCCGAGGGGCTCTTGGGGATCTCCTCCACCACCTGGAGATAGCTGGGGATGGAATTCCTTTCCAGCCCCTCCGCCGCCTTCCGGAAGACGGAGGCCGGGTCTATGGTCCTCCCGGGGAAAGGCGCCACCGCCGCCACCAGGTCGCTCTCCCCCGGGGCCCCCGAGGCGGCGGGGATGCCGTAGACGCACACCTCGGACACGTCGGGGTGCTCCCCGATGACCTTCTCCACCAGGTCGGGTTTGATGAAGTCCCCGGCGCGGCGCAGGGCTCCGCCCTTGCGATAGTCGAAGAAGAACCAACCTTCCTCGTCCCGGTGGACCATGTCCCCGGAGCGCAGCCAGCCGCCCCGCATCTTCTCCGCCGAGGCCTCAGGCTTCTTGTAGTAGTCCACCTTGGTCTGGGTGAGCATGCGGCAGATCAGCTCCCCGGTAACCCCGGGCGGCACCTCGTTGTCCTCCTCGTCCACCACCTTCATCTCCACCAATCCGGGGATGGGCTTGCCGAAGGACCCGATGGGGCCCTCGCCGATGGGCTTGTAGGCGAAGCCGCCCTCGATGGCCCCGTACCACTCCAGGATCTGCACCCCGAAGCGGCGCTCGAAGTCCTCCCATATGGCCCGGGGGGTCCCGGCGGAGATGACCATGCGCACCGGGTTGTCCGCGTCATCCGGGCGCGGGGGCTCGTTGTAGATGCCGGACATCATCCCGCCCAGGAGGGAGAAGGTGGTGCACCCGTAGCGGCGGCAGATGTCCCAGATGCGGCTCTTGGTGAAGCGCTGGCTGATCACCGCCGGGATACCCATGGTCAGGGCGGGAAAGAGGGTCACCGCTTGGGCGTTTCCGTGGGCCAGGGACAGGCCGGTGTAGAGGATGTCGTCCTCCCGGTACCCCCACACCAGGTAGCCCAGGAGGCAATACATGGCGTTACGCCGGGAATCCAGTGTCACCCCCTTGGGGTTGCCGGTGACCCCCGAGGTGTAGATGATCTGCACCGGGGCGCTTGGTTCATCCACCCGGTTCTCCAGGTCCCCCACCCGCGGCCTGTCCAGCATCTCGTTCACCGTGGGATATCTGGAGGCCAGGGAGGGGTCGGCGTCCGGCTTAAGGTTGAGGTATATCTTCTTTAGGTTGGGCACCTCCTTCGCCACCGCCTCCACCTCGGGGAGGAGGTCCGCTGTGGTGATCACGGCCACCGCGTCGGAATCCGCCAGCTGGTAGGCGAGCTTCTCACCCTTGGCCCGGGGGTCGATGGGCACCAGGATGGTCCCCAGCATGGTGCAGGCGGCCATGGCGTAGACGAACTCGGGATGGTTGCGCATGACCAGGGCGATCTTGTCCCCCCGGACGTAACCCTCCTCGCGGAAGGCGTGGGCCAGGCGCAGGGAATTGGCGTAAAGCCTGGCATAAGTGAGCCTTTCGTCCGGGTACTGCCCCCCGTTTTCGAAGATGAGGCCTACCCGGTTGGGGTTTTCCTCCGCCCGCAACTCCAGGAGCTTGGAGAGAAGCCCCTTGTGCTCCGGGAAGCGGGACCGCACCACCGCCTTCAGGGTCCTGGAGACCACCTCGCGATGGGACAGGAGCTGGGCTAGCATGTAAAGGCGCGGGTCGCGGGCTTCCAGCTTTTTCATTAATTCCGACCTGGTCTCCACGGCCATACCACCACCCCCTATGATCCCCTCGAGGTCGCAACTCGTCCCTTTGTGACGTTGCCGTTCGCCATCTTGAGTTAATTCATGTATCCCTGCTTTTCCTTCAAAGCTTATTCTCTACTATCGCAGGATTCACTCTCCCTTCGTGACGCCACATTTCTTTATCTCGAGTTTACCCGGATCCGAGCAGAAAGTAGCGCCTCCGGGCGGCTTCGGCGTCCGTCATCTCCTTTCTCCAACCGGAGAATCCATCCCCCGGACGGTGCGGTACCACCTCCAGCGTGCAATACCCTCGGGGGTATCAAATCTCAAGACCTTACCCCGTCAAGGCATTTCTTGCCAGGTCTTGCCTCCCTTGCGCCAGGTGATGCGGGGCAGCTCGCGCTTGACCATGGAGTCGGCGTTGACGCGCGGATAGCCCAGGACGATGGCCGTCACCGGCACGTAGGGCCACTTTATCCCCAGGTAGCGCTTCAGGTGGGGGAGCATCTTGGCCCCCACGGCGGCGAAGCTCATCCAGCAGGTGACCAGCCCCAGGGAATGGGCGGCCAGGACCATGTTCTGCCCGCAGATGCCGATGTCCACGTACATGTTGTTGATGCCCCTCTTGTCCCCCAGCAGGTAGATCAGACAGGGGGCCCCCAGGAAGACGTCCTCCGGCTTGAGGATGGCCTTACCCCCGGTCATGGCCCGCTGGTCCATGAGCTTGGGCAGCAGGGCCGAGGTCACGGAGAGGAGCCCCCTGACCACGGGGTTGGTCTTTCCGGAGAAGTAGAAGCGGGTGAGATACCGGTAGAGCGGATCCATCATATCCGCGATCTTGTCCATCTCCTCGCGGTCGTTGACCACGATGAAGCTCCAGGGTTGACAGTTTCCGTGGGAGGGAGCGAAGCGCCCCGCCTCTATCACCCGCCGCACCAGCTCGTCGGGGACCGGTTTGCTGGAGAAGATGCGGTTGCTGCGGCGCTTGTAGATGACCTCCTCCACCGGGGTCAGCCCCTCTATCCCCTCCACCTCGGGTATCCTGGGGTAACCGTCGTCGGGATGCAGGAGCATGGTCTTGAAGAGGCCCTTCTCCACGTTGTAGAAGCCCTGTATCTGTATGGCGTCCTTCTCGCAGTGGGCCACGCACGCGGAGCAGGACATGCACACCATGCCCTCTATGAACCTCACCTTTCCGCCCACCACCTCCAGGCAGTTACAGGGACAGCCCTTCAGGCAATTACCGCAGCCCGTGCACTTCTCCTCGTCCACCACTATCTTCGAGTTGGACCATACCTCCGGGTGGGAGGGCAGGTAGGTGTAGGAATATTTATCCAGCGCCAACCTCCTCGACCTCCTTTCTGCCAGCTCGGCTTTTCACTGAATACCACATCCCTTTCCGCCGCATCCCGAGTCTCTGCTCCATTTTTACCCCAGCACGGTTCCCATACGCGCCAGCGCGTGCCCATGCCCCATCCTGAAGTTCTCAGGAGCCCGACTCCGCCATGTCCAGCAGGCGCAGCAGCTGCTCCTCCTCCGGGCGGGGGAACATCTGGCAGTACTTGGCGTCCCGCATCAGGCGCTCCATGCCGTAGTCCCGCATGTAACCGTACCCGCCGTGGATCTGCACCCCGTCCATGGCCGCCTGGCAGGCGTTGGCACCCGCCCTCCTCCAGGCGATGATGGCCGGGCCCAGGTCCTCCACCCCGCAGGCGCGGCGGATGACCGCCCGTCCCTCCTCCATGGCGCAGAGCATGCGGGCCAGCATGAGTCGCATGGCCTGGTGCTCGATGATCAGCTTCCCCGCCTGGTAGCGCTGGCGCGCGTAGTCGTAGGCCTTCTGGAAGGCCTTGCGCACTATGCCGTTGGCCACCGCCGCCAGGCCCACGTAGAGGGTCCTCTCCGTGGCCGCCAGCGCCTCCTTCTCCGACCTGTCCAGGACGAACACGGGCTCGGCGCCCTTCATCTCCAGGGTGGCGAAGTTGCTCACCCTCCAGCCCAGGGGATAGGGGTCGATGCGGGCCTCCACCCTGCCACCCACTCGCAGGTAGGCCGCCTTGCGCCCCTCCCCCGAGTCAGGGAAGAGCAACGCCACGGTCCCCTCCAGGACGTTGAACACGAAGGGGGCGGTCCCGGTCACCTTCCCGTCCTCCAGGACGGCCTCACCGGCGGTGGCCACGGTGCACAGGGGACGGCCCCGGGTGAACTCCTCCACCAGGTCCTTGCGGTCGGAGTAGATGAGGGGTACCAGGGCGGCATTGTGGAAGAGGAGAGCGGCGGCGAACCCCGCGCACTCCACGGCGCTCTCCTCCAGGGCCACACACAGGGAGTAGAGGTCCACACCCTCGCCCCCCAGCTGCTCGGGGACCAGGGCGGCCAGCATGCCCATCTCCCCGGCCTTTTCCACCACCTTCCACAGAAGCGGCGAGTCGACGGTGTTCTCCAGGTCGTCGGCCACGGGGGCCAGCTCGGACGCGGCGAAGTTCAGGGCGTTGCTGCGCAGCACCGTGTACTGCTTGGACTCCTTGGCCCAGGGCACTCCGATCATGCCATCACCCCCTTCTTGAACGGGCGGGGGACTTCCACCCGCAGGGTCTCCTCGAAGCGGATGTTGTTCACCACCAGGCGGTTGAGCTGGTTGGTGCCCTCGTAGATCTGGGTGAGCTTGGCGTCCCGGTAGCACTTCTCCACCCAGCGGCGCTCCTCGGAATCCTCCGGACCCATGAGGTTGAGGGCCCGGGAGCAGAGCTCCATGGCGTTGTCCGCGCAGGAGAACTTGGCCAGGGAGGCCGTCTCCAAAAGCTGGGTCATGTCCTCGTCCTTGAGGTAGTGCCGTAGGACGGCGTTGATCATGGCCTTCCCGTAGTAGGAGTTGAGGAAGTTGCGCATTAGGGGCATGGTGCGCAGGGAGGAGGGAAGGCCGAGGGTGAGGTTCATGATCGGGTTGTCCAGGGCCTTGCTGAAGATGGCGTCCCCCAGCATGGCGTTGCTCATGTACAGGCCGCGGTTCTCCTGGATCATCCCCCACATGTCCGCCAGTGCCATGCGGATGCGGTCCTCCTCGATGGGCCGCTTCCCGTGGCGCGTGGCCTTGGCCCAGGCCAGGAAGTGCTGGAAGGCCCCCCGGGCGATGCCGGTGGCGATGGAGCCCACCGGCCCCCGCGAGGCGGCCATGATCATGAGTATGCCGTTGCCCATGCCGTCGCCCTCGTAGCCCAGCACGTGGGAATCGGGGACGAACACGTCCTCGAAGAGTAGCTCCGCGGCGTGGGCGGCGCGCTGCCCCATCTTGAGCTCCACACGAGGGGTGGAAAATCCTTCCATACCCCTCTCCACCAGGAAGGTGGTCCAGGTCTGCAGGGGCCGGTTGCGGTCCAGGGCGGCGCACACGGTGAAGTACTTGGCCTCGCTCCCGTCGGAGATGAAGCACTTCCTGCCGTTGAGCACGTAGCCGCCCTTGACCTTCTTGGCCTCCAGGGAGAGCTTGGCCTTCTCCAGGTATTCCGGCTCCTCCACGTCGGTCCCCGCCGAGGGCTCGGTGATGGCGTAGGCCATGGTCACCGGTTGCTCCTTGAGCTCGCCCTCCACGATCTCCCTGAGCACCGTATCCCAGTGGGCCATGGCCCCCGATGTGATCACCGGGGCCACCCCCAGGCTGTGGGCCCCCACGGCCAGGGCGATACCCGAGCACCCGGAGCACAGCTCGTCCATGAGCAGGGAGGTGTTGGTGACCATGAACTCCCCGGCTATGCCCCCCAGCTGCTTGGGGATGAATATGGAGAGGAAACGGTACCTGCAGGCACGGCGCATGATCTCCCAGTCGAAGTACTCCGGCTCCCTCTCCATGCGCATGTCCAGCTCCAGGGCCCGCGGCACGGCGAAGGTGCGGTTGAACTCCTCCGCCTTCTCGATGAGGCCGATGGTCTCGCGTATCCCCTTCTTCCTCCCGCTCTCCCACAACATGCGCAGGATGGGAAAGTCGCGGAAAAGCCTCTTGCCCGTCTCGCTCAATTCCTGACCGATCATCTTACCCCCTTCCTCGCAGATCCCCGTTCCGAAGCCTTATATCCCATTACTATATACGGCGGAGGATGACCAACTCTCGCCGACCTTTTTCCCGGATGCGCCTTCATGCGCACCGACTCGGGTGCACTTTGCTCCGTCGCCCGCCGCGCATCAGCGGACCGACTGACCACCCGGGATAAGCTCATCTACGAGAGTTCCGGCACCTCCTTAAAAGACCTGGTAATCCTCCAGCCGGTAGACGTTCTCCGCGTCCGGTGAGAACTGGTCCCGCAGCACCCGGTCCAAATATTTCTCCGAGGCGCTCTTGGGGATCTCGTCCACCACCTGGATGTAGCTGGGAACCGCGTTCCTCTCCAGCCCCTCTGCGGCCTTCTTGAATATGGAGGCCGGGTCGATGGTCCTGCCCTCGAAGGGGGCCACCGCCGCCACCAGATCGCTCTCCCCGGGAGCCCCCGAGGCGGCGGGGATGCCGTAGACGCACACCTCGGACACGTCCGGGTGCTCCCCGATGACCTTCTCCACGTAGGAGGGGATGATGAACTCGCCCTGGCGCCTCAGCCCACCCCCCTCCTTGCGGTAATCGAAGAAGAGCCACCCCTCTTCGTCGCGGTGCACCATGTCCCCGGTGCGCAGCCACCCGCCCCGCGTCTTCTTCTCCGAATCCTCCGGACGTCCGTGGTACTCCACCTCCGGCTTCTGGTTCACGGCCCGCATGAGCAGCTCCCCGGTGACCCCCGGCGGGACCTCGTTGTCGTTCTCGTCCACGATCTTGTACTCCATGAGGCCCTCGATGGGTTTTCCGAAGGAACCGATGGGCCCCTGGTCGATGGGCTTGTAGGCGAAGCCCCCCTCCACCGCTCCGTACCACTCGAGGATCTTGACGTTGAAGCGCTTCTCGAAGTCCTCCCAGATGGCGATGGGTGTTCCCGCGGAGATGACCACCTCCACCGGGTTGTCGGCGTCGTCGGGGCGGGGAGGCTCGTTGTAGATGCCGGACATCATCCCTCCCAATAGGGAAAAGGTGGTGCAGCCGTAGCGGCGGCAGATGTCCCAGATGCGGCTCTTGGTGAAGCGCTGGCTGATCACCGCCCGGATGCCCAGGGCGATGGCGGACATGAGGGTCACCGCCTGGGCGTTGCCGTGGGTCAGGGAGAGACCGGTGTAGAGGATTGAGTCGTCCTTGTAGCCCCAGACCATCTTGGCCAGGGCGGTGTACATCAGGGTCCGGGTGGCCTTGACCACCACTCCCTTGGGGTTGCCGGTGACCCCCGAGGTGTAGATGATCTCCATGGGGAGGGTGGGGTCGTCCACCCTGTCCTCCAGCTCGTAGATGTCCGGTCCGTCCACCAGCTCGTTGATGGTGGGGTACTTGGAGGCCAGGGAGATGTCTGCGTCGGGCTTGAGGTTGAGCCAGATGCGCTCTATGCCCGGGATGTCCTTGGCCAGGGACTCCACCTCCGGGAGGAGGTCAGCGGTGGTGACCACCGCCTTGGCCTTGCAGTCCCCCAGCATGTAGGCCAGCTTCTCCCCCTTGGAGCGGGGGTCTATGGGGACGAAGACAAAGCCCAGAAGGTTGGTGGCCCCCATGAGATAGACCATCTCCGGATGGTTGCGCATCACCGTGGCCACCACGTCTCCCTTGCCGATGCCGCTCTCCCGCAGACCCTTGGCCACCTTGAAGGTGTTGGCCACCAGCTGCCGGTAGGTGAGCGGCTCGTCCCGGTAAAGCCCGCCGTTCTCGAAGATGAGCCCCACGAACTCGGGCTTCTCCTCCATGCGCATCTCCAGCTGGTGGAACATGAGTGCAGGGTTCTTCTCCGTCATCTACATCACCCCATTCTTTCCGAACATCGAACCCCTTATCCGTATACCCAGTTCCTCACCCGTCTACTCATCCCCGGGGACCGCCCGCCCTCAGCGCACGCTGATTGCGGGGCGTCAGGCCCGACCGGACATGATCGATCCATGCAGCCCTCATCATGTGCTTCCGCCCAGCACCGATGCGGGCTTCCTCAAATCCCCGCTTCACCGCCGCTTCCATGCTGCCGGTTACGGGGAGCAACGACCGCTCGAGGAATTCCTCGCCTCCGAAAAAGCCTTTGCCCCGTCGTAACCGTGTTCCTCGTGCCCTTATCGCTCGTCCGCCGGGAGCCCGCCGCCGGACGGCGCAGGGATCCTGCGAGCGATGCGCACATGGGGCGCTTCGCGACCCCGAACAGAGGATTCCTTTCCCGACGGACCTCTACGGACGGAAACGGCTACGGGTGAAGCCATGGTTGTGAAACACCTGACCGGCCATCCGCTTTCATCCGGAGTCGGCTGCAGCCCCCGCGACCGCTCTCCGATGAGATGTAACGCCTTCTCGACCTCCCCGCCGACCCTGTTACCGGATCTGACTTTTACATACCCGAGTATGTTATATATTTAATATCCCTCGGGACTCATGTCAAGCCGATGGATAAACAAGGAACGTGCGCCCCCCAAAGGCAAAAGAACAATGGATGAGGATGCGAGTCCCGCCCACCGGGCGAGCGTTCACGCGGAAACCGGAGGGGTCCCGCCACGATGGAGCTCGGTGGGCCTTGAGATCGGAGCGGAAAACCCGGAGGCGACCATGGGCTCGCTCCCCCGCCCTCCCTTCGCCCGAGCGAGACAGGGGAGGTAGATGTAGAAGGGGGTTCAGGCCGGGGGAGTCAGATAGTGGTTTCCGTGGACCGCGAAGCTCTCAAAAGGAGATGCATTGACCGGGAAGCCCTGAAGAAATGTAGATATAGAAAGGGGTTCAGGCCGGGGAGAGGAATTCCGAGCGTAGGGATGTAGTCATTGCTCGCCCTCCCGGAGACGGCGGGTCTTGACGAGAGGGGGTGCTTGAACGGTGAAGAGCGGAGGGGGCTTGAGCCGGAGGGAAAGAGGTCTGCGCACCCGCCGGCGCATTTACAAGACGGCCATCGACCTCTTCGCCCGCAAGGGCTACGAGAACGTGAGCGTGGAGGAGATCTGCCGCCGCCTGGGCATGACCAAGGGAGCCTTCTACGCCCACTTCCGCTCCAAGGACCAGATCATCCTGGAGGAGTTCATGAACATGGACCGCCACTACGCGGTGGTGGCGGAACACCTGCCCTCGGAGGCCAGCAGCCTGGAGAAGCTGCGCACCTTCAACCGGGAAGCCATCCGGCTCATGTCCGATCTGGGTGTAACCCTCATGAAGGTGCTCTACCACTCCCAGATCGCGCCCCACATGAAGGAACCCTACCTTGTAAACCCGGGACGCAACCTCTATCTCATCACAAAGCGCTTGATCGGCGAAGGGCAGGAGCGTGGGGAGATACGCGCCGACCTCCCTCCCGACGTGCTGGCCACCGTGCTCATCAACGCCTTCCGGGGACAGCTCTACCACTGGTGCCTGACCAACGGCTCCTTCGACCTCCTTGAGGCCTGCGAGAGGCTCATGGACATCATCCTCCGGGGCATCCGGTCCTGAAGGGAGCCGGGGGCGTTCCGGTTACCGGTCCACCCTCTCCAGGATGTGTATGCACATAGCCGCCTCGCCGGTGCCGATGAAACCTCCCCCGTTCTCGGAGAGGGCGAT
>FWWL01003701.1_pt1 | contig 27229 bp, 26 predicted proteins | sample 2228331 | NCBI WGS metagenome assembly FWWL01 (sample SAMEA103939775, study PRJEB20133) | metagenome
CCGCGGGGGGATGGGGTGTGGCAGAGGGGCGCGCGGCGATGGGGTGTGGCAGAGGGGCGCGCGGCGATGGGGTGCGGCGGAGGGGCGCGCGGCGATGGGGTGCGGCGGAGGGCCTATGGGATGTGGGAGCGGGCCTATGGGATGTGGGAGCGGGCCTATGGGATGTGGGAGCGGGCCTATGGGATGTGGCAGCGGAACGAGGGGCGCGCGGCGATGGGGTGCGGCGGAGGGGCGCGCGGCGATGGGGTGCGGCGGAGGGGCGCGCGGCGATGGGGTGCGGCATAGGAGAGATGGAAATGAACACCCGACGATCACGTAATCACCCAATCTCGTAATCACCCAATCACGCAATCACCCAATCCCGTAATCACCCAATCCCGTAATCACCCAATCCCGTAATCACCCAATCCCGTAATCAATTCCTGGTTCTCGGAGGCGCGTACATATGGAAACAGGCGTTGATCGTCGTTCAGTATGGCCGCCGGAAGAACTTCAACGATTGAACGAACAATTCAAGACCCAACCGCCGGAAGCATTGCTGGAGTGGGCAGCGCATACATTTCGTCCCCGTATCGCGTTGACGTGCAGTTTCAGCGGCCCGTCGGGGATGGTCCTGCTCGACATGATCGCCCGCTTCAACCTGGACATTACGGTTGTTTTCCTGGACACCGATCTCCTCTTTTCCGAAACCTACGAACTCGCCGCCATCGCCGAGCGTCGTTACGGCATCCCGATCCAGCGGCGTCGTCCTGCCCTGTCTCTCGAAGAGCAGGAGCGCCAGGAAGGACCGCAGCTCTATGCGCGCGACCCGGATCGCTGCTGCCAGTTGCGCAAAGTGGCGCCGCTCGCCGAAACGCTGCGCCATTACGACGCCTGGATCAGCGGACTCCGGCGCGATCAGTCAGCCACGCGCGCGACGATCGACCTGCTGGAGTGGAACACACGCCATAACCTGGTGAAGATCAACCCGCTCGCCTTCTGGACCGACCGGCAGACCTGGGCATATATCCACCATCACCAGGTGCCGTACAATCCGCTGCTCGACCGGGGGTATCCGAGCATCGGCTGTACCCCCTGCACTCGTCCCGCCACTGCAAGCGACCCACGCGCCGGGCGCTGGGTCGGGTTTGCCAAGACCGAGTGCGGCCTGCACACTGCATAATTTGGCAGGTGCTCACAGGTCTGGTACCATGCGCGGCATGGTATGGAGTATCTCAGACCTGCACCTCTCCTTCGCCCGGCCCAAGCCGATGGACATTTTCGGCAGTCGCTGGAAGGATCACCCGGAGCGCATCGCCATCGCCTGGCGCGCGCGCGTCCGACCCGATGATGTGGTATTGCTGGCTGGCGATACCTCGTGGGCAATGAAATTGCAGGATGCGCTCGTTGATCTGGAATGGCTCGCAGCACTGCCAGGGCGGAAGATTATCTCCCGCGGCAATCACGACTACTGGTGGAGTTCAGAGCGCACCAATCGCGTGCGTCGTGCGCTGCCGCCGGGCATCGACATCCTCGAAGCAGGCGCCATCGACATCGGTGAGGCGGTTGTCTGCGCCACGCGCGGCTGGAATACACCAGAGACCCCCGGCTTCCAGGAATCGGTGGATCGACCATACTACGAACGTGAACTGGAGCGCCTCGACAGAGCGCTGGCAGAGGCGCTGCGCCTCACCGAAGGCAGGCGCCCGATTGTGGTGATGATCCACTTCCCGCCATTTGTTGCGCGCCGTCCAACCGAATTTGCACGTCGGATCGCAGCCGCAAAGGCGTCAGCCTGTATCTATGGGCACCTGCATCGCCCCGAAGACTGGGCAGCAGCGACGCAGGGGGTGATCGACGGCGTGTACTATCAGCTGACCTCGTGCGACTACCTGGGATTCGGTCCGGTGGCGGTGCGCGGATTGCGACCCCTCGAAAAATAGAACGTTTGTTCGGAAATCCTGGACAAAACCGCGAGTGAGCGGTATACTGTGCATAGTAACGATGCAGGCAGGGCGACACCCGGCGGCTTCCATGCCGCCGTTGATCATGTTCAGGAGATTGTATGGAAATCGGGATCGTCCGAACGCGCAACATTACGGAAGAAATGCGCAGCGCCTACCTCGATTACGCGATGAGCGTCATCGTATCGCGCGCGCTTCCCGATGCACGCGATGGGTTGAAACCGGTGCAGACGCGCATCCTGTATGGGATGTGGGATATGGGCATTCGCGCGAATCAGCCCTTCAAAAAATGCGCCCGTATTGTCGGCGAAATCCTGGGCAAAATGCACCCCCACGGCGATAGCGCCGTCTACGATGCGCTGGTGCGCCTGGCGCAGCCCTGGAATATGCGCTACCCGCTCGTCGAGGGGCAGGGCAACTTCGGCAGTGTCGATGGCGACCCGCCGGCAGCGATGCGCTACACCGAAGCGCGCCTCACGCCGATCGCTGAAGAAATGCTTGCCGACATCGAAAAGAATACCGTCGATTTCCGTGATAACTTCGACGGTCAGTACCGCGAACCGGTCGTTTTACCGGCGCGCATTCCCAACCTGTTGCTCAACGGCGCAGCCGGCATTGCCGTCGGTATGGCGACGAACATCCCGCCCCACAACCTGGGCGAAGTCTGCGATGCGATCACCTGCCTGATCGACAACCCCGATGCGACTGTCGAAGACCTGGTGAAGATTCTGCCCGGTCCTGATTTTCCGACTGCGGGCATGATCCTTGGCACGGAAGGGATCATGAACGCCTACAGCACCGGGCGCGGCCACATCATTATTCGTGCAAAAGCGCACATCGAGGAGGCGGCGCGCGGCGCATTCCATATCGTCGTGACCGAACTTCCGTACCAGGTCAACAAAGCCCGCCTGCAGGAACGTATTGCCGAACTGGCGCGCGACCGCAAGATCGAAGGCATCCGCGACGTGCGCGACGAGTCCGACCGCAGCGGCATGCGGCTGGTGATCATTCTGAAGCAGGACGCGCAGCCAAAGAAGGTGTTGAACGCCCTCTACAAGCACACACAAATGCAGACGACGTTCGGCGTCAACATGCTGGCGCTCGTCGAAGGGGGACGGCAGCCACGACTGCTGACGCTCAAGCGCATGCTTCAGGAGTACATCGACCATCGCCGCGAGGTCATCCGCCGCCGTACCGAGTTTGACCTCGACAAAGCGCGTGCGCGCGCCCACATCCTGGAAGGTCTCAAAATTGCGCTCGACAACCTCGACGCAGTGATCACAACCATCCGCAATTCACGTTCGCGCGACAATGCGCGCACAAACCTCATGAACGGGTTTGCGCTCAGCGAGGCGCAGGCGAATGCCATTCTGGAGATGCAACTGGGGCGCCTCGCTGCACTCGAACGCCAGCGGATCGAGGATGAGTACCGCGAGGTCATTCAACTGATCGGCGAACTTGAGGACATTCTGGCGAACCCACGTAAGATTCTGCACCTGATCAAGCAGGACCTCGCCGAGCTGAAGGCGAAGTACGGCGATGCCCGTCGCACCCGCATCATTCCCGACGCCAACGGCGAGGTCAGCGATGAGGACCTGATCCCGGATGTGCGGGTGCTGATCACGCTCACCGACCGCGGGTATGTCAAACGCCAGTCACCCGATGTGTACCGGACGCAGCGGCGCGGCGGGCGCGGCATCCGCGGCGCAACCACTCGCGAACAGGATGTGGTGCGTCATATCCTGGCCGCCAATACGATGGACGATCTGCTCTTCTTCACCGATCGCGGCAAGGTCTATCAGATCAAAGCGCACGAACTCCCCGACGCCAGCCGTACCGCCAAGGGGTTGCCGCTGGTCAATCTGATCTCGCTCGAACCTGGTGAACAGGTCACATCGGTGCTGGCCGTTCCCGACTTCGAAAAGGCGGAATACCTGATTATGGCGACGGTGCGCGGCAAGATCAAGCGCACTGCGATCAGGGAATACAGCCAGGTGCGCTCGAATGGGCTGATTGCGATCGGTCTCGAAGAGGGCGATGAACTCGGCTGGGTTGCGATGACTCAGGGGCATGAGGATGTGCTGCTCACCACGGCGCGCGGGCAGACGATCCGCTTCCGCCAGGAGGAGGTCCGTCCGATGGGGCGACCGGCGTCGGGGGTGATCGGTATTGCGCTTGCCGAAGGCGATCGTGTTGTTTCGATGGATCTGGCGCAGGAGAACGCGGCATTACTGGTTGTGACCGCGCAGGGATACGGGAAACGCACCGATCTGGAGGAATATCCGGTCAAAGGACGCGCTACCGGCGGCGTCATTACCATTCGGCTCCGCCCTGGCGATGAGGTTGCTGTTGCGCATGTGGTTCACACAAACTCGCTGCTGACCATTATCACCGAAAGCGGCATGGTGATGCGCACCGAAGCCAGTGGTATTTCGATGTTCGGACGCAACACGCAGGGTGTCACAATCGTCAACCTGGCGCCCAATGACCATGTGGCGGCGTTGTGCGTCGAAGAACCGGAAGAAAACGGCGAGCGCAGTGATCGCGTGTTGCTTGACCCGACGCAGGGGTGAGCCGCCCCACCCCCCCACCCGCAGAGTTCAAGGGCGGACAGAACATCCGAGCCAACGTGGCTTGCGCCGCATTGGAACGTCCCCGCGCACGGCTCTGGTCTCCCCTCTCCAGCTTCGCTGGAGAGGGACAGGGGGTGAGGACGAACCAGCGCATCCCAACGCCAGAACGCCTGTCGTCGCCCATATGTTCTGTCTGCCCCTAAACCGCAGAACGGGGGGAGGTTGGGGGGGCGCACGCTCGTTTTCGACGCTCACCCCCATCCCTCGCTATGCAGGTGGGCAGGGAGATGGCATCTCATCATAGGTGCGCCCCTCCAGTTCACGACCGGTGCGGTCTTTGCGCACACCACCCCACTGCTTGAAGAAAAATGGCACATTCGCGCGACGGCACTGCTCAAGGATTGACAGGGCCCACTCCTTCTTCATCGGTCGCGCACCCGGACCAGACTCACCGCCGACAATGACCCAGTGGATGCCGTCGAGTGGCAGATCGTCGAGCGGTCCGAGGAGCGGTTCACACGAAAGAAAGCGCACCTGTGCCGGAACGGTTTGCAGGTCGCGGATCCGCGAGAGCACACGCTCGTTTTCAACGCTCACCCCCATCCAGATATTGGGCGACCAGTCGAGAGCGGGCGCCAGTTCGCGCAGACGCGCGCTTCGCTTCGTCAGGATTTGAAAAATATGGTGGGGACAATCGTGCATGGTGGCGAACACACGCTGGATAAACTCGAGTGGTACATGCTCATGAAACAGGTCACTCATCGAATTGACGAAGATCATGCGGGGTTGACGCCAGCGTTTCGGGAGATCGAGCGCAGAGGGATGCAGCCGAACGGCGAAGCCGTCACGATAGCGGGCGCTCCCCATCGCCTGGAGCCGCAATGCAAGACGTTCGGCGTAGCAATGCTTGCAGCCGGTGCTGACCTTTGAGCAACCGGTGACCGGGTTCCACGTCGCCTGCGTCCATTCAATGCTTGAGTGTTCAGCCATTCGTTATTTTCTCAAAATATTCTTAGCAATCTTAATAGCCGTCTTTGCCCCTTTTGGATTAGCTGATGCGAAGCAGAGCAAATACAACGGGTTGTTTCTTGAGTTATAGAGTGCGAGAGGGTTATCTGCAACCCCATGAAAGACCGTCTTCAGTCGCTTGACAAAGAAATTTCCTATTGTATCGAAGTTGGCCTTCTTTGCATGATGTTCCTCTTCTTCGCCAAAAAGTGTTGTTCGAGTTTCTTGACTATAGAATGCGTTTTTCCACTCATCTGTTCCGAATATTCTGGTTAAGGCGTCTGACCAGGAGTCGTCTGGCAGTCCTTTCCGCGTCAACAAACGATTGACTGCTGCTCCAAGCGGAAAGAGAATCCACAAATCAACCGCCTTAGTCTCACCCAACTTCTCAATAAGACTCCATGATACCTGCATTCCATACGGGTCTAGAAAAACGACAGATCGCGACCGAGACCAATTGATCTGATCACACCATTGTTTCAGGTAATCATTGGCTTCTTGTTCGATAATCTTGATGTTTCTGTCTGGAAAGTCGCTTTTCAGGCGTTCCAATTCCTTTGCTCGCGCTGGATCGCGTTCGATGAACATGTACTGATTGAAGGGAGGCTCTACCTCAAGCGCAATACGGGCACTGCCTTTGAGAAATGCCTCAGCATCGGGTTCTGTCAGTTCTGGAAACGGCAATAGTTGTTGATGATCAGGAGTCGTTCCTCTGGTCCGATATCCTGTCCCAGCAAAAGCATCGACATAAATTGTTCTTAACTTTCGCGCCCTCTCATTGGATTTGAAGATGGTCGTGTACGCTGCGAGATACTTACGTACACGCTCGAGCTTTTCTGTCGTCCAGTCTCCGCCGAACTGGTGGCTGGTCATGCTACTGCTCCAGAAAGATACTGCATGATGGATGGCACGTATGTGAAATGTGGTCATGGGAAATTGTGAAGCATTCCATTTCCCCATAATGCTAGAACAATAGTACTATGAACTTATGCACAGGTCAACCCATGATGCACAATGTACTTGCAGTTCACATCCAAATCAACATCCGACGACGCCTCGCTTCTGATGACCGGTTTCTCTACGGCTGGCGTCTCGTGTCTCGTCCAGCCTCAATGATCCGACTATCTGGCATCCGGAAACGTGCGCCTGGCAGGAGGCTGCAGCCCGTGCCAGAGCGCGTCTGCGGCTCCTGGAAGAAGCACTGCGGTGTCTTACGTCTGGTTGCTGAAGCGTAAATGTGTAATATAACAGGGAGGGGCTCAGAGAACTCTACTCTCCGAGCCCGACGTCGCCAAGACGCAATGCTCTCAGTGACGGCTGACGCCAATCGTGAGGGTACGATCCTCATCGAGTTCAAGCGTGGTCGTATGGATGTGATCCGGCGGTTCACAGAGTCGCAGGTCATCCGCCAGCGTCTCTTCGCGCACATAGTCGCCCCAGGCGCGCAGCATCGCCTCCACGTCGGCATTGCCGTCGGCGCCGCCAAGGAAGACGATGATTCGGTCGCTGATGGCAAACCCGGCGTCTTTGCGCGCATCCTGGATGTTGCGCACCAGTTCGCGCGCCAGTCCTTCCATTGTCAACTCTGGCGTCAGGGTGGTGTCGAGCGCTACGAGCACGCCGCCATCTTCCGCCACTGTGTATCCTTCCGGCGAACTGCTCTCGACCAGGACTTCTTCCGGCAGGAGTTCAACAACCTGCCCTTCAACCGTCAGTGTGATGGTTTCCCCCGCCTCGACCGCCTGCGCCGCCGCGCGCGCCGCATCATCCGTCAGAGCGCGCAGCGCCGCGGTGATGGCAGGCACCAGTTTACCGTATTTGCGACCAATCAGGCGCAGATTGGGTTTGAAGCGGTACTCGACCAGCGTGGCGGCGCTATCCAGATAACGCACTGCTTTGACATTGAGTTCATCGCGCAGTTCGGCTTCGAAGCGCCGCAGACCTTCGAGCGCAGCAGGGGTGGGCGCCCGCACCCACAACTCGCGTAGCGGCTGGCGCACTTTGATCCCTGCTGCACGCCGCGCCGCACGCCCAACTGAGACGGCTTTCAACAGCACTTCGGTATCTGCCACCAGGCGCTCTTCGAGCAATGCCGTATTGACCTGCGGCCACGCGGCAAGGTGAACGCTCTCCGGAGCGTCGGACTGACCCTCGCACCCCTCCAGACCGGCCAGGTTGCGGTAGATCGCATCGGCGACGAACGGCACGAACGGGGCCGCCAGTTTTGCCACCGTCAGCAGACAAGTGTAGAGCGTTGCGTATGCCGCCTGCTTGTCGCTGTCGTGCTCGCTCTTCCAGAAACGTCGCCGGTTGCGTCGCACATACCAGTTCGACAGTTCATCGACAAAATCCTCGATGGCGCGTGCTGCAGTCGTGACATCATACGCCTCGAATGCGTCAGTCGCCGTGCGTACCAGGCTGTTCAACCGCGCCAGCGCCCACCGATCGATGGGCACGAGGGTCGCCGGGTCGAGATGTTCCGCGACACCGTTCTTCGACGGACTCCAGCCATCGAGGTTGGCATAGGTTACGAAGAAGGCATAGGTGTTCCACAGCGTCAGCAGAAATTTGCGCAGGCTTTCGGCGACCAGCCCTGCCGAAAAACGGCGCGGGCTGCCGGGAGGTGCGGCAGTGAACAGGTACCAGCGCAGCGCATCTGCGCCGTGCTCGTTCATCACCGACCAGGGATCGACGACATTCCCGCGTGACTTACTCATCTTCTGTCCATCGGCATCGAGGATGTGCCCCAGACAGATGACATTCTTGAACGCCGGACGGTCGAACAGCAGCGTCGAGATTGCGTGGAGCGTGTAGAACCAGCCGCGCGTCTGATCGACCGCTTCGCAGATGTAGTCCGCCTGCTTCGCCAGTTCGTAGATCTCGCTATTCTCCATCGGGTAGTGCCACTGTGCAATCGGCATCGCGCCCGAGTCGAACCAGCAGTCGGCGACGTCGGGGATGCGCCGCATGAGACCATGCTGCGGATCGACCCAGGTGATGTCATCGACGTAGGGACGGTGCAACTCCAGGTCTTTCAGGCTGCGCCCGACTTTCTGCTCCAGTTCCGCCAATGAGCCGATGCACTCTGCATAACCATCTTCCGCCATCCAGATCGGGATCGGTGTGCCCCAGTAGCGCTCACGGCTGACTGCCCAGTCGATATTATTTTCCAGCCAGTTTCCAAACCGCCCGTCGCGGATGTGCTCTGGCACCCAGTGGATTTGCAGGTTGTTCGCCACCAGGCGATCCTTCATCGCTGTCGTGCGGATGTACCAGGAGCGCTTGGCATAGTAGAGCAGCGGTGTATCGCAGCGCCAGCAGAAAGGATAGGAGTGCTTGACACGCCCGCTCTTCAACAGCAAGCCGCGCGATTTCAGGTTGCGCGTAATGTCGGCGTCCGCCTGTTTGAAGAACTTGCCGGCAAAGCCGAGCGATGTAAACTCCGGCAGCACATTCCCCGCCAGATCGACCGAGAAGAGCGTCGGCAGACCGTACTTTCTGCCAATTTCGAGATCGCCGTAGGCGGGTGCGATATGCACGATACCGGTTCCATCTTCCAGCGACACGAAATCGTCAGCGACAACGGTATAGGCGCGCGACCAGTCCACTGTATCGCCAGGCGCAGGCACACCGTCGAACAGGTTTTCGTAGCGTGTGCCAACCAGATCGACGCCACGAAAGGCGTGTTCGGTCACGGCGCCATCACCCAGCACATTGTGCACCAGCGCCTCTGCCAGAACCAGACGCTCGCCGTCAACCGCGACCACGACGTAGGCGGCGTCGGGCTTGACTGCCAGCGCCACATTCGCGGGCAGCGTCCAGGGGGTCGTCGTCCATGCCAGGAACGACGCGCCGTGCAGCGCCTCGTGGGTCGCCTCGCGCACGCGAAACTTCACCCACACGCTTGGATCGTCCACATCATCCTTAAAGCCAAGTGACACTTCGTGGTCGGAGAGGGATGTGCCACAGCGCGGACAATGCATCGAGACCTTGTAGTCGCGGAAGAGCAACCCGCGATCCCACAACTGGCGGAAGATCCACCAGAGCGACTCGATGTAGTCGTTTTCATAGGTGATATATGCATCTTCGCTCACCCAATAGGCGATGCGGCGAGTGAACTGCCGCCAGTCCTGAATGTACTCCCAGACGCTCTGGCGGCATTGCGCGTTGAATTCCGCCACGCCGTACTTTTCGATGTCGGGTTTGCCGCTGAAGCCGAGTTTCTTCTCGACCTCGATCTCCACCGGCAGACCGTGGGTGTCCCACCCTTCGCGTCGACCGATGATCCGGTAGCCCTGCATCGCCCGGTAGCGGCAGATGACATCCTTGAAAATGCGTGAGATGGCATGGTGAATCCCTGGACGACCATTGGCAGTCGGTGGACCTTCGTAGAAGACGAACGGTGTATCGCCAGACTCCAGGCTTCGCTCGACAATCTGCTTGCGCTGCCACAGATCGAGGATCTGTCCCTCAAGTTGTGGAAAGTTGACCCTGGTATCGACAGGCTGAAACGCCATGCACAACCTCCTTGCCAACAAAAAACCTCGCCCCCTGACAGGGACGAGGTGAAAACCCCGCGGTACCACCCTGGTTCAGCCCGTAACCGGCTGCACTCACCGAGGCGCAATCACGCCTCCGCCGGGATAACGGTCGGCGAGACCGGAGCAGACTACTGATGCGCATCAGAGAGAGCCAGCACGTTCGCCTCTCGGCTCAGGAGTGATATTCAGCAACCGAACTCAGACGCGCCTCACACCCATCGCGCGCTCGCTGACCGGTTCTTTGCCGCTTACTCGTCTCCGTCATAGCCTTTTGTAGGCATTATACCACGGAACCAGAAACCTGTGTCAGAGGGCGGGGTGCGTGTTTTCAAGACCCTTGAGGTCGGGGGTAATCTACGCTGTGGTCAGAAATGGTGGGTGCTGGTCACGTGTACTGGCAGAGACGCATCACCAGTGCGAGACCTCACGGGTCGGGCATGTTTTTGACATGCTCATGTTCCCGTACCATACCCGCTGTCAACGAATGGGCAACGAAGAAACGAATGTGGTCGTGCTCGATGCGCCTGTGTCCCCGCTGCGGGCGCCTGCTTCCAGGTTTGCCCGTTGCATGTTGGGATTACGTGAGTACGTGAGTACGCGATTGCCCGTTCGCCCGTTCGCCCGTTGCATGTTGGGATTACGTGATTACGTGAGTACGCGATTGCCCGTTCGCCCGTTCGCCCGTTCCCACGTTTGCCCGTTCGCCCGTTCTTGCGTTTGCCCGTTCCCCGTTCCCACGTTCGCACGTTCTTCGTGTCACGTTCCCCATTCCCCGTTCGCACGTTCTTGCGTTTGCCCGTTCCCCGTTCGCCCGTTCCCCGTTCGCCCGTTCCCACGTTTGCCCGTTCGCCCGTTCTTGCGTTTGCCCGTTCCCTGTTCGCCCGTTCCCCGTTCGCCCGTTCCCCGTTCGCCCGTTCCCACGTTTGCCCGTTCCCACGTTTGCCCGTTCGCACGTTCTTGCGTTTCCCCGTTCGCCCGTTCCCCGTTTCACGTTCCCCGTTCCTCGCCTGCGGGTTCTGGACCGGTTGCAACGGGGCGCGACGGGTCGCGCGACCAGTCGCTCCAGGAGCCTTCGTAGAGGAGTGTGTTCTTCCAGCCAGCCCGTTCGAGCGCGAGGATCGTGTGTGCAGCAGTCACGCCGGAGCCGCAGTAGCAGACGATGGTTTTGGCGCGATCGGCGCCAAGCGCAGCATAGCGCGTCCGTAGCGCTTCCGCCGAAAGCATCCGCCCGTCGGTATCGACATTGTCGGCGTATGGCGCGGAAATCGCTCCCGGGATATGTCCTGCGCGCGGGTCGATCGGTTCGGCGATCCCCTGGTAGCGGTCTGCTGCACGCACATCGAGGATGAGCACGCGCGGATCCCGTCGAAGCGTTTCTACTGCGTCTGCATCAACGACGATCGACCGGTTCGGGCGTGGGGTAAACATGGCTGGCGATGTCCACACCTCACCCGATTCGACCGGAAGACCGGCAGTGATCCACGCGGGCCAGCCGCCATCGAGGAGCGACACGCGCTCGTGCCCGAAGTAGCGCAGCAGCCACCAGAGACGCGCCGCATATGCACCGCCGACGCTATCGTAGGCGACGACGTGTGTCGCGGGTCCGATACCGGCGCGTGATGCGACAGCGGCGAACGCCTCTGATGATGGAATGGGATGGCGTCCGGGTCCGTGAAATGGCGGTGCAGCAAGATCGGTATCGATGTCGAGATACACTGCGCCCGGGATATGCGCCTCCAGATATTCTGCGCGCCCGCGCCCCGGCTCCAGCAGGTACCAGCGCAGATCGGCGACGCGAATATCCGGATCGTTCAGACGTTCCACAAGCCAGGCAGGAGATACAAGCGAGTCGATGGTCATGCCTTACACCTCAACAATTGGACGAATACGTCTTCCATCTCCCTGCATTCGCACGTTCCATGTTCAAGACCCTTGAGGTCGGGCACGCGGGTCAGGCGTGCGCGGTTGTCGTTCCGCGGGCGAGGCGCGATTGCAGCGCCCGGTTGCTGGCGCGAGACCTCACGAGTCGGGCACGTTCCTGCGTTCCACGTTCCACGTTCCCACGTTCTACCCCTGTTCACTTCAAATCGCCGCGTATCTCACGTGCGCTGCGCAGATACCAGCGATTGACGTTGGCGAAGCGCCCTTCACGACCGGTAATCAGGCGCAGTGAAGACGCTTCCCCGGGCGCGATTGCGATCGTATCGCCAAGGTCAGCGACGGTGGCATGAATGAGGAAGGGTTGATAGAGAACAATCCCCGGTGCGAGATCGACCCAGCGTTGCTGAAATGCTTCGTAGAGCGCGGCGCGGTCGGCGATATCGTAGATCGTGCGCGCGGTGTAGAGCAGTTCATCAATATCCGCGTCTGCCAGCCCGGCATAGTTCCGCCCACGCTCTGCCTGGCTCGAGTGCCAGAGCTCGAAAACGTCGGGATCGGAACCAAGCCGCTGCCAGCCGTGCAGCGCCATCATAAAGTCATGCGTTTCCAGCCTGCGCTGGAGATCGTCGGCTTCGATCTGTTCGATCACAATGCGCACGCCGATGGCGCCCCACTGACGGGCGATCTCTTCCGCCACAGCGCGCCGTTTCGGAGAACTGTCGGTCAGGAGAGTGAAGACGAGCGGTCGACCGTCGCGCGCGCGAATGCCATCGGCGCCGGCGACGTATCCCAGTGTTTCGAGCATGGAGATCGCGCGTGCGGGATCAGGTTCGTACCACTGCACATCCGGTGAATGCGCCCACCATCCAAGCAAAATCGGCGTGTCGAGCCGCATCGCCTGACCGTTCAGCACGCTGGCAATCAACACATCCTTGTCGAGCGCCATTGCCAGTGCACGACGCACGCCAGTCTCGCTGAGGGAACCATCGCGCAGATTGAAAGTCAAAACGGTGCAGGCATCCAGCAGCGCCTGACGCCGCACCACGCCACGCGGCAGGTTGACGTCTGCCAGTGTGCCAGTGCTGAGGAATGCGAGCCCCTGGATTTCATTGCGGACCAGAGCCGCAAGCGCCTCCTGCTCGGTGCGGAAGAAGCGCAGTTCAATCGTTTCGATGAACGGCGGCGAGCCGAAGTAGGAGGGGTTGGCGCGCAACAGCGCACGCTGGTCGTCGAGTTCGATCAACCGATACGGACCGGCGCCGACCGGCATGCGATTGAAAGCGATCGCCTCCCATTGTTCCGGCGGTACATCGCGCAACAGATGGGCTGGCAGGATCGGAAAACCGGTCAATCGCAAAAATGGCGCAAACGGTTCGTCCAATCGAAAACTGATGCTGCGCTCTCCGGCACGGTCCACCAGAACGGTGCGCCAGAAAGCGGCAACATTCTGATCGCCGGCAAATGCTGGCCCCTGCACTGCGCGGAAGGTGAACAGCACATCATCGACCGTCACCGGCGCGCCATCGTGCCAGGTGACGCCACTGCGCAGCGTGAAAGTGTAGACCGTCCCGCTGTCATCGACCGTCCAGGACTCGGCGAGCGCCGGCATGGGCAGCCCATCGGGACCGGGGCGCGTCAGTCCTTCGAAGATCAGGCGGTGCAGATCGGCAGCGAACGGATCGCTGGCGGGATCGACAAGGAGCGGATTGAGATGCTGCGGTGCGCCGACAACCCCTTCGATATAGTCGCCGCCTGCCAGCGGACGCGCAACCGATGCGCGCGTGAGCGCCAGGTAGCTCATGAGGAGCAGGACTGTCAGGGCGCTGATCGATGCTATCAAGATCTGCCAGCGAATGCGGCGTGCCATGGGCTTAGCCAGGAGAGCGACCGCGCGTTGTGAACAACCGTCGCAGCCACAACTGTGAGAAACGAGCGCCAGTGTACAGGCGCTCGTGTTATCCTGTCGGGGGATCTGCCTCTATGTCGAAGCATCGACGTCACCAGATCGGCAGGCTCGCAATCAGCGCCAGCAGCAAAAACACGACTGCCAGGGCAATCGTTGCCTGATGCATCGTCTTTTCGATGCCGCGCTTCGTGCGATAGATCGTATCGCGCTGTTGCAGGCCCGCAGTGCGCCCCTGCACAACGACGAGAAAGGTCAATGCCACACTGACGATGATAAGGGCGGTGTAGAGAGCGATTTCCACGTTTTCTTCCTGTTGGTTCTATCTCCGATCACAGGGCGACATTATAGCATCAGCGCGGCAGGATGCCAACCTGATGGAAACATAGCCGATAGGCGAACAGTTTGGAGATTCGCTCGCCGTCGGACTGATACCAATTGGAATTGAACAAGCCGCATGCGCACGCTCATCAGAGCGCATCACAACGCCATCGCAGCAATCTCCAATCCAAAATCTGCAATCTAAAATGGTATGAATGGTCTGTCAGAGATGAGTCCGGTCTGCGCCTGAAGCCGTGGGACTTTCAGAATAGCCGATAGTCGATAGGGTCGCGTGCGATCAGCGCTTGCCTATCGGTTATCGCTGTGAACCCCGTCGAAGGAGACCGGAACGTGCCCCTGGCGCACTCGTGCGCTCCGGGGGAGAACTCGGTCGAGTCCGTGGGGCTGATGAAGATGAGCCAATCCATCCGGTCTATCCTGGCTGGCGCGCCGGGCGTCAGACTGCGCCGACCGCTGTTCCCCGTCGGGATGCGACGTTCGCCGCTGGCGCCCATACCGAACTTCATGGTGAACGTTTATAAGCCCGCGGCTACCAAAGCAATGCCCGCACGCGCGGGCTGGCGGGGATGATGGACTGGAAAACCATCATCCCCGCGGCTACGTTGCACTCACAGTCCACGAAGGCGTCCTTCGCACGGGAAACGGATCATCTGGCGAAATTACAACTGCGGTCTACGACGCAGCCGTGTGGGCGCCAGGCGCCTATCCGAAAAACCGCTCCTTCAATACGCGCTGCGCGCTCCTCAGGATGCGGTTTTTCGGTATCCTGCGTTATTCGGACAGGCGCTAATATTTTGGAACGTCTGGATCGACCTCATCCGCCCAGCGGAGGATGCCGCCAGCCAGGTTCTTGACCTTGCGGAAGCCCGCCTGGCGCAGCAGGTCAACGGCGCGTGCACTGCGCACGCCGCTGCGGCAGTAGACGAGCATTTCGACAGCACTGTCGAGTTCGTTCATCCGTTCGGCGAGTTCATTGACCGAAATGCGCACTGCGCCCGGCAGGTGGCAGATCTCCCACTCGTTCGCCTCGCGTACATCGAGCAGGAAAGGCGGATGATCGCTCTGCAGCCACTCTGCGGCTTCGCGCGGCGTGATCTCGATGGTCGAGTCGCGGTACGACTCTTCGGGTGAAATGCCGCAGAACTGCTGGTAATCGATCAGTTCTGTGACAGTTGGATGATCACCGCATACCGGACAATCGGGGTTACGGCGCAATTTCAGTTCGCGGAAGCGCAGCGCCAGCGCATCATAGAGCAACAGACGACCGATCAGCGGCTCACCGATGCCGGTGAGGAGTTTGATCGCTTCGGTTGCCTGAATCGTTCCAATCACACCGGGCAGGACACCGAGAACGCCTCCCTCGGCGCAACTCGGCACCAGACCTGGCGGAGGCGGTTCGGGGTAAAGACAACGGTAACACGGACCGCCATGCTTCGGTGAAAAGACGGTTGCCTGCCCCTCGAAGCGGAAGATCGAACCATACACATTCGGTTTGCCGAGCATCACGCAGGCATCGTTCGTCAGGTAGCGCGTTGGGAAGTTATCGGTGCCATCGACGATTACATCGTAAGGACGCATCAGATCGAAGGCATTCTCGGAGGTGATGTGCGTCTCGTAGGTGGCGATGTCGATGTGCGGGTTGAGATCGCGCAGACGCATTTTTGCCGATTCGGTCTTGCGAATACCCAGGGTGGACGTGCCGTGAATGATCTGGCGCTGCAGGTTGCTTTCGTCGACGATGTCGAAATCAACCAGACCGATGTGCCCCACGCCGGCTGCGGCGAGGTACAGCGCCAGCGGCGACCCAAGCCCGCCGGTTCCGATCAGAAGCACGCTCCCCTGTTTGAGTTTGCGCTGCCCTTCCATGCCAAACTCGGGCAGGATTAGATGCCGTGAATACCGGCGGATCTCTTCGTTCGATAGAGACGATAGAACCATTACACTGCGCTCCTCACCACGAATGAATGCTACCAGACGCCGCCGGCGATTGCCGGAATGATGCTGACAGTTTCGCCGTCGGGAACAGGGGTTTCGATTCCCTGGAGGTGACGAATGTCCTCATCGCCGACGTAGATGTTGACGAAACTGCGCAGCGCACCCTGCTCGTTGTAGAGATGTTTGCCGAGTTGCGGGTGCTGTTCGGTCAACGCTGCCAGGATCTGCCCAACGGAACCGTCTGCCAGTGTGACACTCGCATTCCCGCCAGCGTACTGACGCAGTGCGGTTGGAATGGTTACTGTGACTGCCATAGTGTTGTCTTCCTTGTTCCACGCTCTACGTTCCACGTTCCACGTTCCACGTTCCACGTTCTACGTTCTACGTTCCACATTCCACGACCATCTCAGCTGCAACGAACCGTGCACCGGTATCGTCCAGCATCCAGGCGGTCAATTCAGTGGCGCGCCCCTCACACACACTCTGGATGAGGAACGCGAACCGCGAGCCGCCGCCGATGCCCTGTGCGCCGGTCACATCGCGCGGCGATGGAACTGCCGGATGGTCAGGGTGCGAATGATAGCACCCAACAACGTCGAGGTTGCGAGAGCGCGCCTCACGCTCGGCGCGCAGGTAGTCACGCGGGTCGAGGTAGAAGCGGTCACGCAGGGAATGGTTCGCGTCAACCGCCGTCAACCCTACATCGGACGTCCAGCGGTTCGGCGCCGGGAAGGCATCTTCCACTTCGGTGCGCGCTCCGTCGATCCGTCCGAGGATCAATCCGACACACTCGTCAGGATAGGTCTCCTCGGCATGTCGCGCAATGATATTACGAATGTGGTCGGAGAGAATGATTGCCATTCAGTGAACCACCCCTGCAGGCGACCGTGCGGAGCGCCGCTGCCTGCGACATGTTCAACCCGCAACGCTCAAATCCCCTCGCCATCCTGTCCATTGCCGTCGTCCCAGAAGTGATCGCTGAGGTACTTGGCGGCGCCGTCGCACAGAATAGTCACCACGACGCCCCGACGCAGTTCGCGTGCGACGCGCAACGCCGCGACGACATTCGCAGCGGCAGAAACGCCGACCATCAACCCCTCGGTGCGTGCCAGGCGACGCGCCATTGCAAAGGCGTCTTCGCTACGAACCTCAATGACTGCATCGGCGAGGCGCGGATCGTAGATGCCGGGAACCAGCGCCGTCGATGCCATATGCTTGACCCCCTCGAGGGCATGGTACGGTCCATCGGGCTGGACAGCGATCAGGCGCACGTTCGGGTTCTGCGCGCGCAGAAATCGCCCTGTTCCCATAAATGTGCCACTGGTTCCGAGTGCTGCCACAAAGTGCGTTACCTGTCCGCCGGTCTGCACCCAAATTTCGGGACCGGTGCTCTCCTGGTGGGCGCGCGGGTTGGCAGGATTGTTGTACTGATCGGGGTAGAAATAGCGTTCCGGATGTTCCTGCACCAGTGCGCGAATCTTACGGATCGCTGCGTCCATACCCTCGAGCGGATCAGTGAGCACAAGTTCGGCGCCGAGGGAACGGAGAATGCGCAGCCGCTCCGGGCTGGCATTGGCGGGCAGCGCCAGCGTCACTGCATAACCGAGCGCCGCACCAAGCGTGGCGTAGGCGATACCGGTGTTGCCGCTCGTGGCATCGGCAATGCGCATCCCAGGGCGCAGCAGACCGTGCTGTTCGCCGTCGCGGATCATCCACAGCGCCGGGCGATCCTTGACCGAACCGCCGGGGTTGTACCACTCCGCCTTAGCGTACAGCGCCACATCGGGCGGCAGATCCGGGTCGATGCGGTCCAGACGAAGAAGCGGCGTGTTTCCGACCAGATCGACCAGCGTGCTGCGACGGTCGATATGTTCCTCAAGCGCCAGGGATTTCACGATGCTTTCCCTTGCTTTGCCAGTTCGCGCGTGGCGAGTCGCTTGAGGTATGCGAGCAGATAACTGATGCCGTTCAGACGCTGCGGCGACAGCACCTGCTGCAACCCCATCGCATAGAAGAAATCGCCAGGAATGGCGAGCACTGTTTCCGGCGTGGCCCCCTCCAGCCCTTCGCGCAGAAGCGCAGCATATCCACGTACCGTCGGCGACTCTTCGGCAACATCGATATGGAACGTCAGGCGCCCCTCGTGCGACTCGACTGCCGCAAAGACCGGCGTGGCACACTCGTGCACCTGCTCCATAGCGGCGCGATTGTTGTGCCATCGTGCCGGAAGCGGCGGCAGGCGGTCTGAGTATTCGAGCAGCAATTCCAGTTTTTCTGCGCGGTCTGCCGCGCGAAACTCCTCGACGATTGCGCGGAGGCGCGGCGGCAGACCGGTTGGGATGTTGGATGCAGTCATTGCTGGTTATTTTTCGATCGGCAGACCAACCGCGTTACCCCACTCTGTCCAGCTTCCATCGTAGTTCCGTACCTTTGGATACCCGAGCAGATACGTCAGCACAAACCAGGTATGGCTGGATCGCTCACCGATGCGGCAGTAGGCAATCACATCCTTATCCGGTGTGATGCCCTTGCTGGCGTACAGTTCGCGCAGTTCATCGGCGCTCTTGAAGGTGCTATCCTCGCGAACGGCGCTGGCCCACGGGATGCTGACCGCTGTGGGGATGTGTCCACCCCGTAGCGCACCTTCCTGCGGATATTCCGGCATGTGCAGGCGCTCGCCGGTGTATTCCTGCGGGCTGCGCACATCGACCAGCGCCGCACCAGGCTGACGAATGTGCGCCAGCACCTGATCGCGGAACGCGCGAATGGCCGCATCATTGCGCTCAGGCGCCTGGTATGTTCCTGGCGGATACGATGGAACCTCACGTGTCAGCGGCCGGCCCTCGGCAATCCATTTGGCGCGACCGCCATTCATAATCCGTGTGTCGGGGTGACCGAACAGTTTGAAGACCCACAGTGCGTAGGTGGCCCACCAGTTGTGTTTGTCGCCGTAAAAGACCACCGTTGTATCGTTGCTGATCCCCTTCGAGATCATCAGCTTCTCGAACCGTTCGCGATCCAGGTAATCACGGACGATCGGATCGTTGAGTTCGCCAACCCAATCGATCTTGACCGCGCCGGGGATGTGTCCCTGATCGTAGAGCAGGATATCCTCGTCACACTCGACGATCCGCACCTTTGGGTCGTTCAAGTGGTCGGCGACCCACACGGTGTCAACCAGCGCCTCAGGGTGAGCATAGCTACTCATGAGAACCTCCCCCTTCATATTCTGAAGTAGACAGCTCAATTTAATCAACTATATTGTACGTCCGGGGAGGGAAAGAGTCAAGCCATGGACATCTTCAGGGAAGACGAACCAGCACATCATCACCCTGCACCTTTACTTCGAAGACTTCAATTGGCGCGAATGCCGGGAGGGTCAGCGCGCGTCCGGTGCGCACATCGAAACGCGAGCCGTGCAGCGGACACTCGACCGTACAGTCGTCGGGGTCGAAGAACCCCTCACTCAGTTCCGCATAGTCATGCGAACAGATGTCATCGGTGGCATAGATAGTCGCACCGGCGCGAAACAGAGCGATACGCCGTCCATTGTGTTCGATCGCGCGCATACCGCCGTCGGGCACATCGTGGATGGTTGCGAGCCTGACAAAATCAGCCATTGTTGTCGAACCTTCGAGAAACGACGACGCGCGCCGGTCTACCATGAGACATACTGCGCGCGCCAGACGAAAACGATGCCATGAAGGGGATTACGGGCGACCATTCGGCGAGACGAGGGGCGACTGCGCCGACAGACCGATCGCCTCCAGCAATGCCAGTGGCTCATTCTCCAGCCACCCGCTTCCTGCGTCGCGCCCGCTGGCAACCAGCACCGAACCAATCGGGGGCACGAAAATAATATCCACCGTACCCTGCCCGGTCACCAGTCCGATGCGATCCAGTTTGCCCGAACGCACCTTTACCCACAATTTGAGCGACATAATGCCAATCCGGGCGATGGAAGGAGCAGCTCGCTCGAATGCCGGATCGCTTGCCCACAGCACCTGACCGTTCAACGCACACAGCGCTGCCGCATCGATTCCGGGATGGCGACGCAGCGCTGCTGCAATGTGTTTGCCCGCACGGGCGACGAGTTCTGGTGTCAAGGCTATCGGTTGCATCAGCGCAGTACCTCCAACGAGCGACGACCGGTAGTACAGACTACTCTATTGTACCACGCAGCATTGCCGTTGGAGCGCCGATTTTTGGAAACAAGCGGCGAGAGTTCAAGAAGACGCAGTCGTGCTATGGATGCGTCCTTCCTGCCTCTCGCCCGCCACACTAACCGACCGATCCTTCCATTTCGAGCTGGATGAGGCGGTTAAGTTCGACGGCGTATTCCATCGGCAGCTCGCGCGTGAACGGCTCCATAAAGCCGAGCACAATCATCGACAGGGCGTCCGGCTCGCTAATGCCGCGGCTCATCAGGTAGAACAGTTGCTCCTCGCCGATGCGCCCAACCGTCGCCTCGTGCGCCAGGGTGCAGCGATCTTCCTCGATCTCGATGAACGGGATCGTATCCGACGCCGACTTCTCATCAAGGATGAGCGCATCGCAGTTCACATTGATCTTGGCGCCGGTTGCGCCTGGCGCCACCTTCGCCAGACCACGATAGGTCGTCTTGCCGCCATTTTTCGAGACCGACTTATTGGTGATGCGGCTGGTCGTATCCGGCGCGATATGCACCATCTTGGCGCCGGCGTCCTGGTGCTGCCCTTTACCGGCATACGCCACCGAAAGGACCTCACCGCGCGCGCCGCGCCCCATAAGGTAGACCGACGGGTACTTCATTGTCAGGCGCGAGCCGATATTGCCATCGACCCACTCCATGCTCGCCTCTTCGTAAGCGATGGCGCGCTTGGTCACCAGGTTGAAGATATTGTTCGCCCAGTTCTGGATGGTCGTGTAGCGACACTTGCCGCCTTTCATGACGATAATCTCGACCACTGCCGAGTGCAGCGAATTGGTGCTGTAAATTGGCGCGGTGCACCCTTCGATGTAATGCACCGATGCGCCCTCCTCGACGATAATCAGCGTGCGCTCAAACTGCCCCATATTCTCCGCATTGATGCGGAAATATGCCTGGAGCGGAATATCGACGTGCACTCCCTTCGGCACATACACGAACGAACCGCCTGACCAGACTGCCGTATTCAGCGCGGCATACTTGTTATCCGCCGCCGGAACCACCGTGCCGAAGTACTGCTTGAAGATCTCCGGGTATTCCTTCAGACCGGTGTCGGTATCGAGGAAGATGACCCCCTGCTTTGCCCACTCTTCGCGCAGCGAGTGGTAGACGACCTCCGACTCATACTGTGCGCCGACGCCGGCGAGGAACTTGCGTTCTGCTTCGGGAATGCCCAGTTTCTCGAAGGTATCCTTGATTTCCTTCGGCACCGCGTCCCAGTCGGTCTGCGGGCGCTCGCCGGCGCGCACGAAGTAGTGGATCTCATCATAGTTCAGTTCCGCGAGTTCCGGGTTCGCCCACATGCCGGTCAGCGGCGTCGGCTTCTTGCGGAAGATGTCGAGCGCCTGCAACCGGCGCTTGAGCATCCACTCCGGCTCCCCCTTCATGCCCGACAGTTCGCGAACGACTTTTTCGTTCAAGCCCTTTTCGGACTTGAAAATATATCGCTCTTCGTTGCGAAAGGCGTACTTCGAATAATCGAAATCGAGATTCGTTGCTGTTACAGCCATTGGTCTTGCTCCTCTCCCAAAGATACTTACAACTCGTCGTCATCGGGCGCATGGCCCACGCCATACAACCCCGCCTTCAGTGTTTTGAGCGGAAGCAGCGCGCATTTGATACGCACCGGATTATGATTTAGCGGAATACCGATCAGCGCCAGCATCTGGTCTTTGCTGAACTGTTTCGCCTGTTCGACCGGCATCCCGATGATCTCGTCGGTCAGCATCGAGGCGGATGCCTGGCTGATCGCGCAGCCGCGTCCATCGAAGCGTGCATCGGTGATAACGCCGTTCTCGATTCGCAGATCGATCCGCACCCGGTCGCCGCACAGCGGATTGTGCTCTTCGGCGCTGATGTCGGGATGGTCGAGCCGACCGCGGTGTCGCGGATGCTTGTAGTGTTCGAGGATCAGTTCGCGGTAGAGATCATCCATCTTGACTCATCCAAACAGAGCGCGCACCTTATGCAGTGCAGCGACCAGTCGATCCACTTCTTCTGGAAGGTTGTACAGGTAGAACGATGCGCGTGTGGTTGCCGGAATATTGTAGTATGCATGCAGCGGTTGCGCACAGTGATGACCGGCGCGCACTGCAATTCCTTCGCCGTCGAGCACTGCGGCGATATCGTGCGGATGCGCCCCCTCGAGCGTGAAACTCACCGCGCCGCCGCGCATCTCGGTGGTGGTCGGACCGTACACCCGGAGTCCTTCGACTTCACGCAGGCGTTCGAGCGCATACCCCAGCAGTTCGCGTTCGTGGGCATAGATCCGATCCATCCCGATTTCCTGCAGGAAATCAATCGCCTCGCCGAGCGCGATCGCTTCTGCAATCGCCGGCGTCCCGGCTTCGAAGCGCGCCGGAACGTCGGCGTAGGTTGACTCGTGCAGCCCCACCACCCTGATCATCGAGCCGCCGCCCAGAAATGGCGGCATCTGCTCCAGAATGGCGCGCCGTCCCCACAGCACGCCGATGCCGGTCGGACCGCACATTTTATGCCCGCTGAACGCCAGGAAATCGATATCGAGCGCCTGAACGTCGACCGGCATGTGCGGCACGCTCTGCGCACCGTCGACCAGCACGAGCGCGCCAGCGGCATGCGCGCGTCGCGCGATCTCCGCCACCGGATTGATCGTCCCCAGCACATTCGACTGCTGTGTGATCGCGACCAGGCGCACCCCTGCGAGTTGAACGTCCAGGTTGTCGAGCGCCAGGCGACCCTCGCTATCGATCGGCAGAAACTCGAGTTTTGCGCCGGTGCGCTGCGCCAGCATCTGCCAGGGCACCAGATTTGAGTGATGCTCCATCATGCTGAGCAGAATGCGATCCCCTTCACGCAGGCTGGCGTCGCCCCAGCTGCGCGCAACCAGGTTGATCGCCTCGGTCGTATTGCGCACGAAGACAATCTCGCGCTGGCTTTTCGCATTAATGAAGCGCGCCACTTTCCCCCGCGCCCGTTCGAAGGCGAAGGTCGCTTCTTCGCTCAGGCGATAGATGCCGCGGTGCACATTGGCGTTATACCGCCGATAGTAATCTTCCAGGCAATCAATAACACGGCGCGGCTTTTGCGACGACGCGGCGCTGTCGAGAAACGCCAGCGTCTTCCCGTTCATCGACTGATTGAGGATCGGGAACTCGCGCCGCAACGCGACAATATCGAACAGGCTGAGGGTGGCGCTTGCAGTCATTGGCGCACCTGCACACACGAGAGCGGAAACGGCGCACCGCGCGCGATACGCCGTTCCACACCTTCGGACATCAAATCTTCGCCTCGATCATCTCGGCGATGCGCTGGCGCAGCGCATCGTTGGGAATGCGGTCGAGCACCGGCTCGAAGAAGCCCATCACGATCAGGTGAATGGCGTCATCACGCGGAATGCCGCGTGAGCGCATGTAGAACAATTGCTCCTCATCCACCTCGCCGCTGGTCGAAGCGTGCCCGGCCCTGGCGACATCATTGGTGTCGATCATCAGACCGGGAATCGAGTCGCTGCGCGCCCTGGGCGACAGGTGCAGCGCGTGCTCCTCGAGACGCGAGACCGTCGCCCGGCTCTGATGTTCGATCTTGATCATTCCATCGAACGTTGTGTAACTCTGATCCTTCACAACAGTCTTGAAGTCCATATGCGCTTCGGTCTTCGCGCCGATATGGCGGAGCCAGGGCGCCGTCAGCAGGTTCTGATGATCGCCGGCGAACGTCGCCGCCACCCACTCCACGCGCGAACCATCCCCTTCGAGCGCGGTTTCCGCCTCGATATGCTGGACGCGCGCGCCCAGATTCACCGCTGCCCACTCAATCGCCGCGCCACGCCCGACGCGCGCTTTTTGTGCGCCGATGTGATACACATCCTCGCCCCAGGTTTGCACCGCAACGAAGCGCAGCGTCGAATCGTTCCCCAGGAACATCTCGGTGACCGGTGCGGCAAACGCCTGATCGGACGCAGCGGTTGAATGGTACTCTTCAACGAACGTCACACTGGCGCCGTCATCGAGAATGATGAGGTTGCGCGGCATAATCGCCCCGCCGGGGACCGGCATCGAGAAGACCGCCATGAGCGGCAGTTCGATGCTGACATTCTTCGGCACATACAGGAACACGCCATCCTGCCAGAGCGCCGCATTGAGCGCCAGGAACTTATGGCGCGTCGACTCGACGGCCGTGCCCAGATGCCGCCGAATGAGCACCTCGTGGGAATGGAGCGCCTGCGCCAGCGTGGTCAACACCACACCCTGCTCCCTCAGGTCTTCTTCCTGATAGATGCTGGTTGCAGCGGTATTGGCGGTGGCGATCACCTGTTCAGGCTTGAACTTCGACAGATCGGTGCGACGCCAGAATGGCGGTTCAGCCGACGCGAAGAAACGCCACGCTTCCGCGCGCTGCTCCGTCAGCCACTCCGGCTCACCCGCAGCCTGCGACGTCTCGATCACCAGAGCGTCGCTGATTTCGCCAAGTGGAGGAAACGTCTTCATCGTCACGCGCTTGTAACCTCCTCGCGGAGGAAATCGTACCCCTTCTCTTCCAGTTCGAGCGCCAGTTCGGGTCCGCCCTCACGCACAATCCGTCCATCCATGAGCACCGACACGAAGTGCGGCTTGATATAATTCAGCAGACGCTGATAGTGGGTGATGACCAGCACGCCCATCTCGGGGTGTCGCGCGTAGAGGGTATTGACACCCTGTGCGACGATCTTCAGCGCATCGATGTCGAGCCCGGAGTCGGTCTCGTCCATAATTGCCATGCTCGGTTCCAGCATTGCCATCTGCAAGATTTCGATGCGCTTCTTCTCGCCGCCGGAGAAACCCTCGTTCAGATACCGGCGGGCAAAACCCTCATCGATGCCGAGCGCGCTCATCTGCTCACGCAGTTGCTTGCGGAACTGTGCCATCGGAATGGCGGTTTCCTTGGGGTCCTTCCCCTCTTCGGCGCGATGGGCATTGATCGCCGCGCGCAGGAAGTTCGCCACCGTCACCCCTGGAATGGCAACCGGGTACTGGAAGGCGAGGAACAGCCCAAGTTTCGAGCGCTCATCCGGCTCGAGTTCGAGAATGTTGTGATCGCGATACCAGACCTCGCCGCCGGCGACCGTGTAGCCGGGATGTCCCATCAGAGTATACGCCAGCGTGCTCTTACCGCTGCCGTTCGGTCCCATAATGGCGTGGATCGTACCGGCTTTGACCGTCAGATTGACCCCTTTGAGGATCTCTTTGTCCTCGACGCTGACGTGTAAATCCTTGATAACCAGATCGCTGTTCAATGCAGAAACTCCTGTGTACTTACTATCAACGGTTGCATGCCATACACGGCGCTAGTCCGAAGACCGCGCAATCTGAAAATGACAGCTGCGGCGCCCTTCACGGATAGTGCCTTCAAGTTCCACCCGCTCGCCAAGCACCTGTTCGAGCATACGGCGCTCCATTGTGCATACGCCGGCATGCTCCTGCGCCACATCGTGGTATGGGCAGGAGAACACCTGCAAGGCGCCCTCCGGCGTGACGTCGACCGGAATGCCGCGCGCTTCGAGCATGACGCGCAGGCGCGCCAGGCGCTCCTCGACATCATCGCCGACCACCTGCCCGCGATACTCCTCTGCCAGGCGTCGCCCGACCGCTTCGAGCAGCGCGTCGAGGCGTTCTTTTCCCTCGCGGCTGGCAATCTCACGCAGCACGAGCGTCACCAGCGTATCGTACTCTTTCGGAAACAGGTCTTCGGCGCGAGGCGTCAGCGAGTAGACCAGCCGGGGGCGACCCGGACCGCCGCGCGCCTGCCGCGTTGCCAGCAAGCCTTTCGCCTCCAGATGCGTCAGATGCTCGCGCACTGCCGTCGTGCTGATGCCCAACAACTCTTCCAGGTCTTTGATTGTCGCTTCGCCATGACGCCGCAGATAGATCAGAATCTTCCCTGCCGGCGAGTCTTCGGTATACTGCGCCAGTGTCATCGCATCGTTCCTCCCCGCTTGAAGTGCAGTATACCAGACGGTTACGCTATTGTCAATAAAAACAGAAGAAACCGCGAATATTGATCGATAGTGGCATTACAACCTGCCGGCGACGTGCCCGACGGTCAACTCTTCGACGACAACGTGCGGCGGATATGCCGCGAGGGCGGCGATAGCGGCGGCGACGTCCGCCGGTTGCAGCATCGCCGTGCGGTTCCAGTCGCCGGGCAGATCATCCCACAGTCCCGTATCGGTTGCCGCCGGGAGCACTGCTGTCACGCGCACGCCGTGCGGACGCACCTCCTCCCGCACAGCGCCAAGCAACCCCAGCGCGCCATGTTTCGCCGCGCAGTACGCCGACCAGTTCGGGAAGACCTGGCGTGCCGCCACCGAGGCGACGTACACAAGCAACCCGCCGTTGTGCATGAACGGTGTAGCGTGTTTGCAGATCAGGAAGAGACTCGTCAGATGAACACGCACCTGTTCGTCCCATTCCTCCTGGCTGATCTGCGTGACCGGCGCCACGTGCGCACCACCGACGCTATGGACCAGCAGATCAATACGTCCAGTTCCGATGATCGCCTGGTTGACCAGGCGCCGGACATCATCCCCGGCAGTCACATCGCAGGGTGCAACGATTGCCGATGCTCCGGCAGCGCGCACCTCCGCCGCCACGTCGTCTAGCAGGCGAGCCGAACGCGCCGCCAGGGTGATCGTCCTGCCTGGCGCAGCGATCGCGAGCGCCGTCGCCCGCCCGATTCCCCGGCTGGCGCCGGTAATAATGATATTCTTCAGCATGTTGTCAGTCATATGCTGTTCGTTATCTGCACGGCTGCGCTGCTTCCTGTCGTGCCGAACAGATACGCTGGCGGTTGAAACTGCGTCTAAGGGCATTGGTTACAAGTTAAGGTTTTGGTCGATTTGTCAAGTCGGCATTTGCACTTCTCGCTCGGCTGTGTAGACTGGAGGTATGAGCGAGAAG
>FWWL01003703.1_pt1 | contig 27199 bp, 24 predicted proteins | sample 2228331 | NCBI WGS metagenome assembly FWWL01 (sample SAMEA103939775, study PRJEB20133) | metagenome
GGTCCTTTGGGAGTCATCACGGAGTAAGAAAACCACTGAGACACGGAGAGCACGGAGAGGGGAGAGCGTAATGCCAACTTCAGTTGGTGAACGTACCGCCAACTTCAGTTGGTGAACGGAGGGAACTCCGTATCTCCGTGGTACAAACTCAGGGTTTTTCCAGGAGAGTCAAACTTGCCAAACTGTTCTGATTCGAGTATCCTTACCGTGGGAGTGGTTGAGTCCCGGTGGGCTTCCCGGTCTTCAAAACCGGTGGCGGGTCGCGTTGCGGGCCGCGGTGGGTTCGACTCCCATCCACTCCCGCCTTATAAAAACAATGGCAGAGTATCTCCTCCGAACTCAGTCAAATCACTCTACCGCTGAGATCGCAGAGCACGCAGAGACTAAAAGAAAACGTGCGCTCCTGCAAGTTCCCTGACCCATCTCGTTTCTGATGACAGGTGACTCATGCTCCCCATTGAACCCGAAATCCTGACCAACCTGGTTGCCCGCGTCCTGCGCATTGAAGACATGACCCTGGGCGACCCCAAACGCGGCTGGGTGATGCGCTATCGCGGCCACCTGTGGGCAGAAGACTCGGCCACCGCCTACGATCTCCTGGCGGAATCGGTCGGACGTTACGGCCTCACCCCCCTGTTTCGTAAGGATGGTTCCTCTCATGTCATTTACCTGGCACCCTCTCTGCCTTCCGTGCCACGTCGCTCGATCCTGCCCAACCTGATCCTGTTCGTTCTGACCGTACTCAGCGTCCTGTTCGCCGGGACGATGCTATCGGCCAGTGCGGCAGAAGGCCCACTCCCTTCTGATCAGGGTTCGCTCTTGCGCTGGCTGTTGAGCAACCTTTTCAACGGTTGGCCGTTTGCCCTGGCTTTGCTGAGCATCCTGCTGGCTCATGAGTTCGGTCACTACCTGATGAGTCGCTACCACAACACGCCTGCTACCCTGCCCTACTTCATCCCATTACCCTTCAGCATCCTGGGCACCATGGGGGCCTTTATTCAAATGCAGGGAATTCCTAAAAACCGGCGGATTCTGTTCGATATTGGCGTGGCCGGACCACTGGCCGGCATGGTGGTGGCTGTGCCGGTGTTGCTCATCGGCCTATCGCTTTCTGAATTAGGACGCATTGAGCCAGCCCCAGGCGGATTCATTGAAGGGAATTCCATCCTATACCTGTTTCTGAAATATCTGGTCTTTGACCGCTGGCTGCCGGAGCCGGCAGCGACCACCCTGCCCCCCATACTCTACTGGATACGTTATTTCTTCACCGGCCAACCCATTCCCTACGGCGGCCTGGACGTGTTCATTCATCCCGTGGCGTTTGCTGGCTGGGCGGGCCTGTTGGTCACCGCCTTGAACCTGCTCCCGGCCGGCACGCTGGATGGTGGTCACATCACCTACGCTCTGTTTGGCGAAAAAGTTCGTCGTGCCTACCCGCTGGTTCTGGGAACGCTGATGCTTCTGGGGTTGGTATGGAGCACGTGGTGGTTATGGGCCATCCTGTTGCTCTGGTTAGGTCGTGTCCACGCCGAACCGCTGGATCAGATCACCGAGTTAGACCCACCGCGGCGGGTGGTCGGCTGGTTTGCCATCGTCCTGTTCTTCCTGGTCTTCGCTCCCGTCCCGATGGTGACGCTTGGCTAAACACATCAGAACACTACTTTCCATTCTGGTCATCCTGTTCACGGCCTGCGTACCCGCAGAGCCCCTCCCATCCCCTCCGCCCCCCTCACCGACGGTCAAAGCCTCCCCCTCCCCTCACCCTTCCCCTGATCCTGAACCGGTCAGCCCGTTAGGGGTGGAGGCAGACGCCCTGCGCGGGATAGTGCTTGACCTGTGGCATCCTTGGTTTGGTGCGGAAGCCCGCCTGCTGGAAGGCCAGGTGGAGACCTTCAACGCCACCAACCCCTGGGGCATCCAGGTGCGCGCAATCAGCCAGGGCAATTTTGCCGAACTCTTCACCCAGGTGAACCTGGCCCTGGGCGCTCCTGACCGCCCCGATGTGGTGATCGGCCTGCCCGAATATTCCCTGATCTGGCAAGACGCTGGCGTAGTGGACCTGACCCCGTATGTGACCGACCCCGTCTGGGGACTCTCCCCCGACGAACGGGCAGACTTCTTCCCGGTTCTCTGGGATCAGGACCGCTTCGCCACCCAACGCCTGGGTTTGCCAGCCCAACGAACCGCCCGCCTCCTCTTCTACAACCAGACCTGGGCGCGCCAACTCGGATTCGATTCGCCCCCCCAAACGGCCGAAGACTTTCGTCAGCAGGCTTGCCAGGCCAATGCATTCTTTCGCCAGAACACTGATCCCAAAGACGATGCCTTCGGCGGCTGGCTTCTCGACACACACCCGATGACCGTCCTGGGCTGGATGCTGGCCTTCGGCGGTGGAGCGCTGAGCGACGACGCCTATCGCTTCCTGCGCCCTGAAAACCTGGATGCCTGGCGCTTTATCAAGAAGGAGCTGTTTGACCAGGGTTGCGCCTTCCTGGCCCTCGAAGCCGATCCGTTCGAATGGTTTGCCCTGCGTCGCACCCTGTTCCTGGCCGGTGACCTTCAAGACATCCCTGCTCTATCACGTGCCCTGCTGGAACAATCCAGCACGGATCAGTGGATGGTCTTGCCTTTCCCTGGTGAGAACCCTGTGCTGGTGGTATATGGGTCTTCTTACCTCGTCCTGGCTCGGCAACCCTCTGAACAACTGGCTGCCTGGCTCTTCCTGCGCTGGATGTTAGCTCCGGAACAGCAGGCGCGCTGGGCGTCGGCGTCAGGTTTCCTTCCGTTAAGCCGCTCGGCGCTGCCTTTGCTGAAGGATTATCGAATCGCCTATCCCCAATGGGAACAGGCCATTCAGTCGCTTGCGCTGGCTCAGGGCACTCCACAACGTTCTTCCTGGCGGCTGATGCGCCAGGCCCTGAGCGATAGTTTCGCCTATCTATTTCGCATGAACCTGGAAACCGGCCAGATCCCCACCCTGCTGGCCGATCTGGATGCCCTGGCCCGCGATCTGGAACAGCAACTCCCACCGTCAACGGGAGGCTGGCACCCATGATCGCAGCCCAGCCTGCCGCCAAAGGATGGTTTCACCGCTGAGATCGTAGAGTGGGCCAGAGCTCCCCCGATGAGAGACTTGCGTTCTCGGCGATCCCGGCATTCATTTGTAAACCCGGACTCAGCCTCTCCTGCGCTACCATGAAAAAAGCCCTGTTTCCCATCCTGATCGTGGTGATCGTTACAACGATCCTTGCCATCTGGGGAATACCTGATTTTACTCAGTCATCCGCACTGCCCTTCAGCGGAAGTCCACCCGGCAGTGGAACGGTCAAAGCCCGGGTCACGCTGATCCTGGAACAGGGAGAGATCACCCTGGGCGAGGTGACCCAACCCTATCAGCGTCTGCGAGTGCAATTGCTGGAGGGCGAATATGCGGGTATCCCCCTGGAAATAGATTACGGTCGGCGGCAAATTCTGCCTCAGGATACACCCCTGTTGAAGGTGGGCGATGTGATCCTGGTGGCGCTAAGCGTTGGACCCGATGGGATGCTCCGCGCCTATTTTGCCGACTATCTACGGACTCCCATGTTAGGCCGGCTGGCTCTGGCTTTTGCGCTGGCCATCCTGGTCACAGGCCGCTGGAGGGGCCTGCGTAGCCTGCTGGCCATGAGTTTCAGCCTGGCCGTGATTATCCTCTACATCATCCCTCACATCCTGAACGGCGAGGAGCCGGTTCGGGTGAGCATCATTGGCTCGGCCATCTTATTGACCGTTACCCTCTACGTGACCTACGGCTGGACGCTGAAGACCCATGCTTCTATCCTGGGGATGGTCGTGGTACTGCTGCTTACCGGGACACTGGCCTGGGTCTCGATCCAGTTCACGCGCCTGCAGGGAACCGGCAGCGAAGAGGCGCTGTTCCTGATGCAGATGACCACCACACCGATCAACCTGCGTGGCCTGATGCTGGGAGGCATGATCATCGGTGCTCTGGGCGTGTTAGACGATCTGGTGACCACCCAATCTGCGGCAGTGTTTGAACTCCATGCCACGGATCCGTCGCTGGGTTTTCGTGCCTTGGTCACCCGGGCCATGCGGATCGGGCAGGATCACGTGGCGGCCACGGTCAACACCCTGGTTCTGGCCTACGCTGGGGCCTCGTTGCCGACCCTGTTGCTCTTCTCGCTACAACGTGGAAACTACCTCACCCTGCTTAACTTTGAATGGATTGCCGAAGAGGTGGTTCGCACTCTGGTCGGTTCCCTGGGTCTGATTGCGGCCGTACCGATCACCACAGCCATTGCAGCCGCTCTGGCGCTTTACCATCACCGCCTGGGCCCCTGGCGAGAGTGGCTGGGTTCAGAGAACTCTGAAGAAGAGCATAGCCATGGATCAACTCCGTGAATTCTGTTTCTTGCACTCAAAGGGCAAGCCCTGATGTAATCTGGCGATGTCTACCTAAAGCAAAAAAACCTGCCTGAAAATGCCCCTTTTTCTTCCTGCCTGATCACCACCTGCAACCTTTCAGGTATTTCATCGTATATTTTGATTGAGAATGGAGAGACCTGTGAGCGACGAAGCGTTGTGGATCAGGCAGGCCCAACACGGTGACGATCGAGCATTTGGCCATCTGGTAGAACGTTATCAGAAGCCAGTCTACAATCTGTGTTACCGCATGTTGGGCGAAGCCGATGCAGCCGACGATGCGGCCCAGGAAACCTTTCTGCGAGCCTACCAGCATCTTCAGCGCTTCGACTCGCAGCGATCCTTCAGCACCTGGCTGCTCTCAATCGCTGCTCATTACTGCATTGACTGCCTGCGTCGTCAGCGTCTGCCCATGTTTTCGATAGACGAGTCTCCAGAAGAAGACTCATTTCCGAGAGAACTTGCCGATCCCCACGACCTGAACCCAGAGCAAGAAGCCGAACGCCGCCAGGAGCAGGAACTGTTGCGCCGCTTGATCCAGGCCCTCGATCCAACCGATCGGGCAGCGATTGTGCTGCGCTACTGGCACGAGGCCTCCGAAGCAGAGATCGCTGAAATGCTGGGGCTGACCGTGAGCGCCGTGAAAAGCCGCCTGCATCGAGCACGTCTGACCCTGGCCAGGCGCTGGCAGGAACTGACGCCATCTCCTGCCCTCGGGGAAAGGATAGCCTATGAGTCATGAGATCTTTGAGAATTGGCTGTTAGAAAGCAGGCCGCTCTCGGACGAAGAACACCATCGGCTACACACTCATTTGCAGGAGTGCGCCCAATGCCGGGCGCTAGCCAAGGTCAATCGCCTGCTCCATTCAGCAACCCTGGCGGCTCCCAGGCCGGGATTCGATCAGCGATTCGCCCGACGGTTGGCGGCCTATCGGCAGCGGGAACAACGTCAACGCTATGGGGGTTACCTGATCCTGACCCTGGCAGGAACAGGCACACTGGCCTGGATGCTCGCCCTGTATGTGGGTCGTTTCCTGGGGTCACCGGCGACCGGGCTGGCATCTCTGATCCTCTCTGTCTTCTCGCTTCTCAACCTGCTGGATTTTCTGAGCCATCTGGGGCCGATTCTGTTCCGCCTGGCCTTTGCTCTGTTACCGGCTTCACTGCCATCGGCCGTGGGCATGGCTCTGGGCGGAGCGATCCTCATAGGGCTGTTGGAACTCAAACATTTTGTTCGCCAACGAAAGGAACTTAAGACATGAACCGTACCTGCCGATTGTTGCTGATATGGCTGATGCTGACATTCGCTGGATGGCCCATCCGCTCGGTGAGCGCTCTCGGACCCGCAGATGATGGTTCGGTGATCTTCGGCGGAGAGTATAGGCTGCGGAGCGGTGAAACCCATGGCGATCTGGTGGTCTTCGGTGGAAAGATCACCATCGAGGAAGGGGCTACCGTGCAGGGCAGCATAGTGATCTTCGGCGGGTCGTCTGCCATCAACGGCACTGTAACCGGCGATCTGCTTCTGTTCGGGGGGGAATGCCAGTTGGGAGAGAAAGCCCTGGTACAAGGCGATTTGCTGGCGATGGGTGGCGATCTGCACCGAGCCGAAGGGGCCCGCGTGGAAGGTCAGGAGCGTCGTGAACCAGCCCTGCGGCTACCGCTTTCGCCGGAATTACCCTGGCGCCAGGCCTGGCAAACCAACTTGTGGTCCAGTATGATGCGCCCGGCCCAGATTGCCTTTGGAGTGGTTGGGCAGGCGATCTTGCTGGGACTTCTGGCACTGGTGTTGACTCTGTTCCTGCAACCACAGATGGAACAGGTGGCCAAAACAATCACCTCACGTCCGCTGATTGCCGGTGGTGCCGGCCTGTTGACTGTGATTGTGGCGCCGATTGTGGCGATATTGATGCTCCTCACCATTCTGCTCATCCCGCTGGTGCCACTGGTGGCGCTGGCGATGGTTGTTGGCTGGCTGTTCGGCACGGTATCGCTGGGCCACGAGATCGGCGATCGGCTCAGGCATGTTCTCCATCTATCCTGGTCATCTCCCCTGACAGCCGGAGTGGGGACGTTCTTGCTGGTGCTGGTGGTGCAGGGGATAGGACAGATTCCCTGCTTCGGGTGGACGGTGCCGTTCCTGGTGGGCATGATCGGCCTGGGCGGGGTGGTGTTGGATCTGCTCGAGGCCAGGAAATCACTCGGGACGGGTAAACCCGCTGGGGGTGAGGAAGAATCGCCGTCCCTTTCGACGTGATCGGTCACGGGGGGTAGAATCCACCTGCTCCGTGGGAAAGGCCGCGGGGCAGGTTTTCCGTTCCCAAGGGTCTATTCAGCCGCGGCCGTGCGGGAATGGCGTTCGGAAGGCAGGCTCAGGGCAATCAGAGAGCCCAGTAACACGATTCCGGTTGACAGAATAAGCACCAGCGGGAAGCCATGCGCTTCGGCCAGAGGACCGGTCAGGAGCATGCCCAGGGCGCCCGAGGAGAAAATGAAGCCCAGGATCAGGCCTGAAGCCAGGGCCATCCCCCCGGGCAACAGGCGCTGCGCCAGAACCACCAGGATACTATGCACAGCGCCGGTGAGCAGGCCGGCCAGCGGCACCAGCAGGTAGAGCCATCCCGACCAGCCAATACGGCTCATGATCCCTATCGGCAGGGCCGCCAGGGCCAATGCGGTCGCAACTACGTATTTTTTCGGGTAACGATCGCCCAGACTGCCGCCGATGACATTGCCCAGCGCCGAACCACCCATGAACAGGCCTGCCATGTTTCCATATACGATGGCCGATTGCCCCAGGTCTTTGAGGTATTTGGGGATGAAGTTAATCATGTTGGTCTGCGCCCAGGATTGCAACATGGCCACAATAGCCAGGGCCAGGATGGCGCCCACTCCCCAGGCGGCTATCCCGGAACCGGAAGAGGGGACGGCTGAGGGGTGAGGACGGTTGGCCGAAAGGCCACGAGCCAGATTCCAACCGATGGGCAGTGCAATGACTGAAAAGACTGCTAGAGCCGGCGAGCCCAGGCGTGAGAGGATCAAACCGGCCAGGATCGGCCCCAGGAAGTGGCCGATCTGGCCGGCCATGAAGAACAGCGAGGCCGCCGTCGTCTCATACCCTTGAAGGTGAGTGCGTCCCTGCAAGGTTGCCTGGACCGTGCCGACCGGGTGGTAGGCGGCCGAACCCAACGCCGCCAGGATCAGACAGGTCAGCCCCCAACCGCCAGGGATAAGCAGAGCCAGGGAGTAGAAGAACGTCATCCACAGCACCCCACCGGCGGCCAGCCAGCGCGGCCCCAGGCGATCAGAGAGCCATCCAAATACGGGTTGTGACAGGGAGGCCGTCCAGATGTAGATGGTCGAGATCAGGGCGATCTCGGTCTCACGCAGACCGAGATAGGTCAGCAGTACGGGCCGGCTGGCGTTGAAGATATCCACCATCAAGTGCCCGATAGCAATGGAAGCAAAGAGCGGATTGAACAGAAGAGGCATGGTTACGATGATATGGAGGGAAAGTTACGATAGAGTTGATTCTGCTGGATGTAGTCATACACAGCGGGCGAGACAAAGTAGCGGAATTCCAGCCCCTGAGCCACGCGGCGACGGATCTCGCGCGAGGCGATCTGCAGCAGGGGGGCATCTACAAAGTGGACTTTGTCTTTGATACCAGGCAAAACAGTCTCCAGAGAGGTCAAATGCACGGTTTCGCCAGGGCGGCGCATGACCCCCAGGGCGTCACACTGGGCCACCAGATCGGCCGGGCGATGCCAGGTCACCAACAGGCGTAGCGAATCAGAACCCATCAGAAGGAACAATTCAGAAGTGGGGTATTGCTGACGCAGCACCAGCACGGTATCGAGGGTGTAATGAGGCGGCGGACGATCAAATTCCACCGTGCTCAATTCAAACCAGGGATCCCCGGCAATTGCCAGACGCACCATCTCCAGCCGATGAATCGGATCGGTGATGGAGGAATTAAGTTTGTGCGGTGGATAGGGTGTGACGACCCACAACACACGATCCAGGCCCAATTGCCACCGACACTCGCTGGCCAGAATCAGGTGACCTAAATGAGGTGGATCGAATGTCCCGCCAAATATCCCGATCCGTTCAGCCATAATTCAAGTATAACGCAAATTCCAGTTCGACAGTATAATCGTTCCTATGGATCAGCGATCGCGTTACGAATGGCTCAAACAAGAAATTCACTATCACAACTACCGCTATCATGTGCTGGATGCACCGGTCATCAGCGATGCGGAATACGATCGCCTGGTACAGGAACTAAAACAAATCGAGGCCGAGCATCCCGATTGGGTTACGCCGGACTCGCCAACCCAGCGATTGGGTGGGCAGGTTCTGGATCGGTTTGAAAAAGTCCGTCATCCGGCGCCGATCCTTTCCCTATCCAACGCCTTCTCGGCAGAAGACGTGCGCGCCTGGTTCGAGCGCATCCGCAAACTGGACGAACGGGTGGAACATGCTGCCTTCGTCGTAGAACCCAAAATTGATGGACTGTCGGTGGTCTTACACTACCGAGACGGCCTTTTCGTTCAGGGAGCGACTCGTGGGGATGGGGAAGTGGGGGAAGACATCACCGCCAACCTGCGGACGGTGCGCGCCCTCCCGTTACGTATCCCTGTCCCGGGCGCCTCTGCCAGCGGTTCGGACTCCGTCCCCGGCGTGCCCTCCTACCTGGTCGTCCGCGGCGAAGCCTTCATCCCCATTCGGGAGTTCGAAGAACTGAACCGCAAGCTCCAGGAAGCCGGCGAAAAGACCTACCTCAACCCGCGCAACACTGCAGCCGGCTCCCTGCGCCAGTTGGACCCGGCGCTGACGGCTTCGCGCCCGATCTCCCTGCTGATCTATCAGATCGTCCATGCCGAGGGAGGCTCGATCCCAACCACCCAGTGGGATACCCTGAAGTATCTGCGCGCCCTAGGCTTCCCAGTGACCGATATTGCGCGCCGCTTCACTGACCTGTCTGCCGCCATTGCCTATGCGCAAGAGTGGGAGGCCCAACGCGATACCCTGCCCTATGAAGCCGACGGCATGGTGATCAAAATTGATGACCTGTCCCTGGCTGCCGACCTGGGCTTTGTGGGCAAAGACCCGCGCGGCGCCATCGCCTTCAAATTCGCTGCCCGCGAGGTGACCACCCGCCTGCTCGATATCGGCGTCAACGTGGGGCGCACGGGTGTCTTGACTCCCTATGCCATGCTTGAACCGGTGGAGATCGGCGGCGTGATCGTCGAACGGGCCACTCTGCATAACTTTGACTACATCGCTGAAAAAGACATTCGCATCGGCGACCGCGTATGGGTCAAGCGCGCAGGAGATGTGATCCCCTATGTGATCGGGCCGGTCGTCGAGGCTCGCACGGGTCAGGAGCAGATCTATCAACCCCCGACCACCTGCCCGGCCTGCGGTCAACCGGTAGAACACTTTGAGGGTGAGGTAGCCTGGTATTGCGTCAACGCGGCCTGTCCGGCCCAACTGGTGCGCAACGTGGAACATTTCGTCTCCCGGGGGGCGATGGATATCGTTGGATTGGGCACGAAAATCGTGGAAAAACTGATCGAAGCCGGCAAGATCCACGATGTGGCCGATCTCTACACCCTCACCCGCACCGATATCCTGGAAGCCATCACCAAAAAAGATCGCAAGACCGAAAAAGGCCCCCCCGGCAAACTGGCCGACAACCTGCTGGTCGCAATTGAGCGCTCGAAGAGCCAGCCGCTGGCTCGCCTGATCACTGCGCTGGGCATTCGCGGGGTGGGCGAAGTGCTGGCCAGCGACCTGGCCCATCACTACCCCGACCTGGATGCGCTTTCTCGGGCGACGGCAGAAGAACTCCAGCAGATCGAAGGAATCGGGCCCAATCTGGCTGCCTCTATCGTAGATTGGTTCAGCCGCCCAGAAAATCAGCAGGTGTTACAGAAATTGAAGAAAGCCGGCGTCTGGCCCAGGGCCCAGATGGTACAGCCACAGGGCTCTCTGAAGGGTCTGACGTTTGTGATCACCGGCACGCTGTCTTCCTTCACCCGTGAGCAGGCTAAAGCGTTTATCGAATCCCATGGCGGCAAGGTGACCGACTCGGTGAGCAAAAAGACCGATTATCTGGTGGTGGGCGAACATCCGGGTTCCAAACTGGAAAAAGCCCGACGTTTAGGCATCCCCATCATCCATGAAGAGCAGTTAAAACAACTGGTTGCTGGATCATCCCTATCGGAGTAAAAAAAATGGTGGAACACCGTTGTGAAGGAATTGTGATTCATTGCATGGATTTTCGTCTACAGGGTTACCTGAATCGGTGGGCTGAAGAACGCTTCGGCGACCACAACTACGATCGGGTTTCACTGGCAGGTGGGGTGTTCGATCTGGATACCATTCGTAAACAGGTTGCTCTGTCCAGGCGATTACATGCCATTCAAGTAGCAGTGCTGATCAACCATGAAGATTGTGGTGCCTATGGAGCAGAGGGCACGCCAGAGCGTCACCGGGCTGATCTGCTACGGGCCAAACAACTTTTGCAGTCCGATTACCTTCACCTGGATGGCCGCTTCGAGGCAATCGGAGCACAAGCCTGATTCGGCACAGATTGTCCAGTATAATCTTTCAGCCATTTTCCTTCAGGAGTACTGCATGGATCCTCGCAATGCTACCGATTCCGTTGGCCGGCGCATTCGGGCCATGAACGAACGCGTCGCCTTGATTCAATCGCAGGGGCTCTACTTCTACAATCAACCGGTTCAGGAGATTCTGCCCGGCATGAAAGTGCGCGTCAACGGGCGGGTCATGGGCATGTACGCTTCATACAGTTACCTGGGGTTGATCGGCCATCCGCGCATCAACGAGGCGGCTCGCCGGGCGATCGAACGCTTTGGAACCGGAACCAACGGAGTCCGCACCCTGGCCGGCACCCTGACCATCCACACCGAACTGGAAGAGACGATTGCCCATTTCAAGGGTGCTGAAGCCGCCATCACCTTCTCCTCCGGCTATGCCACCAACCTGACCGTGGTCTCAACGCTGGTCGGGCGCGGCGACTACGTATTTTCGGATAAGCTCAATCACGCTTCCATCGTAGATGGCTGCCTGATGTCGGGTGCGGAATTTCGACGCTTTCGCCACAACGACATGAAGCATTTGGAAACCCTGCTGCAGAATGCGCCACCCGATGCTGGAAAACTGGTTATTGCCGATGCGGTATTCAGCATGGATGGCGACATCATTGACCTGCCAAAGATGGTGGAACTATGCCGCAAATATAACGCCTGGCTGATGATTGACGAAGCCCACTCGGTCGGTGTCTTAGGAAAGACCGGCCGCGGCATTGAGGAACACTTCGGCCTGGAAGACGTGATTGACATCAAAATGGGCACGCTGAGCAAGACCATTCCCTCAGTAGGCGGTTACGTGGCCGGCCGCAAGGAACTGATCACCTACCTGCGCCATGCCAGCCGGGCCTATATTTTCTCGGCCGCCCTTCCTCCTGCTCAGGCGGCTGCAGCCAACGAAGCCTTCAAAGTCATCCTGGATGAGCCCTGGCGAGTGGAGCGACTCAATCAGAACACCCAACAATTCATTCATGGCCTGAAAAGCCTGGGGCTGGATACCATGCAGACCCAAACGGCTATCGTACCGGTCCTGTGCGGTGAGGATGAAAAAGCCTTTGCCATGACGCGCGAGTGCCATCTGAACGATGTGTTTGTCCTGCCAGTGGTCTCGCCGGCGGTGCCTGACGGGCTCTCTCGTCTGCGCGCCACAGTGACCGCTGTCCACGAACCGCAGGAGATCGAGCGAGCGATTGAGGTCATTGGTCAGGCAGCCCATCGGGTGGGCATTCTCCAAACCAAATGACTTCCATCAGCGTAGCCCATCCTGGAATGAACTGTTTTCGTTCCGGTGGTTCTGCAGAAAACCTGTAACGCTTTTCTTAGACTGTCTACGTACCTGTCCGATCGGCCGGAGAAGTAACATTTTGCTGGCGCTGTTACTCTCTCATTTGGTGTAGAAAGGATAGAACAACGATGAAATGGCAATGGAAGATCGGCCGCTTCTTTGGAATTGATGTCTACATGCATGCCACGTTTTTGCTCCTGATCGGTTGGGTAAGCGTGACCCATTGGCTGGAGCAGCGTTCCCTGATCGCCGTTCTGTGGGGAATTGCATTTATTCTGGCCCTGTTTCTCTTCGTCGTGATGCATGAATACGGGCATGCGCTGACTGCCCGCTACTTTGGCATACGCACTCGCGACATTACCCTGTACCCAATCGGGGGCGTGGCGCGCCTGGAACGAATGCCCGATCGCCCCATTGAGGAATTATGGGTTGCTCTGGCCGGCCCGGCGGTGAACGCAGTCATCGCTACCTTTATGTTCGGATGGCTGTTTCTGACCCATTCCTTTGAACCTCTGAGCAACCTGACTCTCTCGCAGGGTTCGTTCATTGAGCGACTTGCAATTGTCAACGTAGTGCTGGTGGTCTTCAATCTGTTGCCCGCCTTCCCAATGGATGGGGGGCGTGTATTGCGTGCCTTGCTGGCAATGAACATGGATTACGTGCGCGCAACGCAAATTGCGGCCTCCATAGGCCAGGGAATGGCCTTCCTGTTTGGCCTGTTTGGCCTGCTCGGCATCCCTACCCTATTGTTCATTGCTTTCTTCGTCTGGATCGGTGCTTCACAGGAAGCCAGCCTGGTGCAAATGCGCAATGCTATCAGCGGGATTCCCGTGGCCGATGCCATGCTCACCGATTTTCAGTATCTCGCCCCAGATGAGACCCTGCAACGCATGGCCGATCTGATCCTGGCCGGCTACCAGCATGATTTCCCCGTGCTCGAAAACGAACGCGTTGTAGGCATAGTCACCCGTGATGACTTTCTATCCGCGCTCACACGCAGTGGACCGGGGGTGCTGGTCGCCTCAATCATGCGAAGTAACCTGCCTGAAGTGGACTCGCACGAGATGATCGAGGATGCCCTGCTGCGCATTCAGGAATCGGGAGTCCCTGCCCTGCCGGTGACTCATGGAGGGCGTCTGGTGGGTCTGATCACAGGTGAAAACATCGCTGAATTCCTGATGATCCGCAAAGCCCTGCAGGCAGCCCGAGGCATGGCCGCCCACATATGGGTGATCTTTCTCTCTTGATTTGGCTGGTAACTGGCTTAACAGGCATTGACAGATCAACCAGACTGCATATAATAGCCGCCAATGATAACCTACCTGTCTAGTTCTCAGAAGTCCAAGCGCCTGCCCAACTCCGCAACCCAGGTTGCCGGGTTGAGGGCAGTGGTTGTTTTAACAGGATTCATCGTCCAGTAACCTTCTCCCCCATCACTTTGAACACAACCCTAACCCATCCGGCGCCGGATGGGTTTTTTTGTTTGCCAATCCCTGTTCAAGGAGAGAAAAATGATTGAAATCCTGGATTCCACCTTGCGTGAAGGCGAGCAGACCCCCTACGTGAATTTCACTATACAGGAAAAGGTCGAGATCGCTCGCCTTCTGGACGAGATAGGCGTCGAGATGATCGAAGCCGGAGACCCTTCGGTATCCCCCAATATCGCCAGAGCGGTTCAGCAGATCGCCCGCCTGGGGTTGAAGGCGGAGATTGTGGCCCACTCGATCGCCTCGCGCACTGCTCTGGAACGCGTGCGCGACTGCGGTGTGCAACGCGTGGCGATTTTCTATGCCACTTCCAAAATCCACCTGGAATCCAAACTGCACAAGAGTCCTGAACAGGTTCTGGAGATCATTGGCGAACACGTCGCTTATGCGCGCCGCCTGGGCCTGAAAGTGCGTTATACCCCCGAAGACGCCAGCCGTACAGACATGGAATTTCTGGTGAGAGCGTGTAACGTGGCCATTGAAGCCGGCGCAGACCGCATCAGTTTTGCCGATACCCTGGGGATCATGCAACCCTACCTGATGGCCGAACGCATAGCCCAACTGCGATCCAGGCTTCTACCTTGCAAGATTGATGTTCATTGCCACAACGACCATGGCCTGGCGCTGGCCAATGCCATGGCCGGCATTCGAGCCGGAGCCGATTGCATTCACGTCACCGTCAACGGCATGGGAGAGCGGGCCGGCATTCCTGATCTGGCCGAAACTATCCTGGCCTATCACAACCTGGAGGGGATTCAAAAATATCACCTGGAACCACTGATGGAACTCTCAAATTACGTGGAACGCGTTTCAGGCTTCTTCCTGGCTCCTAACAAACCCATCACGGGGCAAAATGCCTTCAGTCACAAGAGTGGAGTCCATACAAACGGGATATTAAAAGACCCGCGTACCTACGAACCCTTTGACCCGGCCGTGATTGGCCGTGAACGCCGCATCGTGATCGATCGTTACACCGGGAAAAGCGCCGTAGCCGCCCGCCTGGCAGAATATGGCATTCAGGTCGGTGCTGCCGAACTGGAAGTGATCGTCAGCCGCATCAAGCATCTGGGAGATGAACGCAAACAACTGTTCGATAGCGATCTGTTGCAGATTGCTGAACAGGTGACCGGGCGCAATTTTGAGGTGATTCCTCACAGCATCCAGGCCATGATCATGCTCGAAGTCGAGTCGCATGTGTACACCTCCCTGGTGGTACGCCGGTTGCGCGGCTTTACCAGCATCCGCAACGTCTATGAAATTACTGGTGATTTCGATGTATGCGCCTTCGTGGACGTGGAAGACGTCATGGCACTCAATAACCTGATCGAAGAAATTCGCACTGTGCCGGGGGTGAAACGAACCGAAACCCGAGTGGTGCTGAAGAAATACAACGGCAGCGAAGCCATGGCTTCAGGCTGGTCAACACCTGTGGCGACCATCCGCCAGTAAATTCAGTGTCTGGAGGAAGATATGGGAACCCTGATCGAAGAGATTCTCTCCCGCAAAGTCGGCCGAACGGTCGAAGCCGGCGAGATCGTGCTGGTAGATGTGGACTACATCATGAGCCACGATAACACCACTCCCCTGGCGATCCAGGCGTTTCGCCAGATCGGCAAACCGATCTACGACAAACAACGTATTATCATCCATCTTGACCATGCCTATCCTGCACCCAATATCCTGGCGGCCGAAAATCACCGCAAGATCCTGGATTTCGTGCAGGAACAGGGGTTGCCCCACCTGTTTATGCAGGGTGTATGTCATCAGGTCATGCTGGAGGAGGGGTTTATCACGCCCGGCGCAGTGGTGATCGGCGCCGATTCGCACTCCAACACCTACGGCGTGATGGGCGCGCTGGGCACCGGCCTGGGCTCCACTGAAATTGCGGTTGCCTGGGTGACCGGCAAAGCCTGGTTCAAAGTTCCGCCAACCCTGCGAGTCGAGTTGCATGGGCAGACTCCACCCGGAGTGTATGCCAAAGATGTCATGCTCCACCTGGTCGGACTGCTGGGTATGGATGGCGCCACCTACCGTGCCGTTGAATTTGGGGGCGAATACATTCACGTTCTTCCAATGCACGAACGAATTGTCTTTGCTAACATGTCTACCGAAATCGGCGCCAAATGCGGCCTGATCGCTCCGGACGACGTGACCATAGAGTACCTGACAAACCACACCCCTGCTCGAGGCCCGTTTGAACGCATCCAACCCTCTCAACCGCGCTACGAACGCCAGATAGACGTGGACGTCTCTACCCTGACCCCTCAGGTGGCCTGCCACCCCGATGTGGATAACGTCCAACCGATTGAAGCCGTCGAAGGCCTGGAAGTCCATCAGGTCTACATTGGTACCTGCACCAACGCCCGCTATGAAGACCTGGAGATCGTCGCCCGCATTCTGAAGGGCAGGCGGGTACATCCACGGGTGCGGGTGATTGTTACGCCAGCCAGTCAACGCATCTACAAAAAAGCCCTGCATACAGGAGTCCTGGAAACCTTGCTGGATGCCGGCTGTACCGTCACCTCTCCTGGTTGCGGCGCCTGCATTGGACGACATGGCGGCGTGCTGGCCCCTGGCGAACGCGCCCTGACCACCATGAACCGCAACTTTGTCGGCCGGATGGGCAGTCCACTGGCAGAGATCTACCTGGCCAGCCCGGCCACAGCCGCCGTCACCGCGTTGACCGGTCGGATCACCGATCCACGTCACCTGAACGATCTTTGATCTCCCTTACCCGATTCGCTCTACACATCAGGAGGCACTATGGGAAAAGCGTGGAAATTTGGCGATAACATGAATACCGATGAAATTATTCCGGGACGATTCAACATCACAACCGATCCACAGGAACTGGCCCAACACGTGTTCTGCGAAGTCAAGCCTGAATACGCCCAAAAAGTACAACCGGGCGATGTCATCGTAGGCGGACAAAACTTTGGCTGCGGCTCTTCGCGTGAACATGCCCCGGTGGCCATTAAGGCCTCAGGCGCTGGCTGCGTGATCGCGGCTTCATTTGCACGGATTTTCTTCCGCAATGCGATCAACATCGGCCTGCCGATCCTGGAATGCCCTCAGGCCGTGAACGGGATCGAAGAAGGCGACGAAGTAGAAGTAGACCTGAAAACCGGCACAATCTTCAACCGAACCCGCGGGCTCACCTTCCAGGCTCATCCTTTACCAGAGTTTGTCTTGAAGATCGCCAACGCCGGCGGGATCGTGAATTTTCTAAAACAACACGAGATTGAAGAATTGATGGATTGAGGCTTCGATCAGGCTCGCATACGGAAAAGAGAAGGTCATGTCCTATCATATCTTGCTGCTCCCCGGCGATGGAATCGGTCCGGAAGTCATTCAGGCGGCGGAACAGGTTTTACGGACCCTTTCTCCGACGCTGGAATTCACGCAAGCAGAAATTGGGTTGGGCGCTTATGAACGTCTGGGCACTCCCCTGCCTGAAGCGACTCTGGAAGCCATTCGCTCTGCCGATGCCACTCTGTTCGGTGCGGTGACCACGCCTGCCCATCTGCCAGGGTACTTCTCACCTGTGGTCAAAATGCGCCAGGCGTTGGATCTGTATGCCAATCTGCGCCCTATCCGTTCCCTGCCCCATGCGGCTTCACGGCCTGGGATTGACTTTGTTCTGGTGCGCGAGAATACAGAAGGGTTGTATTCGGGCATTGAACGGCTGGAAGAAAATGGGCAGCGTGCTGTCACTGAGCGAGTGATCACCCGCCGTGGTTCAGAGCGTATTCTTCGCACTGCCTTTAACCTGGCCCGCCAGCACGGCCGACAGCGCATCCACCTGGTGCACAAAGCCAATGTCTTACGACAAACCTGCGGGCTGTTCCGGCAGGTCGCCCTGGAAATCGCCTCAGAATATCCTGAGATCGCACTGGTGGAAATGCTGGTGGATACGTGTGCCATGGAACTGATACGCGCCCCCGAACAGTTCCAGATGATCGTGACCACCAACCTGTTCGGAGACATTCTAAGCGACGAAGCCGCCATGCTGGTCGGTGGATTGGGGGTAGCCGCTTCGGCCAACCTGGGCGATCAGACAGCCGTGTTTGAACCGGTGCATGGTTCTGCGCCGGCTCTGGCGGGAACGGGTCGGGCCAATCCGACGGCCAGTTTTTTCGCGGCCGCCATGATGCTGGAATATCTGGGCGAGGCCCATCTGGCTCGCCAGTTGCGAACCGCTGTCGAAGACTGTATCGCCAACGGGCAGGTTACTCCTGATCTGGGCGGTTCTCTAAGCACCCTGGAGATGACCGAAGCCGTCCTGAAACGACTCGAGCCGTCTAATTGTCGGTTGAGAGTGTACCCTCCCTAGGGGGCCTGTCAAGTTGAGCGAAAGTGGGAGAGAAATTCGCCTATGGGGTCGGTTTTTCTGGCGTACCCCTGTTTTCTGGGAAAATCAGAGGTGGGTGAGGAATGCCGGGGACTCTGGCGCAGGCAGATGGGTGTGTCCCAAAAACGTCGGGGGAGGGAGGAGCATGGTGGATGGGTGATGTTGGGGTAAAATCGAGAGGGAACGGCGGTCCTCCCCACCGCTTCCCATGCAGATGACCCGGTCAAACGGAGACAATCTCGGCTTGGCCCGTTCGGACGGCAGTTGAACTGCCGCCCCAAACTGCCAGGCTCTGCCTGATATAAGTGACTGAATTCTGGATGTGTGGGTAATCTTCCACTCAGTGGCAATCGTTTGATTCATTTATCCAGAAAACCGGGCAAAGCGTCTGGCCTGGTCAGCGCGAGTTTACCCACAGCCATCGTTACACGGTCAATTTGCTGGCTACTGGAAGAAAGGCGAAAAAGAACCCTGGCTTTTGGCAACCCATTTGCCTGACCGGAAGACGGCCTTGCGCGTTTATAAGCGCCGCGTGTGGATCGAAGAAATATTCGGCGATCTCAAAACACATGGCTTTGACCTGGAAAGCACCATGTGCAACACTTTCTTCGTCTATCCAGATTGACCCTTGCGGTGGCATTCTTGTACGTTTGGATGATTGCCTCTGGCACGAAAATCACTCATGCTGGCTTGCGACACCTGGTCGATCGAAAAGATCGCCGTGATTTGCCTATCTTTACAAATTGGCTTGCGCTTCGTGGAAAGATGTTTGACGAATCTCATTCCCAGTCAAAAAAATCTGCGTAATCTGCGTAATCTGCGGATGACTTTCTTCACCCCTTGACAACTTTTGCATGCCCACAGAAAAACTGGTGATTACCCACAAGTCCAGAAATCGTTCATCTGGTTGAGTTCTGCCAGAAATTTGCTCCCCAAATCTGCCGTTGTCAAGAGCGAATTCTGCCCAAATATGTGAACGAGATATGGGTAATCACCAGCACAGGGCTTTTCAAAGATTTAATGTTCCATCTCTTTTTGTACCGCCAGGCTTTGCCTGGCAGTGTGCCGACCATAGGTCGGCAGTACAATTTTATGTTACTGAGAGTCACAGCAACTGTAAGAAAGGCCCAAAGATTAGAACTTTGAAAAGCCCTATCACCAGCAGAAAAACAATTGACTTTTGAATCCTTCGTGTATATACTTGAGTTAACTGTATTTCCCTATCACCCACTTAGAGAGAGGAGAAACGCCATGATGGATCGCCCCTGGTACAGGCATTACGATCAAGGAGTTCCGACCACTATTGACTACCCCAAAATGCCCCTGTTTGGCCTGCTCGATGAAGCCGCTCGCAAATATCCCGACCGCGCCTGCACGATTTTCAAAGGCGCGGTCGTTACATATAGGGAAATGAACGAGATCAGCGATCGCATTGCGGCAGCCCTGGTGGATATGGGGGTGAAGAAGGGCGATCGAGTCGGTATCTTTATGCCCAACACGCCTCAGTTCGTCATGACGTACTTCGGCATCTTGAAAGCCGGTGGCGTGGTTGTGGCTACTAACCCTCTGTATACCCCTTCGGAGATGGCCTATCAGGCCAACGATGCCGGCATCGAGATCATGTTTGTCATGAGCAACTTCTATAGCACCATCAAGAAAGCTCAACCGCAAACCAGGATTAAGAAGTTAATTGTGACCAACATTAAAGAAGCCCTGCCGCCGTTCGTGCGACTCCTGTTTACCCTGCTGCGTGAGAAGAAAGCCGGCTTCCGCATCGAGGGAGGATTGGCCGAAGGAGACATCTGGTTTCAGGACTTGCTTGCCAGATACGCCAACGCCTCTCGTCCCAACGTAGATGTTGTCCCCGAAGATACAGCCCTATTCCAGTACAGTGGCGGAACGACCGGCACCTCCAAAGCCGCTGTAGCAACGCACTTTAACGTTCTGGCCAATGCCTATCAAATCAAATCCTGGATGCCCAACCTGGAAGAGGGCAAAGAAGTCCTGTTGATGGCCATTCCTCTCTTCCATGTTTACGGGATGGTCGCAGGCATGTTGTTCTCGGTTGCCAGCGGAGCCAGCATGGTCATGGTGCCCAACGCGCGCGATATTCCTGACGTGTTGGCCAACATCCAGAAATACAAACCCACCATCTTCCCCGGTGTGCCCACGCTCTACAATGCCATCAACAATCGTCCTGAAGTGCAATCAGGCAAGGTAAGCCTGCGCTCAATCAAAGCCTGCATCTCCGGCTCAGCGCCATTGATGCGAGAGACGAAAGAAACCTTTGAACGTCTGAGTGGTGGCAAGCTCTTTGAAGGCTATGGGCTTTCTGAAGCCCCTACGGCGACCCATTGCAATCCCCTGTTAGGTGTGAACAAGACCGGTTCCATCGGCCTGCCGCTGCCTGACGTGGATGCCAAAATCATCAGCCTGGACGACGGTGAAACCGAAATGCCCGTAGGTGAAATCGGAGAACTGGTGATCCGCGGCCCACAAGTGATGAAAGGCTATCACAACATGCCCACCGAAACCGCCAATGCCCTGCGCACCTTGAAGGATGGCAAGGTCTGGCTGTTCACGGGCGATATTGCCCGCATGGATGAAGATGGTTATTTCTACATCGTGGATCGCAAAAAAGAACTGATCAAGCCTGGCGGTTTCCAGGTCTGGCCACGGGAAGTCGAAGAGGTGTTGATGGCCCATCCGGCGGTGCTGGAAGCAGCAGTGGCTGGTATTCCCGATCCCTACCGGGGAGAAACAGTGAAAGCCTGGATTGTGCTCAAGCCAGAAGTGGCCGAAGCAGGCGGTGTCAGCGAGGAAGAATTGAAAGCCTTCTGCAAAGAACGCCTGGCTGCTTATAAGGTGCCCACCCACTTTGAATTCCGCAAAGAACTGCCCAAGACCACCGTGGGCAAGATTCTGCGTCGCGAACTGGTGCGCCAACACAAAGAAGCCAGCGGCCAGAGTTAGTCTATCTGCAATCAGCAATCTCGACAATAACTGACGAGAGCTTTCCGACAGTTCGGAAGGCTCTCGCCTGGTTTAATCCACAGTTCGTTTACACCACCGGCTGAGGCGTACCGCTCTTCTTACCAAACGGCGGCGGGAAGATGGATTCAAACTCCTCGCGGGTGAGCGTTTCCACTTCCAGCAGGCGATTGGCCACTGCGTCTAACTGAGCCCGATATTGCTGCAAAATACTCCTGGCCCTGGCATAGGCTTCATCCACGACTCGCCGCACTTCGCGATCGATCTGCTCGGCTACGGCCTCAGAATAATCGCGCTGCTCGGCGATCTCCCGACCCAGGAAAATCAACTCTTCTTTTTGGCCGTAGATCATTGGCCCCAGTTCACTGGACATGCCCAGGCGGGTCACCATCGTGCGCGCCATACGGGTGACTTGCTCCAGGTCATTCGCCGCGCCAGAAGTGATGTCATCAAAGATCAGTTCCTCAGCGGCACGGCCACCCAAAGCATAGGCCAACATGGCCATCAACTTCTTGCGCGAAAGCAGGGTGCGGTCCTCTTCGGGACGGAACCAGGTCACACCACCCGCCTGCCCACGCCCCACAATGGTCACTTTTTGTACCGGGTCGGCCTCCGGAATAGCATTGGCAACCACCGCATGGCCAGCCTCATGATAAGCAATGATCCGCTTTTCCTCGTCGGAAATCAGGCGTGACTTACGCTCAGGCCCCATGACCACCCGTTCAATGGCCTCTTCCAGTTCCGCCTGGCCAATGTATTTCTTATTGCGACGTGCTGCCAGAATAGCCGCCTCGTTGACCAGGTTTTCCAGATCAGCCCCCACAAAACCGGGGGTGCCACGGGCCAGGGCCGCCAGGTCCACATCCGAGCCGAGGGGCTTACCCTTGACGTGCACGCGCAAGATGGCTTCGCGACCCCTTACATCGGGCCGATCCAGCACCACCCGCCGGTCAAACCGTCCAGGGCGCAGCAAAGCCGGGTCCAGGATATCGGGTCGGTTGGTCGCCGCCATGATAATAATGTTTGTATCTGTGTCGAAACCATCCATCTCCACCAGCAACTGGTTGAGAGTCTGCTCCCGTTCATCGTGCGAACCACCCAGGCCGGCGCCGCGCTGGCGTCCCACCGCGTCGATCTCATCGACGAACACGATGCACGGGGAGTGACGACGAGCCTGATCGAACAAATCCCGCACCCGGCTGGCCCCCACCCCCACGAACATCTCCACAAACTCGGAGCCAGAGATGGAAAAGAAGGGCACTCCTGCCTCGCCCGAGACGGCTTTCGCCAGTAATGTCTTTCCTGTGCCAGGCGGGCCAACCAGCAGTACCCCTTTGGGGATACGCGCCCCTAACTGGATAAACTTCTGCGGCTCCTTCAGGAACTCCACCACCTCGCGCAACTCCTCTTTGGCTTCATCCACTCCGGCTACATCGTTAAAGGTGACTGTTGGATGATCGCCAGTAAACATCCGCGCTCGACTCTTGCCAAAAGACAGGGCAGCATTGTTGGAACCTTGAGCCTGGCGAAAGATAAACCATAAAACACCCACCATGACCAGCACAGGCAATAAGTAGGCTGCTATCCCGAGCAGGCTAGCCCACTGACTGGGAGGGCGAATTTCGATCTTCAGATTCTCAGAGAGCAACTTCTCAGAAGATACTCCCAGGCTCAGCAGTTGTTCCACCAGGGTGGCGTCTCCCTCTTTTTGGGATACCTTCTCAACACCGTCGTTATAGATCACCAGAAGACGGTTGTTGTCTTCAACAACAATCCGCTTGACTCGACTGGCTTGAACATCGCGCGCCAGGTCATTGATGGTCAGCGGCTGACTGGCGGCACTTCCCTCACGCTGAAAGGCCATGAAAATCATGGCCAGAATCGCCACAATGAGCAACGACGTTACCAAAACAGATTGTCCACGCTGCTGATTCAAAGCAACCTCCTGCTTCCAGATAAATTATACAACCAGACCCTCTAACCGACAAAGGTTTATATAGTTTTCTAACAAAGTCAAACTACGTGTCTAACACCAATTCCACCGGACAGTGATCCGAGCCGGGAACTTCCTCATGGATAATCACATCTTTCACCAGTGAAAACAAGCCCTCCGAGACCAGAAAGTAGTCAATCCGCCAGCCAATGCCCCGTCGCCGTGCGCCAAAGCGATATGTCCACCATGTATACTGCACCCGGCCAGGATACAGACGACGATATGCATCCACAAAGCCATGATCCAGAAAGCGCTGCACCCACTCCCGCTCCTCGGGGAGAAAGCCCGAAGTGTTCTCATTTTCTTCTGGATGTTTCAAATCAATTGGTTGATGAGCGGTGTTGAAATCGCCAGCGATCACGATCTTCTCGCCACGAGCATGTAGATCGTCGCAGATCGAGAGAAGGCGAGCGTAGAAATCTAATTTGTACTCCACCCGTTCCCGGCCGCGCTGACCGTTGGGAAAATAAATGTTATAAAGCAGAAACTCTGGATAGCGAGTACGAATCACTCGCCCCTCGCGATCAAAACGCTCCTCACCCAGGCCAAATTCCACCTCCAGCGGTGGGAGAGAAGAATACGTCACCACACCGCTATACCCAGGGCGTTCTGCCGCGTTCCAGAACACCTGATAGCCAGGGCGTATGCGTTGGGTCTCATCCACCTGTTCCGGACGCGCCTTCACTTCCTGCAAGCACAACACCTGCGGTCGTTGCGCAAACGCCCACTCCAGGGCTCCCTTACTCAACGCGGCCCGGATTCCATTGATATTCCAGGTAATCAATCGCATCATAGCATTTCTACGGTAATCTATGGTAAACTTTTCTCCAGAGAGCAAAAAGAGGCCTATGGATGAGAACCAACCCAGGCAAATTCTCTGCATTGAGGATGAGCCGGAAATGATCGATCTGATCCGTCTCATCCTGGAACGCCGCGGCTTCAAGGTCCACGGTGCTACTGGAGGCACAGAAGGCATTCAAAAAATTCGCCAGATGCGTCCCGATCTGGTTCTGTTAGACCTGATGATGCCTGACATGGATGGCTGGGAAGTATACCAGCAAATGAAAGCGGACGAAGCCACCCGTCACATTCCAGTCATCGTGGTCACCGCCAAAGCCCAGAGCATTGATAAAGTGCTTGGCCTGCATATTGCCAAAGTGGATGACTATATTGCAAAACCATTCAGCCCTCAAGAATTGATTGCCAGTGTAGAGAAAGTACTTGGCCAGCGCTAAGTCGATCCCATCACTCTGAGGGTCATCTCCCTTTCTCATGACGCAGCCACGCTTCGTGTTCATACGCTCTTCTTCTTCCGACGCAGCGTTCTCACTATGCGTCAAATACTGTCGCTCCTTCCTCTGCCGTTTGCGCGGCTACACGTTTCACCCTCCGATCGGGCCCAACGAAGGGCTCTTGATGGATTTTGGACGCAACAGCCGGTTGGACACTGCCATTCACATGCTCGGCGTGTCTTTCGACCTGGCAGTATTCTGGATCAACCAGGCCCAACAGGTGGTAGACAAAACCCTGGCTCGAGCCTGGCGACCGGCCTATCTTCCCAAAGCGCCCGCACGCTACGTCCTGGAGACCCACCCGGATCGCCTCAACGACCTGCATATTGGCCAGCATGTCTATTTTGACGATGTCCGGTAAACTATTCCCGGTTCTTCTGGCCCTGCTTTGGATTTTCTTTGTTCCTTCATCCCCAGTGACTGCTCAAGAGAGCGGAGCGATCTACATCGTTCAACCCGGCGACACACTCTGGGGAATTGCGGTGCGCTTCAACATTCCCTTGAGCGAATTAATGCGAGCCAACGGCCTGACCGAAAACAGCGCCCTGTTTCCCGGTCAGCAACTGATCCTCCCCGGTCTGGAGGGCGTGAACGGTATCCTGACGACCCAGATCGTCGGCCTGGGCGACACGCTGCGCAGCCTGGCGCGGCGTTACCAGACTTCCCTGGCTGTACTTCAGCGGCTGAACCGTCTGATCAGTCCTTCCCAACTCTACGTGGGTAGCAATCTCATCTTGCCTCAATCTGACTCAGTCTTGCCACTGACCTCGGCAGACGTCCTTGGCCCGGAGGAAACCCTGCTCGAACTGGCCGTCAGACACCATACCGACGTATGGACGCTCACCATCCTCAACGGCCTGACCGGTCCCTGGGCTGCGCTCCCGGGCGATCCCCTCTACGCTTCCAACCGGACCGAGGAGCAGGCTGGAGGCCTCCCCCCAGCCTTCTTCCACCCCCGGATCAAAGCCCTGCCGCTCAAGCAAGGTGGCACGGCCATCATCATTGTAGAGACAGCCCCGGGCACCACCCTTAGCGGAATGCTTGTTGATCGCCCACTGCGTTTCTTTGAGACAGACCATAACCATCAGGTAGCGCTGCAAGGCATCCATGCCTTGATCGAGCCGGGAATCTATCCACTTCGGCTGGAGGCGACTCTGCCCAATGGAAGTCGTCAGTCCTTCGAACAGATGGTGCTGGTCGTCTCTGGCAACTACCCGACCACCTCCCTCTACGTTGATCCCGCTACCCTGGACCCTGCCCTGAATGAGGCAGAGACCCAGCGCATCCTGAAAGTGACCGCTGCAGTCACCCCTCAGAGATACTGGCAGGAGCCGTTCCGGCTGCCGGTGGATTCCCAATACTGCATCACGGACTGGTTCGGAGCGCGCCGCTCCTACAATGCCGGCCGCTACACCAGTTTCCACAGCGGCGTAGATTATGGCATTTGCTCTGAAACCCATCCCTTTGATATTTACGCTCCCGCTCCGGGAGTGGTCGTCCTGGCTGAAGAATTGACCATTCGCGGCAAAGTTACTGTGATCGATCACGGTTGGGGCATATATAGCGGTTTCTGGCACCAGGAAGAAATCTACGTCTCCGTCGGCGAACAGGTGTATACCGGACAATTGATCGGTAAGATCGGCGGAACCGGGCGGGTCACCGGCCCCCATCTCCATTGGGAACTGTGGGTGAATGGCGTGCAAGTTGATCCTCTCGACTGGCTGGATCAGTGGATCCCCTAACCACAACACACGTTTTATATCCAGGGCCGAACATGGCGAGTCCATCTCTGATTAATTTCCTCAAACAGTGCGATATATTTTTCGATCTATCACCCACTTACCTGGAGTTGATCGCCCATATCGGCCATCCAGCGATCTACCAGCAAGGCGAGATCATCTTCCGCGAGCATAGCGCTGGCAAAGAACTGTATGTCATCATGCAAGGAGCGGTGGAAATCCTGCTCGATCCCTCCCTGATCAGCAGCCCGGCCGACGACCTGCCGCAGGGTGAGATCCTCATCGCCACTCTGCGGCGCGGACAATCGTTCGGTGAGATCGCCCTAGTAGACGAAGGTCTACGCTCGGCCACGGCTCGATCCGCCCAAAATGATACTCGCCTGTTCGTGATCCCGCGCGATCACCTGATCCTGCTCTGTGAAACCTACCCTGCCCTGGGCTACCGTCTGATGACCAACCTGGCAGCCGATCTGGCCCTCAAGATTCGCAACGCTGACCTGCGCATTCGCCAACAACTTCTGTACCAGGCGCGCCCGAAATGAGAAAATTTTAACAAACAAACTCTTGACCGGAAGAAAAATTTACTGTAGTATTACCGAATAACGATTCTGTCAGACCCATTAAGAGAAGCGCTTAAAAGGCCGCGAGAATCCGTTGTTCCCCGCTGTTCTCCGGCTTTTTTAAGAAATCTTCCCATCATAAGGAGGTGATGACGAAACCAAGCAGCCTGGTCGGCTAAATCGTGTCACTCGTCAAGCATGTTTACTTGACGTATCCATTCTCAACAAAGACGGAGGAGCAAGAAATGTCGAAACGCTTATTCACCTTGTTTGGGCTGCTGGTTGCTATCAGCATCCTCCTGGCTGCCTGTGGCCCTCGCCAGGAGGCCTATCAATGCACCGACCCTCTGGGGTGCGTCAAGGTTGGACCCGGTGAACCCATCCACATTGCGTATGCCCTGGTGGTTGCCGGTCCCGATGAAACGCTGGGGATCGACTCCCGCAACGGCATTGAGGTAG
>FWWL01003705.1_pt1 | contig 27187 bp, 24 predicted proteins | sample 2228331 | NCBI WGS metagenome assembly FWWL01 (sample SAMEA103939775, study PRJEB20133) | metagenome
CTCACGCTTGCAGGCTTACTTACCATCTGATTGTTTCTATCCCTCCAGTCGGCGCAAAAGTGGCCCGTGCCTCCGGCACTCGGAGCGTCACGCAAGCGATGCTCCGAGGCCACCCCCTTAAAAACTTGCCAAGACACAAAAACCATACTATAATAAAAGCTCCAAAAATCAAGGAGTACTCATGGCACGATATCTCAAGACCATTGAACTCGACGGATTCAAATCCTTTGGAGTAAAAACCGTCATCGAATGCGTTGATGGAATTACAGGTATTGTGGGCGCCAACGGTTCAGGGAAATCCAATGTTATCGAAGCTATAAAATGGGTATTAGGAGAACAGAGCGCCAAGAGCCTCCGTGGTGAAAAGATGGAAGACGTGATCTTTAACGGAACCTACAACCGTTCTCCCAAAAGCATGGCAGAAGTTACCCTGACTTTTGACAACGTTAACAAATGGCTTCCCCTTGAGTTTCAAGAAGTCAGTATAGGCCGCCGAATCTTCCGTTCAGGCGAGGGACAATACTTTATCAATAAAAGCCGTGTTCGACTCAAAGACGTTGTTGAGCTCTTTCTTGACACAGGTATTGGGCGAGACAGCTACGCCATTTTTGAACAGGGCAAGATAGACCGACTTCTTTCAGAAAGCCCCGAGGAAAGACGTTACCTCTTCGAAGAATTCGCCGGCATTTCCAAGTTCAAATTCCGACGGGAAGAAGCCGAGAAAAAACTAGAAGCAGCACAGGCAAACCTCGCTCGCGTGCAGGATATTATTATCGAGCTTGAGAAGGATTGCGTAAAACTCGAGAAACAGGCAGAAAATGCGGAGGTCTACAAAAAACTCAAACAAGAGCTCACACAGTGTGAGATCCATTTCGAGGTTCTTCGTATCCGCAATATGCAACAAGAGATTGCCGCCAAAAACCAGGAAAAACAAAAAATCGAATCCCAAATTGCTCAAAAAAGAGCAAAACTCACGGAATACGAAAACGCCCTCATTACGCTTGACGACGATCTCATGGAAAAGGAAAAAAAACAAAATGAGTGGCGAGACATCATTACCTCTCTTGAGAAGCAGCTTTCCACCTACCAGGCAGAGATAAAATCCAACCGAGAGAGAAAACTACTGCTCGAGAAACAGATGGAGAGCCTTGTTCAGCGACTCAAGGAAGGAGAGGGACGAGAGGTTTCTCTACGGGAGGAGTATGAGAGGAAACAAGAGAGTCTGGCAGAGATTGAGGAGCTGCGAGATATCGCCAGAGAAAAACTCAACACGATCCAGACAGAGATTGACAGGATTCGCGAGAACATGCGACTGTTAGATCAACAACTCCTTCAGAAGTCTCGAGAATTGGGATTTTCCCAGATTGTTACCCGAGATCATGTGGATAGGTTGAATAAAGAGATATTTTCACTCGATGCCCAGCAAGAAAACACCCAAAAAAGGCTTGAAGAGCTTTTTAGGCAAAAACAAACCTTTGAATCAGAAACCAAAACAAAGCGAGAACTCCTCGAGGAGCTCTCCCAGAAACGACGGAAGCTTGAGATTGAGGTTCAAGACATCAATGCCCAGATCCAACAAAATCTGAAAGAAGAAAACAGCCTCAAACAGGAGAACCAGAGTCTGTTACAGAGTATCCAAAATCTCCAGCAAAAACTGAAAAACGTAGACAAAACCATCATTGAATCCCTGGAAAAACAGGCACAAGAGATAAAAACCTTCTCTCAAAAGAAACCCTTCTTAGAAGGGAAGCTTTCCGACCTCTTTACCAGGATAGAGCAGGCACTCACTACCTCCAATCTCCCCGAGGTTCAGGAGCTTCTCAAACAACTTCAAAGCCTTTTTCAAGAGATCCAGTCCTCCTACGAAGAAATCCTCGCCATTCTTTATAGTGAAGAAGGAACCTACACCCAGAAGGAGCGCATCCAGGAAAACATTGAAGAGATCAATCAGGTGATAGAGGACAACCGCCAGAAGATCGAGCTTCTACATGAGCGACTTCGTGAGCTTCAAAACCTGAGAGAAAACACCCAGGCATCGTATTCCCGGGTGGATTATGAGACACAGAGCCTCGAGGAAGAGATAAAAAAGCTCGAAGGTCAACAAAACAGTGTCGAAGAAGCCTACACCCAGACACAGAATGCCTTCAACCTTTTGCGGGATCGCATCCTCGAAAAACAGGAGCAACTCGAAAAACTTATCCAGCTGATCGAAGAATACGAGAACGAAGTGGCCGAAAAAAAGATGACTCTCAGCCGTCATCTGGACGAACTCAACAACCAGCGTGTGGAAACTGTTCGTGTGGAAGAACAGTACAAATCTCTTTTGACTGAACTACAACGTATCAAACTGCAGATCGAAGATATCGAAAAAACTCGTGCAAACTATACCAAAGACCTCGAAAACTCCCGTGCCGTTATAGAAGAGCTCGAGCAGAAGATCATAGAGACAGAAGAAAAACTCTCAGCCATAGTGCTTGAGCTGGATAGCGCTCGCAAGGGGATAGAGGAGATTCGCTCTCAGGTAGGAGCCCTTTTAAAAGAGAGAAAAACCCTCGAATCCCTGAGGAAAGAACTCGAACAAGAGAGCCTCAATCTCGAGAAACGTATAGGTGGACTCGAAAATGCTATCCAGGAACGTCAGATAGCACAACAAAACGTTATCAAAAATCTCGAAGAAAACTACCACTGTCACTATACCGATATCACTCTGGAAGAAGGAGCCACTGTCGAAAACTACCACGAAAAGATCGTCGACATCAAAAAACAAATAGAAGCCCTCGGAAATGTTAACCTTTTGGCTATCGATGAGTTTCGCAATGCCAGGGAGAGGCTTGAGTTTCTCCAGCGAGAGCGCCAGGATAGCGAAAAGGCTATGCAGGATATTATTGCGGTTATCAACGAAACCAACGAAAAATCCAAAGAGCTTTTTCTCTCTTCTTTTGAAGATATCCGAAAATCCTTCCGCAAGGTTTTTGCCCGTATGTTTGATGGGGGGCGAGCCGATCTTATTCTCCTGGATGAGAATGATGTTCTTAATTCTGGTATCAACATTATGGCAGAACCTCCGGGCAAGAAGTTTCAATCTATCTCGCTTCTCTCAGGTGGAGAGAGAGCCCTCGTGGCTATCTCCGTGATTTTTGCGATTCTTCATCTCAAGCCAACGCCTTTTGTGGTTCTGGATGAGATGGATGCTCCGCTGGACGACGACAACATCGAACGTTTCAAACGGCTTCTACTCGAGTTCAAAGAGGTTTCCCAGTTTATTATTGTTTCACACTCCAAATCTACCCTGGAGATCTGTGATGCCCTCTACGGTGTCACCATGGAGGAACAGGGTGTTTCCAAGGTAGTGAGTGTAGCGTTTGATGAGGCGGCCTCTCTGCTGGTTCGTCCGGAAGAAACAGAGTGAGACTGGCTGATTGCCATATCCATAGCTTTTTCTCGTCCGATGCGACTGCTACCATCGAGGATATTGCCGCCGTAGCGAGCAAGCGCCATATCGATTTTTTTACCGTTAGCGATCACTACGAGATCTGGGACCATGAAGGGTATACCTTTGATCCTGAGGAGCGGTGCTCGTTTCTTGTGGAGAAACAGAAGCTTTTTCCTGGGCTTTTGATCGGGGTTGAGATCGGAGAACCCCAGGAAAACCCCGAGCTTCTTCGACAATGGAAACATCTCTCCTTTGATCTCTTTTTAGGTTCTATTCATGTGGCGGGAAACGTGTTTGGGCCTCATAGTGAGGGAAGTTTCCCCGATGAGGTTGTATATCGCTCGTATTTTTCTGAGGTGAAACGTATGGTGGAAACAGCCGAGATTGACGCTGTGGCCCATCTGGATTTTCCCAGACGATACCTCGGCTCGTATGTGATTCCGTGGGATATAGTTGATCAGATTCTCGCCATCATCATCGAACGTGGTCTAGCCCTGGAGATCAATACCTCCCTCTGGAGAAAAGGTGTTTCCGCCAGCATGCCTGATGAGGCGATTCTTCGACGGTATGCTGAGCTAGGGGGTAAGCGTATTCTCACAGGTTCTGATGCTCACCAACTTGAGGATGTGGGAGATGGGGTTGAGAGGGCATTTCATCTCGCACGAGAGCTTGGACTTACGCCGGGGTTTTATCGACAACACGAGTTTATCCCCCTCGTATAAAGGAGTAACTATGAAAAAGTTTTTTCTCTGGATGTTGCCTGTTTTGCTTTTTGGGCAGACCTATATTGGTTCGCTTAACGGTTTTTTTCATTACCATGGGAAACGCTTTCTCCCTCTCTGGACAAATGGAAGTGTCTATGAGATACTACCTTATCGTGAGGCGCTGGTTCTTCGGACAAGTCATGGGATCTTTCTCTACGATCCCCTCTCCAGGGAAATCCAGCCACGAAACACCGGACTCAAAAGCTGGATTCTCCAGGAAGTGGAAAGCGGACAGGCCTCCTGGAAAGAAGATATCGAGCCATTGATGGATATAGCCATCGCTTTTGACAATCCTGAGGTGTGGGTAACCTGTTCCAAGAGTATGATCTACCTTTCTACCAATGCTGGACGATCATGGGTATCTCTTGGCTCTCCAACCTACCGGGGGTGGTTGAGTGTCGCTGTCCAGGCTACCCCGGTGCTCACCGTATGGGCAGGACACGCCTTGAATGGTATCTTTCGCTACCAGAGGTCATGGAAACGAGAGAGTGCGGGACTCTTTTCAGATATCTTGTACAACGAGGAGATATCATCCCTCACTATTGTACCAGAAGGCTCTCTCAAAGGTTTATGGGCAGCTAACAATTTTTTCCCCATCCTTTATCGCTGGGAAAGTAACCGATGGAATCAAAAAATCCCCATTGCTTCTGACAGTGGCTATGCTGCCGGACTTTATCCGAATGGGGAGGGTCTCTCTTTGACCACTGAGCGGGGGATTTACGAATACGACGGCAAAAATCTCACCCCATCATCCTCCATGGAGGATGTTGCCCTCATTTGTTCAAACTTTTTGCGGTATGCAGGTACCCCTGTCCAGGCACTTATCAGCGATGGCAGGGTATTCTCTGAACTCTGGGCATGGCAGAAGCCTATCCTCACCGAACGTCAGCAAAAAGCTGACAAAAAATACGCCCTCTATCTCCCCCCTTCGGTGGTGGCCAGACCAGGTCGATTTTATGCTCTGACCAACCTCATAAAAACCAAAGGCATCAACGCCCTTGTCATCGATATCAAGGACGATTGGGGTAATCTTCGTTTTTCCCCTCGGGTAGCCCTTCTGCGGGAGACAGCGCCTGTCAGACCTCTTCCTCTCTCAAATATTCTCCTCTATGCTAAGACCAATAACATCTATCTCATCGCCCGCATTGTGCTTTTTCAGGACAGGGCTGTCTATAACCTTAGCAATCATGCCTTTGCTGTATGGGACTCAGAGAAGAATAAACCCTGGCAAGGTATCAAAAAAGACAAAGATACCACGAAAGAGATCCAGGAGTACTGGGTGGATAGCTATCATCCGTTTGTGTGGGAGTACAATCTCGCTATCGCCCGGGAAGCGATCAGGCTGGGGTTTGATGAGATCCAGTTTGATTATGTTCGGTTTCCCACGGATGGAGAGAATCTGAAATCAGTCCTCTACCGTGCGAGAAAAAACGGGATGACTCATGAGTCTCTTATTTATTCATTTTTACGGTATATGCGATCGCATCTCTCTGTTCCTATCAGTATGGACATCTATGGGGCAAATGGCTGGTACCGAACCAGTCTCAGAACCTACCAGGAGATTGATCTTTTGTCCGAGTTTATTGATGTCTTTTGTCCGATGTACTATCCCTCTCATTTTGATCAGAGGTTTCTCGCCCATCCACCAGCCGGGGAACGCCCTTACAGGATCTATTTCTATGGAACGAGGAGAAACTTCTGGATAGCTGGAGGACGCTCCCTTATCCGACCCTATGTACAGGCCTTTAAGATAGGGGTGAGCTACGATAGAGCGTACTATGGTGACCCTTCTGGATAGCTGGAGGACGCTCCCTTATCCGACCCTATGTACAGGCCTTTAAGATAGGGGTGAGCTACGATAGAGCGTACTATGGTGAAGCGTATGTTCGGCGAGAGATAATAGGAACCCTTGATGCTGATGGCTCAGGATTTACCTTCTGGAATATGGGGGGAGATTATCGGATACTTACCAATCTCAATCTTCAACCCGGAGGGGTTACTTCTCCAGTGCCATAAGACCGCTTGTTCCTATACCTGCCAGCTTGTTCTGGAGAAAGGTGAGTTTCAAGAGACCGGGGTCTCGTGCCACAAGAGAGAGAGTTTTCTTTTCGCTTTCTATTCGGAAGACATCGCCTTCATCAGTCAAGATATAGAGATTTCCTTTGTCCCTTGCCGTATCTTTTACTTTGCCCGGGAAACTTAGCGAGTCCAAAATATCTCCCTCACGCAGAGAGAGAATCTGTACATCACTTCCTGAGGGGGTAGCAAGGATGACCACAAGTTTACCACCGATGATGTCCATCCGTTGAAGAGACTTGCCTAAAGCCTTACTCCAGACAAAGTGCCCATCCAGAACATCAACCGCCACAAGAATATTACCCGATCCTCCGTAGATATAGGCAATACCCTCTCTTCCAAGAATTGGGGCCCCTACGAACTCTCGTACCAGCCGGTGTGTCCAGAGGATATCCCGTTTTTTGAGGCTGTAGCCAGCGATGCTGCCCGCCTCGTTCGCATACACGATGATATCTTGCTTGTCAACATAGAAGGGGGCACTCTGGCTGAGGAAGGTACTCTCTGCCGGTATCTTCCAGGAGGAGCCGTCCCAGAGTGAGACAAACATTCCCTCTGGTTGCATCAGGATGACTCCACGCGAGGTGATCAGCGGCGGGGAGGTTAGTTTTCCTTCTATTGGGCGTAGTTTGAAGGTTACCCGCCCTTCGTACGAGAAACGCAAGACGACCCCTGTATGAGACACGAGTACAATCCCTTCTTCCAGAGGAACAGGGTCAAACCACCCCTTTGCCCATGAGGTGAGATCGATGCGTATGGTTTTTGTGCTGCTTGCGATCTCGAGCTTGTCTCCCTGCTGGAGAGAGATGCGATACCCCTTGTACTCTTTGTAAGCCACAACCGCCGGGAGGGTTTTCTGTTGTGCTTCAGAAACCTGGGGTGAGAGGGATTTTCCTCCATCCGAGGGAGTCAAAGAGACGTGAGAAACCTTCAAAGCCTGAAATTTCGCGTCTCCAAGGGCGAGTTGTTCTCCTTTTTCGAGGATAAACGAGGCACTGGGTGTCTCTCCTTGCAGGATATGGCTTATCGTATACCCTTCCCCCCGGGGATAACACCACACCCGTCCTTCTTCTACATGAATTTTTGTTTCATTGGAAAACACAATCACCCGAAAGACCGTCCCAACTACCCGTATGTACATGTGAGGGGTTTCAACAACATAACGAATGTTTCCTGCCAGTTTTTCAGGATAGAAAACCACATCGCCTTCTGAAAGAACGAAATGAATTACCTCAACATTTTCATGAGAATAACGGGAAACCTTGAGCTGGCTACCGGTTCTAGCATCAACGCGTCCCATTTGAGACGCTACCATATCGTCTTTCGGAAGAGATGGTGCAAAAGCTATACGTCCCACAAGAATGCCAACAACAAGCACACTCGCCAGCACTAACCCCCAGCGAAGAGTGGGTATCCATCTCCTCGCGGCTAGCGCGCGTGCTTGCCGCTTTGTGGCGATGCGTCTCTCACACCGCCGAACAAACTCTGAAAAGGGAGGTATCTCCACCTCCAGGGAATCTCGATAAGAGAGAAGAAGCCTTTTGACCAAGGCTTCTTTCTCTCGTTGCCCCTTAAATCTCTTCATCGGTATCCCTCCCAAGTCGTTCTCTTACCCACTCAAGGGCCTGGTTATACCGATTTCTTACTTGGCGGGAGGTGATATTAAGTGCTTTTGCAATTTCATCAAAACTCATGCCTTCAGCCCCGTGCCAGAGTAGGACTACCCGGAGCTTTTCTGGCATGTCATATAATATACCTTGAAGGGTATGCCAAAATTGAAATTTTTCAAAAGAATTTTCTGTTTTTTCGTCAACTATTTCTGTTTCTATCCCCGTTTCGTCAAAAGAAAGGAAACCCTCACGGCTATTTTTCTTGAGATAGTTCATGGTGAGGTTATACACGAGGCGGAAAAACCACGCCTTAAAGGGTCTGGAAGTATCATAGCTTTTGCAGCGGTAATACAACCGTATAAAAACATCCTGGGCAATATCATCGGCTTCATCACCACTGAGCCCATAGTAGCGTATGAGTCGTACCACCTGGCCATAGTAGCGGGTGTACAATACCTCAAGGTAGGGAAGTGCTTCTGGAGCAAAGGTATCCCCATCCCTGGCAGTTTGCTTCAATCCTTCCATGAGCGATTCATCAGAGAGCGCTTCAATGTGAGATTTTTTTTCTTTATTCAACTTTCCCACCTTCTCCTTGAGAAGATTTTCTCTTTAATACTATACCATAAAAGGTGAAAAAAAACAACTTTGTGCGATTTTGAGAAACAGTAGGCTTTCTTACATGAGATCTTTGCATGAATTATACATGGATTACAAAGGAAGGGAAATGGGTAGGCAAACCCCTGGTGGATGGCTGTAATATGGAAACAGCAGACATAGAGGGGGAAAGGGGGACACAGGTTAAACGTTTAGCCTGTCATCAAGACGGCTTGCTATTACCTTTCCGCAGTTTTGGAGGAGGGTAGATTGTGTCTTTTCTCATTGATACCTTTGCACGAATCATAGACAAGTAGAAATGCTCTTCCAAAAATTTTGAGGAAGAGACGGCTATTCCTTTTTTGCAGTTTTTTGGAGCGAAAGTGAGACTGTAAAAAGATAACAGCATAGGTGGCTGTCAATACCAACTGCATCCAAGAATAAATCATTCGGAAGTTCTGGAAATACGCTATTACCATGTTTCAGTTTTTTGTGGTCTTTTTGCTGGTTTTTCCTTTCTTTGGGGCTGTGTTATGGTAATAGCCTATCCCCTGGCAAAACAAAAGCTCCTCCTTCATGAGATTTCAGCAGGCAAAAGACCAGCTTCCTCTATCATGGCGAGGTCTTCCTGTATGTTTGTCCCAACAGTTGTGAGAAAATTTCCCACGAGAGCCGCATTGATCCCCAGAGTATATGCCCGGCCTATCCCTCTCCCAAACCTCAGTCGCCCTGCTGCAAGCCTCAAATGCGCCGAAGGCAAGATAAACCGATACACTGCCATGGTGCGAAAAATCTCCTCGAGGGATATGGGTTCTTGAAATTCTAACGGTGTGCCCTTGATAGGCACAAGAATATTCAGAGGAACAGAGGTTACACCGAGATCCCGAAGCGCAAAAGCCAGTTCCAATCGGTCCTCTCTCGTTTCTCCCATACCAAAAATCCCACCGCTACACACCATGAGTCCAGCTTGTTTCACCACCTTGATCGTACGAACTCTATCTTCAAAACAGTGAGTGGAACAGATACGGGGAAAAAAAGATGGTCCTGTCTCTAGGTTATGATGATACATAGTCACACCCACCTCACGAAGAGCCACTGCCTGCTCATATGAAATACACCCTAGTGAGGCACAGAGATGCAGATTGGTATTTTGTTGCAATAAACGGTATATCATAAGAATCTGGTCAAACTCTTTGCCCTGCAGAGCTCGTCCACTCGTTACCAGGGAAAACCGTTTTACCCCACTTTTTTCTGCTTCTTCTGCTTGTTTCAAAGCAGTATCAGCCGGAATCAAAGGATGTTCTACAACACCAGTAAAATAATGGCTCGATTGAGCACAATAGGCACAATCCTCTTCACATCCCCCACTTCGAGCATTGACAATAGAGCAGAGTTCAACCCTATCTCCACAAAAAAACTCTCGTATCTCATTCGCTCCCCGAAACAACTCAGACAGATCCGCATCGTACAAGATGTGCGTTTCCTCGAGAGAAACCTTCTCACCAGCAAGAACACGTTCTTTGATCTCTTTGAGTGTCATATTTATCCTCCCTTTTTTTGTGGCTTATTGGTAGTATACAGGAAAAAAAGAAAATATGTCAACTTGTAATTTTCTTGGTTTACTTATTTTGAATGATACTCTTTTCAAGTACTCTCATAATGAAAGTTTTTTCTTTTCAAAACTCAGAAGAAAACATTTGCTACATTCTTTTGTCAGCTCAGGAGTTGATAGACAAGGGTTAAACGTTTAGCCTGTCATCAAGACGGCTTGCTATTTCCTTTCCGCAGTTTTGGTGGAAGGCTAGACGTGCTTTTTCCCAGTTTTTCGGGTAGCATCGGGCAACGAAAGGTAATAGCCACTATCGTGACTGAAAGCCCCGAGGGCTATGACGATGTTGCAGTTTTGGCCTGAACAAAAGTGACTGTGAAATGGTAATAGCAGGCCTCGATAAGCAAAGGGGGAGAACCGCTACACCACGGCTCCTTGTTTCACCAAAAACTTTTGCCACACCATTTTTTTATTTTTTAGTCTGTTCCCCCCAGGGCAGGCGTGCAGAGAGAAAATCAACCCAAGCTACAGAAATACCAAAAGAGGCTGATGGCTTTTCGGCGCATGAGCAGCCACGGAGGGCTGCGTCGGCGGTGCAGTGTTGCTCTTACCCGAAAAGCCAGGCGAAGCGAAGGCGCGGGGACCCCTTTAGGGGAATCGCCGTAGCGAGCCTGGCGTTAAGCTACCGAAGCACGGAGGCAAGGTCACCGCCGCAAGCAACGAAAAGCCATCAGCCGCAGGTTTTTCACCAGTTGCTTCCTTATCTACCCTCAGCTCTCTGCACACCTGCCCAGTGCCCCCGGCACTCGGAGCGTCGCGCAAGCGATGCTCCGAGGCCACCATTCACATATCCCTACAACTCTCCCAATAGTGACATGCCGCAAAATGATTAGGCGTCTTCTCTTCAAGAAGTGGAACAACCTCTTCACACATTGGCTTTTTCATATAACATCGATCCTTGAAGGGACAACCCTTGGTTTCACCGATAGAGAGGGGGACGTCTCCTTTTAAGAGAATACGCTTACGCTGTTTTTCAAGCACTGGATCAGGGATAGGAACATCCGACAGAAGAGCCTTGGTATACGGATGATATGGCTGACTATAGAGTTCCTGACTGGATGTGAGTTCCACAATCTTGCCCAGGTACATGACAGCAACACGAGAAGCGATGTGTTTCACCACGGCCAGATCGTGGGAGATAAACATATAGGTCAGTTTCATCTCTTTTTGAAGGTCTTCGAGGAGGTTAAGGATCTGAGACTGAATAGAGACATCAAGTGCAGAAACGGGTTCATCACAGAGAATCAGTTTTGGTTGAAGTGCCAGAGCCCGTGCTATACCTATTCTTTGCCTCTGTCCACCAGAAAACTCATGGGGATAACGATTGATAAACCTTGGAGAGAGTCCCACCTTGGTGAGAAGTTCGGCCACGCGGTCACGAATTTCTTGTTGGGAGATTTTAAGGACACCATAGTTTCGAAAAATCTCAAGGGGTTCTGCAATGATGGAACCAATCGTCAGCCTCGGGTTTAACGATGCATAGGGATCCTGAAAAATCATCTGAAAAAACCTTCTCTCTAGACGAAGCCTTCGATAATCAAGCTCCATGAGGTTTTTGTCTTGAAACCAGAGCTCTCCAGAGGTGGGTTCATGGAGACGGATCATAGTTCGAGCGAGAGTGGATTTTCCACACCCAGACTCTCCAACGACTGCCAGCGTTTCTCCTTCATAGAGGTCAAAAGATACCCCGTCCACAGCCCTGAGAACATTGGGTTTTTCCCAGATAGAGCCTCGCAAGACAAAGTGCTTTTTGAGATCTTTAACACGAAACAATACTTGCATTCTTTTCTCCTAATATGGGAAGTAGCACGCATACCGACCACTGCCTTCGGATACTAGTGGCGGCATTTTTTGTTTACAGATGTCCTGTCTTCGATCACAACGAGGATAAAAGGGACAGACATCGGGCAGATTGAGAAGACTCGGTGGTGTTCCAGGGATAGAATAAAACTTTCCCGCACGTTTTTCGTGGATTTTTGGGATAGAACGAATGAGCCCTACCGTGTAGGGATGGCGGGGATGACGAAAAAGCTCATCGGTGGTATTCTCTTCGACGATATAGCCGGCGTACATGACGATGATCCTGTCCGTCATACCAGCAACGACCCCCAGATTGTGGGTAATTAGAATAAGACTCATGCCTTCTTCCTGACGGAGGGTGTTGATCAGCTCAAGGATCTGTGCCTGGATAGTTACATCCAGGGCAGTCGTTGGTTCGTCAGCGATGAGGAGTTTGGGCTTGGTCATGAGAGCCATGGCTATCATGACACGCTGACGCATGCCCCCGGACATCTGGTGAGGATAGCCTGCCAGGCGCTTTTGTGGCTCTGAGATACCGACACGTTTGAAGAGTTCTACCGCCCGATCATAAGCCTCTTCTCGAGAAACCTTTCTATGAAGCATGAGACCTTCAATCATCTGGGTTTCTATCTTGAGAAAAGGATTGAGTGAGGTCATTGGATCCTGAAAGATAAAAGAAACATTTCTTCCCCGGATGGAGCGAATCTCTTCCCTGGAGAGTTTCAAGAGATCTGTGCCCTCAAAGAGTACCTCTCCACCGACAATTTTTCCAGGAGGTTGGGGGATAAGTCTCAGCATACTCATGTGAGACACAGATTTGCCTGAGCCAGACTCTCCCACGACACCAAGTGATTCGTGGTGTTTGAGTGTATAGGATATTCCATTGACAGCGTTGATGGGACCATCCTCTGTCTGGAATACCGTTTTGAGGTTACGAACTTCCAAAAGGTTGGTATCACTCATATCTCTATCCTACATTTTGTTTTTCTGGGAAGGGTCGAGGGCGTCACGCAAACCCTCACCGAGGAAATTGAGAGAAAACAGCATCAGCGTCAAAGCAAGCCCCGGGAAAATAATCTGCCACGGATAGGTGGTAATAACCCCCTTGCCTTCGGCGGCGAGGAGTCCCCAGGATGTCATAGGAGCCTGTACACCCAGCCCTAAAAAGGAGAGAAAAGCCTCTTCAAGCATGATGCTGGGAATAGTGAGCGTCAGATAGACGATGATAGGCCCCATCGCATTGGGGATAAGGTGGCGGAAGATGATGCGTCTTCGAGATGCTCCGATAGATTTTGCTGCCTCAACAAACTCGTTGTTCTTGAGAGACATGATCTGTCCCCGTGTGATACGAGCAATAGTCATCCATGATACCGAAGCAATGCCCACAAAAAGCATGATAAAGTTTCTCCCAAAAATCACCATCAGCAGAATCACAAAAAACATATACGGCAGACTATACAGAATATCGGCAAATCGCATCATCCATTCGTCCAACTTGCCTCCCACAAAACCAGCGATAGCCCCATACGTCACACCAATGAGAAGCGCTACAATACCCGTGACAAATCCTATGGAAATTGAAACACGACTTCCGTAAATGACACGGGAGAAAAGATCACGCCCGAGACTATCCGTTCCAAAAGGATGTTCCCAGGATGGGGGGTGGTTGATTTGAGGGTTCTCAAAATTCATCTCCTCGTACGAGTAAGGAGCTATGACAGGAGCAAAGATGGCCACCAGTACAAAAAAGATCACAATGATACCACCTGCTACCGCCATTTTATTTTTGACGAGGCGTCTCCAGGCATCCTTCCAGAGAGAAACACCTTTTACCTCTTCAAGGTGAAGTTCACGGTTTTCCTTTTCCATAACGGTTGTCTCCTATTTATAGCGAATTCTTGGATCAAGGAGGGCATACACCATATCTACGACAAAATTCATAAAAACCAGCAGGGTAGCATATACGACAGTTATACCCGTAATGACGGTATAATCCCGGTTAAAAGCCGATTGGACAAATTCAATGCCGATACCGGGGATGTTACAGATACTTTCGACCACCATAGAGCCTGTGACAATTCCGGCAAATGCTGGTCCCAAAAACGACGCCACAGGAATAAGCGAGCCTTTGAGTACATGTTTGACCAAGATGGTGGATTCAGGAAGCCCTTTGGCTCTTGCGGTGGTGACATAGTCTTTATTCATGTTTTCTACGATACCTACCTTGGTGAGGCGGGTGATGTAGGCCATGTATGGCCAAGCAAGAGAGAGCACAGGGATGAGGTGGTAGCGTATATCTCCCCATCCGGCCACAGGTACCAATCGCAACCATCGCGCCAGAATGAGGATGAAGAGTGAGGCTATCACAAACATAGGTAGAGATATACCCAGGACACTGATGCCGGTAAAAAGATAATCTGGCCATTTGTTGCGGTAGAGAGCCGAGAGAATACCAAAGGTTAACCCGAGGGCCAGTGCCACAAAGAGAGCCTCAATACCGAGCTGAAAGGACACAGGGAATTTTCGTTTAATGATGTCATTAACAGAAAAAACTCGACTTCGGAAAGAAGGACCAAAGTCAAGCCGAAAGATAATATCTCCCATGTAACGAAAGTACTGTTTCCAGAGAGGTTCGTCAAGATGGTATCGTGCCTCGAGGTTTTTGAGGATTTGTTCGGGGAGTTGTTTTTCCCTTGAGAAAGGACCACCAGGCACAAGCCTGATGATGAAAAAGGTAACTGTAATAATCACAAACAAGGTTGGTATCATGGCAAGAAATCGTTTGATCGTATACCGTAGCATAGTTACTCCCTACATTAAAATAAAAACACGCACAGTCCCGAAGACTCAGGACTGTGCGTATGTGAGATTATTTCTCGAGATAGGCCTCTTTGAGAGGATGGAGATCCAGGGCGTTCATGTAGACACCCTTAACATAAGGTTTCCATACCAGGGTATTGACATAGAAGTAGATAGGCATAATAGGCAAGTCAGTCATGAGGATTTCTTCTACCTGGCGCAGGATAGCCATGCGCTTCTTGGGATTGGTTTCTCGAGCAGCCTGTTTGATGAGTTCATCGTACTTAGGATTGCTATAGCCCGTGTTGTTATTTCCACCATCTGTGACAAACATATCCAGGAAGGTGTTGGGATCAGGGTAATCACCGATCCATCCTGCACGACAGATCTGGTACTGGAGTTTGGTTTGACGGTCGAGGTAGACCTTCCACTCCTGATTTTCGAGGGCGACATCAATGCCGAGGTTCTTCTTCCACATCTGCTGGATAGCCTCAGCGATCTTTTTGTGTCCTTCGGAAGTGTTATAAAGGATCGTGAGTTTGGGGAATCCCTGACCATCAGGATATCCTGCTTCCGCGAGAAGCTTTTTAGCCTTTTCTATGTTTTCCTTTTCTCCAACAAAGGGTGTGTAGCCAGCAAGGGTGGGCACAAAGTTGTAGGCTGGCTGTTGGCCCGCTTTGAGGATGTTATCAATGATATACTTTCTATCAATAGAGAGGTAGAGAGCACGACGTACCTTCGGGTCCTTGAGTACCGGATCGGTGACATTAAACCTGTAGAAATATACAGCAAGCTGGGGAGCAACATGGGTATCAGGATGTTTGAGCATCTCGTCGACTCTCTCAGTTGGTACCGTGGGAAGCCAGTCAAGTTCGTCGTTGAGGTATTTCTCGAGGGCGGTGTTATTGTCCTCGATGGCATAGAATTCTATCTGGTTGAGTTTTACCTTGTCTTTGTCCCAGTAGGTTTCGTTCTTCACGAAAACGATTTTCTGATTGGGTGTCCATTCTTTGATCTTAAAGGGACCATTGACGACGAGATTCTCTGGGAGAATCCACTTGTCGCCGTGCTTTTGTACAACATGTATAGGAACGGGCATATAGGTGGGGAAGGCGGTTAACTGCAGAAAATAGGGGGTGGGGTTTTCGAGGGTGATTTCGAGAGTATTGTTGTCGACCACCTTGATGCCCACATCCTCTGCCTTTGCCTTGCCTGCGTTGTAGGCTTCACCGTTTTTGATCACATAGAGCTGGTAGGCATATTCGGCGGCTGTCTCAGGAGCCAGTGCTCTCAGCCAGGAATCCTTGAATGTCTGAGCAGTAATCGGCGTACCATCAGACCAGGTGACATTCGGGCGGAGCTTGAATGTCCACACCAGTCCATCACTGGAGACAGACCAGCTTTCAGCAACACCGGGAACGGGCTCGAGGGTTTTGGGATCGTAGGCTGTGAGTCCCTCAAAGATCTGCACAGCGATCATAAACTCTGGGTGACCGGTCATGATAGCCGGATCGATGGTCTGCGGTTCCGTACCGTTGTTGTACCTCAAAACATCGGTCTGGGCTTTTTTGCTACAGCCACTCAGAATAGCAAGAGCCACCAGGCTCAGCGCGAGAAAACGTTTCATATATCCTCCTTATTTGGATATTGTCTTGGAGATCCCCGACTTGCCCCGAAAGCCTTTGTTTTTCTTTTTCCTTTTGTTGTATATTTTAAGGTAAAAACTTGTTTTGTCAAGCTATGGAGAAGGGAGAAAAAATTTTTCCTCACATAATCTGGGAAATCATAAGAAAAAAAGGAGTGAGACCTTGGCATGAATAGCTATTTCCTTGTTTCAGCCAAAACAAACATAAAAATCAACAAAAGCCACAACAAAAAACTGAAACAAAGTAATAGCCCATTTCCGAAACCGCTCAATAATCTATTTCTGGATAAAGTTCGTATTTCCAGCCACCTCTGCTGTTGCCTTTTTACAGCCTTTCTTTCACTCCCAAGAACTGCAAAAACACCATAGCCTTCTCTTGCCCAAAGTTTTGGACGGGATTTTCTCCTTGTCTAAGACTCGAGCCAGGGTCTCAAACTGAAACATGGTAATAGCCTTAGACAAAAACTTCCTCTTTCCCAAGGATCGACAGGTCAAACGGGGAAGCGCAAAATGATAACCTCGCCAGAACTGGCTGTTTACTTGTTACAGCTTTTTCTCCCAACTTTATACTTCATCTTGTCCAAATTTAGGGGGCATTTCAATTTCAATCGCCTTTTTTGTACAAAATTTTTTTCTTTTTTCTCGCAAAACACTTGATTTTTTTTTATAATCATCTCATAATATATTCATCTGTAGTAGTAAGTATGTTTCTACTACTACTGTTGAGGGAGGGAGGAAGTGAGAAAACCTGGACTTATTCTGGGTCTTGTTTGTCTTTTGTCTGTAGCTGGTTTTGCACAGGCGCAGAATATTCCTATACCATCGGTCAATGTGAACATCACCGAGGCGAAGACCCCACGACAGGTGGCGTTATCGCTTCAGGTGCTGTTTCTGATTACGATTATTTCGCTTGCACCAACACTTCTCATTACGTTGACAAGCTATATCCGTATGTACATCGTGCTTTCCTTTGTGGGAAGGGGTCTCTCTCAGCAGGGGCTCCCCCCCAACCAGATCATTGTGAGTCTTGCGCTTTTTATGAGTCTGTTTGTGATGTATCCCGTGTTTCAGAAGTCGTACCAGGAGGGTATAGGGCCTTATCTTGATGGGAAGCTCTCACTCGCCGAAGGTTATACCAGGGCGATGAAGCCTATACGGGATTTTATGTTCAAGCAAACCTCAGAACGCTATATTTACCGTTTTGTCAAGATGTCCAAAACCGAAAGACCGAGAAACAGGGATGATGTTCCTGATTATGTATTGATACCTGCCTTTATTCTCAATGAGTTGACCATCTCGTTTTATATGGGGATGCTGATTCTTATCCCGTTTACCATCATTGATATTGTGGTGGCGAGTGTGCTGATGTCTATGGGTATGATGATGTTGCCCCCGACGATGGTGGCTTTTCCGCTCAAACTGGTACTCTTCCTCGCGGTGGACGGATGGGATCTGCTTATTGAAAAGCTTGTGTTGAGTTTTCGGTAGGGGGTGAGGGATGTCGGATGGGTTAATTCTCAAACTCCTCAGCGAATCACTCTACCAGATACTTTTTCTCTCTATTCCTCTTTTGGGTATTTCGATGATTGTGGGGCTTATCATCAGTGTCTTTCAGGCTACGACGTCTATCCAGGAACAAACGCTTACTTTTGTTCCCAAGATGGTTGTGATTTTGCTTTTGATGGTGTTTTTGGGACCGTTGTTTCTCAGGGAGTTTAAGGATTTTACCTACCGTATTTTTGAATATATTGCTCAGGCACGCCTGTAGGAGGATAGATGCTCTACGAGGCGTTTTATCGCTATTTTGAGGTCTTCCTTGTTGTCTTTGTGAGAATGATTGGGATGTTTACCAGTGCGCCGTTTTTTTCCGGTCAGGCGCTTCCGATGCGCGTGAAGCTCTCGTTTGCCTTTTTTGTGAGTTTGGTGCTGGTTCCCCTGGTGGTGGGGTATAACATCCCGCAACCACAGGGGTTTGTGGAGTTGGGGGCTGACATGGTCGTAAACTTTGTTATTGGGTTTGGGCTGGGGAGTTTTGTGTATTTTTGTGTGTCGGCGTTTCAGAATGCGGCGCACATGTTTAGTATGCAGATGGGTATGGGTATCAACGAGGTCTACGACCCCATGTCAGAACAACAGATGCCAGCTCTGGGTAATGTCCTGGGCATCCTGATTCTTTTGTTGTTTTTGCGTGTGGATGGGCATATCTACCTGGTACAGGTGATAGCGGAGAGTTTTCGTGGATTCTGGAAGCTGGATGGGACGTCGCTTAATGTTCTTGTCAAGAGTTTGGGGGCGGGTATTATGGTGCTTTTTGATACGGGGTTACGGATTGCCTTTCCGGTGATTGCGGTATCGTTTCTGCTGGATGTGGCGGTAGCGATGATTGGTCGTGTGGCCCCCCAGTTCAATGTGATGATCATGGGATTCCATATCAAGCTTATTGTGGGGTTTGTGGTGTTGTGGATGTTTCTCCCGGTGTTGGTCAATGTTGGAGAGGCTCTGGTTGATCAAACACTTTCGGATGTGTATCGGCTGGTACGTATGGTGAAACAGGGGGGTGGGGTATGAATACGAGAGAGTGGCTACTTTCGCTCTATCCTGATCTGAACTCTCTTTGGATTGATCTCCAGCTTTTTGCGGCGGAGGATGAGGGGCGAACCGAGGAACCAACAGAGTACAAGAAACGCAAGGCTCGAGAAGAGGGGCAGATTCCCCGTTCGCAGGAGTTGACGGCGATTATCGTGTTTTTGCTCGTTTTTTGGGCTGTGAGTCTCATGGCAGGCTATGTCTGGAAGTTGCTTCGTTCTCTTTTCCGTTTTTATCTTGAGAATATACTTAATTTTTCTTTTTCGTCGGGGAATTTCTCCGCTCTCTATATCAATATGCTCTGGATTGTGGCGCAGATCCTTTTGCCGATCTTCCTGGTTGCTGTGGTTGCGGCTATCATAGGGAATGCGATTCAGGGCGGGTTTGTGTTTACGACCAAGCGCATCCAGTTTAATCTCTCCAAGATATGGGGTAATATCGGGAAAAACCTGGCTCGGATGTTCTGGTCAGTGGAGGCACTCTTTAATATGGCGAAGTCTTTAGTGAAACTGGTGGGGGTGTTCTCGGTAGCGATTCTTTTTATGATCAATCGGTTTGGGCAGTTACTGACCCTGTCGAGGATGACGGTGCTTGAATCGGTGGAGTTTTTGGCAGTGTTTATCTTTCAGTTTGTGACGACGGTGGGGATCTTGCTTCTCGTGTTTGCGCTGGTGGATTATGCCTTTCAGCGCTGGAATTTTATCCAGTCTTTGAAGATGACCAAGCAAGAGATCAAAGAAGAATTCAAAGAAATGGAGGGAAATCCTGAAATCAAGGCAAAAATTCGGGAGATGCAGCGTCGCTTCATCAGCCAGAATCTTGCCCGGGAGGTTCCCAAAGCTGATGTGGTGATCACCAACCCTACCCATATCGCCGTAGCACTCAAGTATGACCCCCATTATATGAATGCGCCGGTCGTGATAGCCAAGGGTGAGGGACCAATCGCGGAACGCATCAAAGCCCTGGCAAAGGAAAACGAGATCTATGTGATAGAGAACAAACCCCTCGCTCGCTCGCTCTACCAGCTCGTGGATGTAGGGGAAGAGATTCCACCGGAGTTTTTTGAGGCGGTGGCACGTATTCTTTCCATTGTCTATCAGGCCAGAGGAAAATCGGTGGTGGCATAAGGAGGGACCATGGCGACAGAACCGAGAAACTTTTTCTCTACGCTTCTTGATGAATTTCCCATGGCGATTGCTGTGGTGGTGATTGTGCTGATGATGGTGATACCACTGCCGGCGTGGATACTGGATATGATGTTGGCGGTCAATCTGGCGGTGAGTCTCATGATTATTCTCAGTACGCTGTCTATACGAAGACCGGCGGATTTTCATACCTTTCCTACCCTGATTCTGTTGACAACCATTTTTGGTCTGGGGCTCAATGTTTCCTCTACACGGTTGATTCTCAGCCAGGGGGTAGGATTTCAAGGCAAGATTATCCGTGCCTTTGGTGAGTTTGTGGTAGGGGGAAACTACTGGATTGGTATTACTATCTTTATCGTGCTTCTGGCGATCCAGTTTTTGGTGATTACCAAGGGTGCGAGTCGTGTATCAGAAGTGGCAGCCAGGTTTACCCTCGATGCTATGCCAGCCAAGCAACTCTCTATCGATAGTGACCTCAATGCCGGTCTGATTACCGAGGAGGAGGCGAGAAAACGCCGAGAAGAGGTGCGTCAGGAGGCAGATTTTTACGGGGCTATGGACGGTTCCTCCAAGTTTGTCTCAGGAAATGTCAAGGTTGCCCTGGTGATTACCCTGGTGGATATCATCATGGGGCTTGTGATAGGAACGATTGTTCGTGGTGAAGACCTTGCAACCGCTGCTGCTACTTATACCCTTTTGACGATTGGTGATGGTCTGGTGTCCCAGATACCGGCACTTCTCATCTCAACGGCAACAGGTATTATTGTGACCCGGTCTGCTTCCCAGGAACGGTTTGGCAAGAATGTGGTGAAACAGGTCGCTTCGACGGCCTCAAGCCTCTACATTACCGGTGGAGTGCTGGGGGTGATGGCGTTTCTTCCTGGTTTTCCCACGTTGATCATGCTTCTGCTGGGTGGGGGATTGGCAGCCCTGGGTTATAGCCTGCAGACAGCCCAGACGCAACAAGAGGTCAAAAAACAACAGGAAACCAAGGCCAAACAAACGGCAGAACAGACGACGACGGTTGAGGATATTGTCAAGGTTGATCCAATGAATCTTGAGATAGGGTACAATCTGATCCCTCTCGTCGACAAACAGCAGGGGGGTGATCTCCTTGACCGTATTCGCATGATCCGTAAGCGTATTGGCCTCGATCTCGGGGTTCTGGTACCACCCATTCGTATCGTGGACAATGTCGCCCTGGATGCCTCAGAGTATGTGATCAAGATCCGGGGGATTGATATCGCCCGTGGCAAGGTCTATCCCAACAAGTTTCTCGCCATGAATGCCCGTCTCGATTTGGATTCGATAGATGGTATTACTGTCAAAGAGCCTGCGTTTGGCTTGCCGGCAAAGTGGATCTCTACCGAGGAAAGGGTCAAGGCAGAATCTATGGGGTTCTCAGTGTATGATGCGCCGGCTGTGATTGCCACCCATCTCACCGAGGTGATTAAACGCAACGCAGCCTCTCTTCTCACCCGTCAGGATACACAGGCGATGCTTGATGCCATTCGCAAGGAATACCCTGTGGTGGTTGATGAGGTGCTCAAGCACATGACTGTCGGGGACATCCAGAAGGTACTTCAGGGGCTTCTTCGGGAGGGTGTCCGTATTCGCAATATGGTGACGATTCTCGAGACACTTTCCGACTATGGTTCTGCTACCAAGAATATAGATACCCTTGTGGAATACGTAAGGCAAGCTCTGGCAAAACAGATTGTAACGAACTATGTTGACGAGAAGAACACCGTAAAGGCCGTGATGATCGATCCCGAGCTTGAAGAGATTTTGCAGGATTCTATCTACGAACAGCAAAATGCTTCGTATGCCAACCTTGATCCCGAGATCATGAATCATTTTGTCCAGGAAGCATCTCAAATCATAGACAATGCTCTTCAGAACGGGTATACCCCTGTGATTCTCTGTTCGCAGAAGGTTCGTCGTCTGGTACGTGAGATGATTGAGCGAATATTCCCTTCAGTGGGTGTGCTTTCGTATTCCGAGATTCCTGTTGATGTGTCTGTGGATCAGATAGGCATGATTAGTTTGCCCAGAGTGGCTTCATGAGTTGCGTAACTAATGAAAATATGGTATAATAGATAGAGTGAGAAGGGAGGGTTTATGGAGTATCGAAGTTATGAAGGTCGAACGAGGAAAGAAGCGATTGACCGTATGTTTGATGAGGCCATCAGGGAAAATCGGCTCAATGAAACACAGCTTTTACGTGTGACCAGCCGGGAGGTTCGTCGATGGTTTGGGCTCAAAAAAGACACTGTATGGGTTGCTGTTGCCTCTATTCAGAATAGAGCTCTACGCAAGGGACTGAAAACCTGCTCAACAGACACCCTGTCAGCGGTTAAGACCGTAGCCGTTGAACAACCCTCTCCGGTTGCTACGACCAAACCCCACATCAAAGAACAAGCCCTCCAGGTTATCGCTGAAAAATCTGCGATGATCTCACAAAACACCTCAGAAACTGCCACTGCCTCTCTCGCGGGTAGCGAACTTCTCACGAAGGTTAATCAGCTTGAGATGGAAATATCCTCCCTCCAGAGTTTCATCAAAAAAGAACTCACCTCTCTAAGAGAGGGGTTGGTGAATCATCATCTCACAGAGGAATACGAAAAAGAAAGTGAGATTGTTCGTGATGCCGAGATAGCTAAGAATAATATCATGTGGCTAGAGGATTTTCTCAGAGAGAGAGACTTTGATACGGTGGTGATCCATGACATTGTTGAACACATCAAAAATCTCAAGAGTGAGATTCTTCTGGACAAGAACCAGATTCTTTTTGAGGCGAAAAGTTTTCTCCTTTCTCATCTGAAGAAACAGGATATTTCTCTGGATAACTACAGTTTTGGTAATAACATTCTTTTTGTGGGGCCTACCGGGGTGGGGAAAACGGTTACGCTGGTCAAGCTTGCAGCCCATCTTGCTGCCATGAGGCAGAAAAAGATGCGATTTATTTCCATTGACCGTTACAAAGTCGGTGCTGATCCCCAGCTTGCAAAATATGCGGAGATCCTCAAGGCACCTTTTTATGAGATCAAGACGAGAGAAAATTTTATCGAACTCATGCATGAGAAGCATGACTGTCACTATACCTTCATTGATACGGCGGGCAAGAGTCCACGTGATACGATTACCTTTCAGGAGCTTGCTGATTGGCTCAAACAGTGTAATGTGCCTTTTGATATTCATCTGGTTGTTTCTTCAACAACAAAACCCAGAGATCTGGCTTTTACGGTGGAGAGTTATTCGGTGCTGAAATTTCATCATGTCCTGGCTACCAAACTTGATGAAACCGTGTACTATGGTTCGCTTTTGTCCATGTTGTATCGCTGTCAGCTTCCGCTTTCGTTTATCACCAATGGTCAGGAAGTGCCAAAGGATTTTGAGATAGCGAATCTCGAAAATCTCGTTAATGATGCTTTAAAATAAGGGAAAAGAGGTAGGTTATGTCCACAACGGAAAAGGGAATTCTTGGACCGGATCAGGCTGAAGGCCTGCGAAGGATGATGGGGAGTTTCACCAATCACGATACAAAAATCATTGCTGTCACTTCTGGAAAAGGTGGTGTAGGAAAAAGTAGCATCTCTCTCAATCTGGGGATTCATCTCGCCAGGATGAAAGAATCACCCAAAAAGGTTATCGTGATGGATGCGGATCTGGGATTGGCCAATATTAATGTCTTGATGGGAATCATTCCCAAGTATAATCTTATGCATGTGATCAAAGGCCAGAAAAAGATCTCTGAGATTATTTATAAAACTGAGTACAACCTGGATATTATCGCGGGTGCGAATGGTTTTTCTCAGCTGGCGAATCTCAAGGACGAGGAGAAGCAAAACCTGATCCAGGCTATCCGAGAGATCAGTTATGCCGATTATATCATTATTGATACTTCTGCTGGTATTTCAAGTAATGTGATTAGCTTTCTTTTGGCAGCCCATGAGATTATTGTGGTCGCTACTCCGGAACCGACATCGATTACGGATGCCTATGGGGTGATTAAGGCGATTGTTGCTGAGACGGATAATGCGAACATCAAGCTTCTCATGAACCGTGTGTCTTCTCCAGCAGAGGCCAACAAGGTTTCTCAGAGGATTATCCAGATCTGTGGGCAGTTTCTCAATATCAAGGTGGAAAGCCTCGGGTTTGTGTTTGAGGATCCGGTGGTGGCTACTGCGGTAAAGAAGCAGATTCCTTTCTCGTTTCTTGCACCTAATGCGCCGGTAAACCTCTGTCTCAACCATATTGCCAAGCGGCTTTTGAACATCCAGGTGGCTGATGAAGATAAGGGCTGGTTTAAGTTTCTCAATGCCTTTTTCAAACGTATGCCTGCCTGAGATGAGGGGAAAACGTGTTTGTCTATGGTAGAAACTCTGTCGAAGAGGCTCTCAAAGATCAGATTCCCATCAAGCGAATTGTCATAGAAAGAGGGAAATCGCAGAGGTTTTCCCCCTTTGTGGCTCAGGCCAACGCAAAAGGTATCGTGGTCGAATACGCTTCAGAACACGAACTGATGAGGCTCGCGGGAACCCAAAAACACCAGGGTATTATCGCCGAGATCTCTCTCCCTCCAACAGTCTACGAGCGAGAAGAGGATTTCAACGCCTGGGAAAAGGTTCAAACAGTTCTGATGCTGGACGGGCTCACCGATACGGGAAATGTGGGAGCTATCATCCGTTCAGCGCTTCTCCTGGGTGTGGATGTTGTGGTGCTTCCAGAGGATCATAGTGCCCGTATTACCTCACAGGTGATCAGGGCTTCTGCTGGGGCTCTCTACAAGCAACCCGTGGTCTATGTACGCAATATCGTACGCACCACAGAGAAACTCAAGACTATGGGATTTACGGTGTATGGTCTGGATATGGCTGGCGACCAGTTTTTGGGAGAGGTGGTTTTTCAAAAACCGCTCTGTATTGTCGTTGGTTCGGAGGATAAGGGGATGCGGCGTATGATGCGAAAAAGCTGTGATCAGATGATCCGTATTCCTACCACTGGCAAGCTGGATAGTTTGAATGCGTCGGTGGCGGTTGCTATCTGTCTCTGGGAGACGTACAAAACCCAAAAGGGAGGTAAGTCATGAAAAGATTGGTTTTTTTTGTTTTTTTTGTTGGAATGATAGGGGTGTTTCTCTCTGGCTGTTCGAGGGATGTTACTCTCAATCGGGATCCTGTTCTTTTTGAGATCCAGAAGGGGGATACGTTGAATCGTATTGCAAAGCGCCTGGCGGATAACAGGATCATCCGGGATCCGGTTCGTTTCAAGGTCAGGGCAAAGATTCAGGGCTACGATAAAAAGCTCCAGGTGGGTACCTATCAGATTCTCCCCGGGGAAAGCTTGGATGATGTGATCAAAAAGATAGGGACAGGACAGGTCTATGCTCGCAGGATGACTATTCTTGAGGGGTGGAATATCTATGATATAGCCTCGTATCTCGTGCGACAGGGTTTCATCAGTAATGAATCAGAGTTTTTGAAAGCGTGTGAGAGAGTAGATCTCATCGACGATCTCGGTATAAAGGGGGCTAAGAATCTGGAGGGGTTTCTTTTTCCAGAGACTTATAGTGTGCCACTGGGGATGACTGTCGATGAGATAGTGAGCATGATGGTGAGACAATTCAAACGGGTGGTGTCGCCGGAGATGCGTCAGGCACTTACTTCTCATGGGCTTACTTTTTATCAAGCGGTGACGCTTGCCAGTATTGTCGAAAAAGAGACAAGCGTGGAGTATGAGAAGCCTATCGTGGCGGGGGTATTCTACAATCGGTTGCGGGTACGGATGAAACTTCAGACAGATCCCTCACTTATCTATATCCGCCAGATGGAAGGTAATTGGGATGGGAACATCCGTAAAAGAGACTTTACCAATACTTCTCCGTATAATACCTATATGTACTATGGCCTACCTCCTGGACCGATTGCCAATCCAGGGAAATCGTCTCTGTTGGCGGTAGCTTATCCTGCTCAGACAGAGTATCTCTATTTTGTTTCTAAGAATGATGGAACGCATTATTTTTCTTCGACACTTCAGGAACACAATAGGGCAGTTCAGCAGTATCAGTTGCGACGGAGGTAGGGTGTGTGTTCAGTCTCTGGCAGTGAAAGAGACGGTTTTTGGTGGGGTTTGTCGAGAGAGTGCAGAAAAAGGAGCAAGCAATGAAAGCGGAAAATGTTTTTCGGGTTATGGTGTTGGGGGATATTGTTGGGGATGCGGGACGTAAACTTCTCCAGACGAAGCTTATCCATCTCCAGCGCAAGTATTTGCCCGATCTTGTGGTGGTCAATGGGGAAAACGCCGCCCATGGTTTTGGGATTACCAAAAAGATTGTGGAGGAGTTTTTCAACTGGGGGATAGATGTTATCACCTCGGGGAATCATATCTGGCAAAGAAAGGAGATTTTTGATTTTATTGATGATACGCCTCAGCTTATTCGTCCGTTGAATTACCCGCCGGGAACACCGGGAAAGGGCTTTTATCGGCTCGAAAAAAAGGGCATGAATGTTGTTGTTGTGAATATCATGGGGCGTATTTATATGGAGCCGATTGATTGTCCTTTTCGTGCTATGGATGATGTTCTCAAACAGTTTGAGGGTGAAGATGTGTTGGTGCTCGTGGATTTTCACGCCGAGGCAACGAGTGAAAAACAGTTGATGGGCTGGCATCTTGATGGGCGTGTGCATGCGCTGTGGGGAACACATACCCATATTCCTACGGCGGATGAGCGTATTCTTCCCAAAAAGACGGCGTATATCACTGATATCGGTATGTGTGGTGCGGTGTATTCGGTGATCGGGATGAATGTTTCGGAATCCCAGAGGCGGGTGATTCAGCATCTGCCAGTGCGTTTTTCTCCTGCTACGGAGGGGGAACTCGAACTTCAAGGGGTTTTGATAGATTTTGATAAAAAGAGTAAGAAGCCTTTGTTGATTCAGAGGATTGTGGAGAGGATGGAAGGGTAGTATGTGGTAGGACCTCGGAGCATCGCGCAAGCGATGCTCCGAGTGCCGGGGCACAGGGCCACTTTTGCGCTGACAGGAGGGATAGAAACAATCAGATGGTAAGTAAGCCTGCAAGCGTGAGTGTTTTTGCTCGGCGGGGCGACCTTGACGTCCTGTCTTTG
>FWWL01003706.1_pt1 | contig 27186 bp, 25 predicted proteins | sample 2228331 | NCBI WGS metagenome assembly FWWL01 (sample SAMEA103939775, study PRJEB20133) | metagenome
TTCTAACCTACAATACAGATTATGAGAAAAGATGGAATATAACAGTTTATGACATATTTTTCCCAGAAGTTACAATTTATAACGTAACAGTCTGGACAAATTACTCGAGTTATGGTGTGCAAGATGATTGGAGCTTTGAGGTTAGTATAACAAATGAAACAGGAACTTATGATATAACTAGCCAAATTGTAATCAACACAACAGCCAAAACAATAACCATGCCTCCCACAAACTTAAGTGAAGTTAATTATTCAATAACTGCTAAGAAAGACACAGAGGCTCCAACTTACAGTAATGATTCTGATGATTCCTTTGGTTCTGTTGTTGAAGGCACGATTGTCAATGTTTCAGTATTATGGCAAGACAATAAAGCTTTAGATAAAGCCATTTTCAGAACAAACCAGTCAGGCTCTTGGACTAATGTTTCGACTTGTTCATTGTCAGGAACGAGTTCATGGTGCAATGCTACAATAAATACAACAGAGGATGCTGGCAAGACGATATGCTGGAACCAATATGCTAACGACACAGCAGGAAACTGGAACACAACAATGTCTGAAACAAGTCATTGCTTCAGTGTTACAGCGACAAACACAGCTCCTCAAATCACTCTCAATCAGCCAGCCAACAACACACAATTCAACAATACACAAGATATTAATTTTAACTTTACAGCAATCGATGACCAAAATTCAACATTAAGCTGTAGTATTTATCTTGATGGCACATTAAATCAAACAAATAACTCTGTACAAAACAGTAGCTTAACAAACTTCCTGATTACAGGAATAAGCTATGGCAGCCATAGCTGGTCTATCAATTGCACGGATGGAAGCTCGAGCAATGTGAGCGAGACGAGATGGTTTACAATAAACGATACAATTGCTCCTACAATACAATTTGTCCCGCCAACTGAGACAAGCGGCTCGATAATAAACAGAAACTACATCCAAGTCAATGTGACTGCAGACGATGCGAACTTTGAATACCTGGAGATATTTTTGTACAACTCCACCAATCTGTTAAATCAGACAATGAGTATTAGCTCGCCCTATTTTGTTAATTTCACTGGCCTGGCTGATGGCCTATACTTCTTCAATGCAACTGCCCATGATGCTGCGGGAAATAGCAATAGTACAGAGACAAGGAATGTGACAATAAACACAACCGACATCACACCACCATCCATCACCCTCAGCCCTGCAAGCACAACCCTGACAGCTGGACAGAGCCTGGCTGTGAGCTGTTCGGCAACAGACAATGTTGGTATGTCTTCTATCAACACCACAATCGATGGCTTTCTGATATGTTCTGGTATCAGCTCTTGCTCTGGCTCCTGGATTGCAAAAACAGGAACATGGACACTAACCTGTTCGGCAAGGGATACCTCGAACAACACTGCCAACAGCTCTGTGATAATAACAGTAACACAAGCGCCTTCCTACAGGCCTCCCACAGGACCTCCGATAGGAGCTTCCAAGCCTTCAGCTATCGGTGTGTTCCATATTGACCTGATAACTCCAGAACAGCCAAAGACTATAGAAATAAATATAGATCCTGTAAAAGCCTTGACAGTGGCTGTGGATGAGGAGATCAAGAATGCCAGCCTCAATCTCACAATCAAGGAATGCCCGCCAATAAACACAACAAGGCCTATTTATGCCTGTTTTGAGATTGGGCACAACATCACAAACATAAGCTCTGTAAATATCACTTTCTGTGTTAACAACAGCTGGGTAGCTGAAAATAGCATAACCACATCAATACTTAGCCGTCTGACAGAAGGATGGGACAGCCTGCTTACGATAAAGAATGATGTCAACTCAAATCAGACTTGCTATACAGCGATCAGTCCTGGTCTTTCCTGGTTTGCAATTCTTGGTCTCACAATCCCCCAGATATGCCAGCCTCAGGAAAGGCAGTGTGCTGGCAATGTGCTGCAGATCTGCAATATTGAGGGTACGGGATGGGTGGATGTTGAAAATTGTAGCTTTGGCTGTGATAGGCTGGCTTGTAGAGAGGCTGAGTGCTCTGAAGGAGCAAGAAGGTGTTTTGGGGTGGAAGTGCAGGTGTGTAGGGAAGGGAGATGGCAGACAGAGCAGGTCTGTGGTTATGGTTGTGTTGATGGTAAGTGTGTGCCGGCTGATTATACATGGATATGGATAGTTGTGGGTCTTGGTATTGCGGCTGCCATGGTGGTAACTATCAGAAAAAAGAGAAGGGTCAGAATTGAAGTATGGCAAAGAGATCATAGAAGGAGAAGAGTATTCAAAAAGGAGTTATAGGTATTTAAGCATTTCTGTTCAATATTAATTATCGGAGGTAGGATGGCTGAAATCTCAAATACAGTGCTGGCTGCGCTGATTGTTCTGCTAGTGATCATCTCGGCTATCGGAACTTATATCCTGCTCGTTCTGCCAGGTCTTCCAGTGGCGCCAGCCCTAGCTCAGGCTACGGGAACAGTATCTCTGTATGTGGTACCACAGCCATACGCATCAAGTGGCACGGTCTCCCTGATCGTGCTTCCTTAAAAAAGGAGGGCAAAAAATGGTAAGTAATAATGTGTTGGCAGTGCTGGTTGTGATTGCCATAGTGATATCATTGGCTGGTATTGCAACGACACTGAACCTGCTCGGTCAGGTGCCAGTGCTGACGGGTGGTGTGACAGGAGTAACACAGGCAACAGTTGCAGCTGCGATTACAATATCTTTGCCCGTCAATACCGTCAACTTTGGTACAATGAATGTCGGAGATACTGACAACACAACCGATTTGAGCCCATACCCATTCGTTGTACGGAATGATGGCTCTGTGGATGTCAATGTGACGGTGAATGCCACACAGCTCTGGTCTGGAACCGGAGCTACCGGTACCTCAACCTACTATCAGTTCCTCTCAGCTGAGAACGAAACGGGCTCTGTTTTCAACAGCTCAATCGATCTTGTGACAGACTGGACAAACATGCCCATCGCCTCACCAGCAGTCAAACTCGTTGACAGACTGAAGTTCACTGATGCAAATGACGAAGTAAGGGCACACATAAAGGTGACAGTACCTTTAGACGAGCCGGCGGGAGCTAAAAGCAGCACTGTGACCTTTACATCGGTCCAGGCTTAAGCCAATTTTTTCTTTTTTTTTATTTTCAATCTTAGCACAAAGAAGCTTTAGCTATAAAAATGTTCTGGACAAGAATTAAAATGATAAAGGGATGTCTGATTGTTGTTCTGTTTGCGCTCCTGCTTTTGCAGCCAGTATGGGCAATCGGCATCAGCCCTGCGCGTATAGAGATGCTGTTCAAGCCCAATACTGTGGCTGATTATCAGTTCACTGTGCTAAACAACATCGGCACAGAGATCTCTGTCGAGGTATACAAGACGGGCAATCTTTCTGAGTTCATCACCATTTCAGGTCCCACAACCTTCAACCTTCTGCCAGGTCAGACAAAGATTCTAAGCTTCAGGCTGGCCCTACCAGACCAGCTGGGTGAGCCTGGCAAACATGAGGGTAGGATTGGTGCTGTTGAGAGCCTTCCATCAACTGCTGGTGGTGGCACTGTGCTGGGCGCAAGGGCTGCTGTTGAGATGCAGGTGTGGGTTCATGTGCCCTATCCCGGCAAGTACGCACAGGTCAACCTCCAGGCTAGTGATGCTGATGTGGGCAAGGATGTCAATTTTGTGATTGGGGTTAAGAATTTGGGCACAGAGGCAATCCAGGCATCGGATGAGATTGACATATTCGAGGGTGATACAAGGATTGGGGGTGTGGTGGCAGATCAGACCATCCTTCTTGTGCCTGGGGAGAGTGGTGAGATGATGGCTAGTTGGACAGCTCAGAAGGCAGGTACCTACAGAGCCAGAGCTACTGTCAGCTATGATGGCAAACAGGCAACAGCCGAGACAACGTTTAGGGTTGGTCAGCTGCTGGTTGAGATTGTGGCCATGCCGAAAACAGTTGTTCAGCAAGGACAGATTGCAGAGCTGACTCCAACCATCGCATCGAGATGGAATGATGTCATAAAGGGAGTCTATGCTGATGTGGAAATTCTGAAGGATGGTGATGTGGTTGCGAAAGGTAGATCAGAGCCCTTTGATCTGGCTCCCTGGCAGTCAAAGACCTTTTCGATATTTGTCAAAACAGAGGGTCTCTCTGTGGGCAGCTATGATGCAAGGCTAACTGTTTATTATGCAGGACAGACAACGAGCAGACAGTTCGCCAACATACTCGAGGTCAGAAAGGTTGAGATGCCCGAGATATCTCTGATTGTCATCATCGTCATAATCATACTGATACTGGCCATCCTGGCAGTGGTTGTGGTTATTGCAAAAAGGAGAAGACATGGCAAGAAGAGGAGGAGAAAGGTTTAAGGTGGTTATTGTGGTGATGTGTGTGCTGGGCATAGCCATAGGTACAGGACTGCTATACATCTCATGGTCATCACCTGAGATCAGATCCTTTGAGATGTACCTGAGTGTGGCTGATTATGTGGGTGTGAATGCCGATACATCTGCAATATGGTTTGGCACGGTTCCTCCATCCGGTACTGCCAGCAGGACAGTGATGCTTAAAAATATCGATGCCTGGTCAAGGTGGGTTGAGATGAAGGCCCAAGGCCAGCTTGCTGGATGGGTAAGTGTGGATGCCAATGGCTTTGTGCTCGGACCAGGTGAGGAGAAGAATGTGACAGTGTATGTGATTGTGCCTAAGGATGCACAACATGGCAATTATACGGGCAGACTTGATGTGGTTTTCAGGAGGGTGTTGTTCGGGCCGATCTGATGATCTCAACCACATCTCTGTCCGATAGTCTGTAATCCAGACCTACCCTCTGGCCACCAAACTTTGTCGAGCCCCACACCCTGGCATGCTTAAAATCCTTTAGCCAGTCCTGGCATATCTTCTTGCACACATCGGCTACTGTGCTGCCCTTTTTTAGTATGAGAGGTCTTTCAGTATCAGCTGGTCTACCAGGCTTTTTCATAAAGATTCTCATAAGCTCCAGCTTTGACCATATGGCCTCCTTTAACTGCTCAAGGCCTATCCTCTTGAGTGCTGATATGGCCATAAAGGGACCGTTGTACCCTCTATCGCATTTGTTTACTACAACAAGGCTTGGAACGTAGACAGCATTTTTTGCAAGGCTGTCTATTATGTCATCCATATCCACATTCTCCCTTATTATGACCTCTGCATTGAAGACACCAAATCCATTCAAAACAGCCTCCACTGTTTCGTCTGATAATTTAAAATTGGTCGGAGCGAGCACTTTTATACCCCCAGATGTTGTCTTTGTTATCCTTATGTCTGGTCTGTGTCTGTCCAACCTGAAGCCGGCTTGCCAGAGCTCGGTCTTTATTATATCGAGCTGCTCCTGAGCATTGTCAGGTGAGAGTAGTATCAGAACAAGATCTGCCATCCTTGCCACTGACAGAACCTGTTTACCCCTTCCCGAACTTGAGCCCCTGATTAGGCCCGGCACATCCAGTAGCTGTATTCGTGCACCATTGTATTCAAGCATGCCTGGTATCACATCCTGTGTGGTAAAGTCCCACTCTCCTGTCCTAGAGTGTGTGCCTGTCAGGGCATTGAGTAGGGTTGATTTGCCAACTGAGGGAAAGCCGACGATCGCAACAGTGGCATCTCCACCTTTTCTGACTGCATAACCAACATCTTTTGACCTGCTTCTGGCCTGCAAGTCCATCTTAAGCTTGGCCAGTCTTGCCCTTAGGAGGGCAATGTGCTTTTCAGTCGCTTTGTTTTTTGGTGTATCCCTTATCTCCTTCTCAAGCTCAGCTATGCTCTGGGTTGACATATAAATATGCTTTCTGGCCTGATTTAAAGCTTTATATACCACTTTTAAATAATAAATATATAGGAAAATCTGGGGTTTGAGAAGTGGGATTTTTTCCACAAAACCGATAGACAGAAAACAAATTTAAGCAGAAAAAAACAATAATTTAACAGAAAAATATGCCAGAAGCTAAAGTAAAAACAGCGGCGATGGCTGCTGAAAATAGGAAAACGGCTGAGGAGTTGGCTAGGGAGCAGAGGGAGATCTCAGTATCCGAATTTTTTGAGAAAAATCGGCATCTGTTGGGCTATGACAATAAGTTGAAGGCCTTACTGATGATTGTAAAGGAGGGTGTTGACAATGCATTGGATGCGTGTGAGGAAGCCCGAATTCTGCCTGAGATATATGTCAGGGTAGAGGAACTTGAGAAGGAAAAATTTAAAATCATCATCAAGGACAATGGCCCTGGTATTTTGAAAAAGCACATCCCAAAGATATTCGGCACGCTGCTCTATGGCAGCAAGTTTCACAGGTTGAGGCAGGCCAGAGGGGCTCAGGGTTTGGGCATCTCCTGTGCTGTAATGTACTCACAGCTCACAACAGGCGAGCCTGTTGAGATTCTCAGCTCAACGGGTGATGGGGTACTGCACAGATACAGGATGAAAATTGATGTGGCAAAAAATCAACCCGATGTGCTGGAAGAAGAGAGCTTCAAAAGAGATGATGGCTGGCATGGTGTTGAGATAAGGTTCATCGCAGAGGGCAGCTACAGGGAGCACAAACAGTCTGTGCTCGAGTACATAAAGCAGACTGCAATTGCAAATCCATACGCACACATAATTTTTGATGGCCCGACAGGCAGGTTTGAGTTTCCGAGAGCAGTGGATAGACTTCCACCAGAGCCAAAGGCAATAAAGCCCCATCTTGAGGGTGTTGAGATAGGTATCATGGCAAGGATGCTCAAGACAACGAGTGCCAGAACAATACAGTCCTTCTTTGTGACAGAGTTCACAAGGGTTGGAACAACAACTGCTGCTGAGATTTGCAGAAAGGCGGGTATAGATCCAAAAACATCACCAAGAAGGATCACTGATGAGCAGCTTAAGGCCATCATGGAGGCGATAGGGCAGGTACGGCTCATCAGCCCACCCACTGATGTGCTCTCACCGCTTGGTCAGGAGTTGATAGAGCAGGGCTTAAAAAAGGAGCTCAACCCCGAGTGGCTGACAGCCGTCACAAGACCACCTTCTGTATACAGAGGATGGCCATTCCAGGTTGAGGTTGGTATTGCTTATGGCGGTTCGATCACAGAGCCTGTCATTCTGAGGTTTGCAAATAGGGTGCCTTTGCTTTACAAGCAGGGCGATTGTGCGATAACAAAGGCCATAGAGGAGATTGAGTGGAGAAGGTATGGCATACCTGCAACAAAAATGCCTGAAGCACCACTGGCCATATTTGTCCATCTCTGCTCTGTGTGGGTTCCCTTTACATCAGAGTCAAAGGAGGCGATAGCAAGCTATCCTGTGATTCTGAGGGAGATAAAGCTAGGCTTGCAGGAGGCTGGCAGAAAGCTGGGCCTCTACCTTTCGGGAAAGAGAAAGGCTGAGTGGCAGGCAGAGAGGATCAGAACATTTCAGCGATATGCAAGGGAGACGGCAAGGGCCCTGGCTGAGCTCACAGAAAAGCCTGAGGATGTTATATTTGCACAGATAATCGATCTCATCCGATCAAGGGGGGAGGAGGTGTATGAAGAAGGAGTTGAGGAAGGAGAAGCGATCAGAGAGTCCGAAGGAGAGTCTGAGTAGTCTGGGCCAGAGTGTGGTAGAGCAGATAGCCCAGAAGAAAAATCCTGATATAGTATTACCAGTAAGAACGCTTTCAAATATCTACTTTGATGAGAGATCAAAAATAATCAGACTTGGTGATAAGATTGCCCACAGAACGTACCTAAACATAGCCCACACCCGCAAGTTCATGCAGACGCTGATGGTGGCGGCTGAGTGTAAGAGGATCATAGAACAGGGTGTCACAACATCAATTCGAGATCTCTATTATGCGCTGAAGAGGACTTTACCTGGTACGGATGAGAACACATTTGAGGAGCAGGATGAATCAGATCCTGTGATTGAGGATTTAGAGGCAGCTCTGAATACGCTGAGGGAAAATCTTCATCTACAGGCTGATAGAAAGGGCTATGTTGCTGGCCCTCTCATCGTAAAGGATGCGGGTGATCTCATAGACTGTTCAAAGATGGGTAGCTCTGGGTGGGCCATTCCATCAAACTGTGAGCCTGAAGTTATCCAGTTCATTTCCAACAAGGCAAAATTTGTGCTGGTTATAGAGAAGGATGCTGTGTGGCAGAGATTGAATGAGGACAAGTTTTGGCAAAAGCACAACTGCATAATCCTGACAGGAAAGGGCCAGCCTGCGAGGGGTACAAGGCGGCTTATCAACAGACTGCATTATGAGTTAGGTTTGCCAATATATGTGCTGACGGATGCCGATCCCTGGGGATATTATATATACTCTGTCATCAAACAGGGCTCGATCAATCTGAGCTTCCTTTCGGACAGACTGGGCACACCCGATGCAAAGTTCATAGGCCTCACAACACAGGATGTGAAGGCATTCAACATACCAAAGAATGTCACAATCAAACTCGATCAGGGTGATATCAAAAGAACACAGGAGATGCTCAACTATGTATGGTTTAAGCCAAAGGAGTGGCAGACTGAGCTAAGGCATATGCTTGAGGTTGGCTACAAGCTGGAACTTGAGGCCCTTTCGGCAAAGGGTATAAAGTTCATCTCTGAAAAATACCTTCCCGAGAAAATAAAGAGTCAGAACTTTCTGCCTTGACGTCTTTGCAAAGACGGATGAGCTGCTTTTCAGGAAAAGGTCAAAGGTTTAGTTCAAACTTAAATTGCCATCAATATTATTAATGGCAACGTTGATAGTGACTGAGAAGCCGAGTTCAGCAAAGCTAATAGCCAGTGCTCTGGCTGATGGGCCTGTAAAATCGTTTAAAAAAAGAAAGGCTGTGTATTATCAGATAAAAAGGGCTGGCCAGTCCATCATTGTCGCGCCTGCAGCAGGCCATCTTTTCATGCTGGCTGAGAAGGGAAAGGAGTGGACATATCCTGTTTTTGATGTGGTGTGGCAACCTGTGTGGCAGGTTAACAAAAAGGCAGTGTGGGCAAGAGATTACTTCCAGCTTCTTCAGGAGCTTGCAAAAAAGGCCGACAAGTTTATAGCCGCAACAGACTTTGACATTGAGGGCTCTGTAATAGCTTACAATATACTACGGTTCATATACAGGACCGAGAAAGCGAAGAGGATGGTTTTCTCAACACTCACAAAACCGGATATTGTGAAGGCCTTTGAAAATGCAAATCCCCAACTCGATTGGCCTCAAATAAGGGCTGGTCTTGCAAGGCATCAGCTTGACTTTTACTGGGGCATAAATCTCTCGAGGGCGCTCATACTTGCCCTTAAGGCGGCTGGTGGTTATAAAACGCTATCCATAGGTAGGGTGCAAGGACCAACACTTGCAATACTCGAGGCAAGGCAAAGTGAGATTGAGCAGTTCAAACCAAAACCGTACTGGCAGATTCGGCTGGCTGTCCAAAAAGATGGTGAGGAGATAACAGCCTTGCACACAGACAGATTCTGGGACAAGACCAAAGCCGAGTCTGTGTTTGAAAGATGCAAAGGCAGGCCTGCTGTTGTGAGTTCTGTTAAAAAAACAGAGCAGAGATTGCCACCCGCATACCCTTTTGATCTGACAAGCCTTCAGAGGGAGGCATTCAGAGTTTTTGGTTATTCTCCGAAAAGAACCCTGGACATTGCCCAGAGTTTGTACGAACAGGCCCTGATAAGCTATCCCAGAACAGCAAGCCAGAAGCTGCCCGAAAGGATTGGCTACAGGGCTATAATACAGCAGATTGGAAAGCAGAAAGCGTACAGCCAGATCTGTTCTGAGCTGCTAGCTGGTAGGCTCAGGCCGAGGGAGGGACCAAAAACAGACCCTGCACATCCTGCCATATTTCCCACAGGGCTTAGTCCGAAGGGGCTCAATGAGTGGCAGAAGAGGCTTTATGATATGATCGTGAGACGCTTTCTGAGTACATTTTTAAAGGAGGCTGTGCTGCTGACTAAAAAAGTGACCATAGATATTGCTGGGGAACAATTCAAAACAGAGGGTGTACAGATCAAAGATGTTGGCTGGACGGCTGTGTATCACTGGGCAAAGCCCAGAGAGTGGGTGCTGCCAGAAATAGAAAAGGGTGATAGACTGTTTGTAAAATTGCTTGAGGTGGTAGAAAAGACCACAAGCCCACCACCTGCTTATAATCAGGCATCGATACTCAAACAGATGGAGGCTGATGGGCTTGGCACAAAGGGCACGCGGGCACTGATTCTGCAAACACTCTATGATAGGGGCTACATCACCGGACAGACGATAAAAGTGACAGAACTTGGCAGGGCTGTTGTGAGTGCTCTTTCAAAATATTGTCCTGAGATAATTTCCGTTGAGCTCACAAGGAAGTTTGAGCAGGATATGGAGAACATACAGGCTGGTAAGGAAAGTCCTGAAAAAGTTGTGGATGATGCTAAAAAGACGTTAACAGAGATATTGAAAAAATTCAGAAAATCAGAGCAGGCAATAGGTCAGACTTTGCTGGCAGGCATAAAGGAGATGATGGCCAAGCAGTCTGTTATCGGCTCTTGTGAGTGTGGAGGACAACTTGTGATAAAACAGACAAAGGCTGGCAAGCCTTTTGTGGCTTGCAGCAGGTGGCCAAGTTGCACAAAAACGTTTTCCCTGCCCCACAGTGCAAGGCTGACAGTACTTGATCAGAAATGTGATAGCTGTGACCTAAGGCTAGTTGAGGTAAGGGCAACCAAAAAGAGAACATGGAAGCTATGCCCAAGATGTGGGTTTAAGAAGTGATTAAGGACAATTTATAGTTTCAAAACAAAAAACACTATGGTAGAGGAGCGGCCAAGAGAGAAATATTTTGCAGGGATTGAAAAGAGATTTGTGCTGCTGGCATTCATAGCTGTCTGGCTTGCACTTCTCTTTGCCGCAAACTGGGCATGGTCAATCGGCCAGCCCGGTCTAACCCTTCTGCTCATCATGATAGCCATTGTGCTGATTCCCATTGCCATATTTGTGATAGATATGGTGAGCTGGGAGGGAGAATAGGTCTTTTATTTTTTTAGTCTGGCAATCTTGTGTAGGGTCTCGGCGAAGATCTGACCCTCTTCGGATGTGTTGTAAAAATACAGTGAGGCCCGCACAGAGCCTTTTAAGCCTTTTGCATTGAACCAGGAGTGCACGCAGTGTTGGCCAGAGCGTACGGCTATGTTGGCAAGTTTGTCCAATAGTAGAGCAATTTGATGATGATCGAGGCCCCGAATGTTGAAGCTAATTATACCAGATCTCTTTTCTGGCTCAGGTCCTATTATGGAAAGGCCCGGTATGTCGGCAATCGCTTCTGTTATCTCCCTGTTCAGTCTCGTTTCGTATCTTTCGATATCTTCGAGGCCGATCCTTTTCAAATAATCTGCTGCTGCGCCTAGGCCGATGATGCCGGCATAGTTCTGAAGGCCAGCCTCGAATTTGTTTGGAGATGGTAGCAGCTCATAGCTTGTGTATGTGGTGTTGGCCACTGTATCACCACCTAATATGAACGGATTTAGCTGCTCTGCTATCTCAGGCCTTAACCACAAACAGCCAGTTCCCGTCGGACCGAGCATCTTATGACCTGACCAGGCCAGACCATCGATACCAAGCCTTTTGACATCAATCGGTCTGTGTGGGACTGATTGTGCGCCATCCACCAGAACAAGGCTGCCATAGTCTTTTGCGATTTTTGTGATTTCCTTTACAGGAACCGTTACGCCATCAAGATTTGAGGTGTGCACAACAGAGACTATCCTCACAGCCTTTGACATCATCGAATGAAATGTTTCTATGTTAAACGTGTTGTCTGAATTTGAGGGCACAATTTTGTGCACAATACCTCTCTCTTTTGCCATTCTCTGTATCGGCAGTAGGTTAGAGTTGTGTTCCTTGTCTGTGGTGAGGATGATGTCTGCCTTTTTAAATGGGAAGCTGTTATAAAAAAGATTCAGGCTCTCTGTGGTATTTTTTGTAAAAATTATCTCTCTGGGATTTTTAGCCCCTATGAACTTTGCTAGAGATCGTCTTGCACTCTCAATTGCCTGTTCTACCCTCTCACTCAGTCTGTGTTTGGATCGACCTGTACAGGCTGGATAATCGGCATAATAATCACCCATTGCCTTAATAACCTGGATCGGTTTCAGCGACATACAGGCATTGTCAAAGTAGATGACATGCCCTTTTGTCAGAAGTGGGAAGTCTGCCCTAAGCTTTGAGAGGTTCATAAAGTTTATTAGCATAGATTTATTATTAGAAATTATAACAGTGTTATCATGAAAACATGTTATCTTGACTATGCAGCAAGCACACCAGTAGAACCAGAGGTAGTTAGGGCCATGCTGCCATTCTTTGACAAAAGGTATGGCAATCCAGCATCCCTGCACAGTTGGGGTCGGGAGGCAAAGCTGGCTATTGATCAAGCGAGAGAGCGTGTGGCAGCGCTGATAGGGAGCAGATCAGAAGAAATAATCTTCACATCAAGCGGTACAGAGGCCAACAATCTGGCACTCAAAGGTATAGCACTGGCCAGGAAGTCTGGTCACATCATCACATCAGCGATCGAACATCATTCGGTGATGAATGCGTGTAAATGGCTTGAAAAGCACGGCTTTGATGTCACGTATCTGCCCGTCGACCGCTACGGTTTTGTCAACCCTGATGATGTTGAAAAGGCAATAAAAAAAGATACGATACTCGTTTCGATCATGCACTCAAATAATGAAATAGGGACAATAGAGCCAATTGAGCAGATAGCAAGGATATGCCGACAACATGGCATCCCTTTGCACACGGATGCTGTACAGTCTTTTGGAAAGGTTCCGTTGGATGTGAAAAAGTTAGGCGTTGACATGCTTTCGGCAAGCAGCCACAAGATATACGGACCAAAGGGTGCTGGCTGTCTGTACGTGCGGTCGGGTTTGAGACTAGTTCCATTGCTGCATGGTGGCCATCAGGAGTTTGAGATGAGAGCGGGCACAGAGGCTGTGCCGGCGATTGTGGGATTCGGAAAGGCAGCCCAGATTGCAAAAACAAGAATGGCAAGTGATGCTGTTAGACTGACAAAGCTGAAAAAAAGGCTTATGAAAGGTATTTTGGCTATTCCTGATTGCTGGCTGAATGGCCATCCAAAAAAATGTGTGCCTGGTATTGCGAACTTCTCCTTCAAATACATTGAGGGCGAGTCTCTGGTGTTGAGATTGGATATGGCTGGCATTGCGACCAGCACGGGCTCGGCCTGTGCTGAAGTTGAGCTCAAGCCATCGCATGTGCTGACCGCGATCGGTCTCTCCCATGTTGATGCACACGGCTCGCTGAGGATCAGTCTTGGTAGGCACACAAAACAGGCAGAGATAGACCGTCTGTTGAAAATCCTGCCTGGTATAGTCAAGGAGCTGAGGGCGATCTCACCACTGAGGAGGTAGTATGGCAAAAATGATCACAGCTGGTTACACGCAAAGGGTGATGGCCGAATTCAGAAATCCAAAGAATATGGGAGAAATAAAAAATGCCGATGGTGTGGGTAGGGTTGGCAATCCTGTATGTGGGGATTTGATGGAATGCTATATAAAAATTGAAAGACGGGGCCGAAAGGAAATAATAAAAGATATAAAAATCAAAACGTTTGGATGTGTGGCAGCCATATCCACATCATCTGTGATGACGCAGATGGTGAAGGGCAAGTCCATAGATTATGCTCTAAAGCTGAGAAAGGATGACATAGCCAGAGAGCTGGGTGGCCTGCCTGCTCACAAGCTGCACTGCTCTGTGCTGTCGCTGGATGCCCTGCGTAAGGCCATTGAGAACTATAGGAAAAAGTCTAGTGTGTTTTGACCAGCTTACCCTTGTGATGGACAGGGAATATTTTTTTAATTAGATACTTCCTACGTTCAAGCCCGAAAAGAACAGCAACACCTATTATCGAAAGAATACCTGCGAATGTGAAAGCAGCGGGAAATCCTGCAATCGAGACAATCGAAGCTCCCACAAATCCTGCGATGGCAGTACCGATGCCAACGGATGTTGAATAGAGGGCCCATTCAAATCCTTCGTGTTTTCTGTCAAGATGTGTGCTGAAAAGGGACAGCCACGTTGGATAGGCCATCGCAGCACCGATACCCCTCAGGCTTTGCGCGATATAAACACCTTCAATGGTGGTTGTGATCGAATATATAAAGGGAACGACCATGATTATGCACGCACCGATTATCAGATACAGAACCTTCTCTCTGTGTGAATCGACATATCTTGAGAAAGGCAGCTGCAGAAAAGATTTAATGATAAGGAAGAGCATGACAGCCACGCCAACGGCAATCAAACTCCCTCCACTCACACCCTCTGTTATGAATATGGCTAGTACAGGGTCTATCAGACCAAAACCTGTTAATACGAAAATGTCCGAGAGCATCAGGAGTTTTATCGTCCTGTTCATAGATTATATACTAGTCAAAAAATAAAAATGATAAGTCAAATCAGAAAGAGGGATGGCCGGATTGTGCCTTTTGAGCAGCAAAAGATCACCGATGCCATACACAGAGCCCTTTTCGATGCAAAGGTGAGAGATGGCGGACAGGTCAAAAAGCTGACAGAAAGGGTTGTTAGGATTCTGAACAAAAAATTTGTCCACAGGATACCTTCTGTTGAGGATGTGCAAGATGTCGTCGAACACGTTCTGTTTGACTGGAATGCGGCTGTGGGTGGCCTTTACAGGGAGTTCAGAAAAAAGAAGGCTGAGATAAGGCAGGTGAGGAGACAGTTTGGAATAGAAGAGAAGTTGACTTACAATGCCATGACGGTCCTGGAGCAGAGATACCTTCTCAGGGATGAGGAGGGAAAGATCATCGAAAGTCCTGGTGAGATGTTCAGGCGCGTTGCACATGCGATTGCATCTGTCGAAGAAAAGTATGGTGGTGATGTGGATAGGACCGAAGAGGATTTCTTTGGTATGATGTCGAGGCTTGAATTCCTTCCAAACAGCCCGACGATGTTCAATGCCGGCACACCATTGGGACAGCTATCAGCTTGCTTTGTGATTCCCATCGATGATAGCCTCGATTCGATATTCGATGCTGTAAAGGCCACAGCCCTGATCGAGCAGTCGGGTGGTGGTGTGGGCTTTTCATTCTCAAGATTGAGACCAAAGGGTGATGTTGTGAGATCGACGATGGGTGTGGCGAGTGGACCCGTTTCCTTTATGAGGGTGTTTGATATGGTCACAGAGGTCATCAAAGCAGGCGGAAAAAGGAGGGGAGCCATGATGGGCATACTGAGGGTTGATCATCCTGACATAGAGCAGTTCATCACATCAAAACTCGATCACTCGATGTTGAGAAATTTCAACATTTCGGTTGCGGTTACGGATAAGTTTATGGAGGCTGTGAGGACAAACAACACATACGAGCTTATCAACCCAAGGACAGCAAAGGTCGTAAGATCTGTCAGAGCACGGCACATCTGGAACCTCATAATCAGATCTGCTTGGCAGAGCGGAGATCCGGGTCTGATTTTTATCGATGAGATAAACAGGAAAAATCCGACCTCACACATCGGCAGTATTGAGGCAACAAATCCCTGTGGCGAGCAGCCATTGCATCCCTATGAGAGCTGCAATCTTGGCAGCATAAATCTGACAAAGATCCTGAAAAAGGAGGGTGGAAAGTATGTCATCGATTGGCCAAAACTTGAAAGCATAACTAGACTTGCCGTTCGATTCCTTGATAATGTGATAGATGTCAACAGATACCCTCTACCCGAGATCGAAAAGATGACAAAAGCTAACAGAAGGATCGGACTTGGGGTGATGGGATGGGCTGATATGCTCATCATGCTGGGCATCAGATACAATTCGAATCAGGCCCTGGCGCTCGCAGAACAGTTGATGTCCTTCATTAATAAAATCGCAAGACAGACATCGGCAGAACTGGGGGAGCAGAGAGGCTCATTTCCAAACTTTCAGGGCAGTAGTTGGCAAAGGGCTGGCTACAAGGCGATGAGAAATGCGACCGTCACAACAATCGCCCCCACCGGCACCATATCGATCATAGCCGGTGTCAGCTCTGGTATAGAGCCTCTGTTTGCTGTCAGTTATGTAAGAAAAATTCTGAATGGCAGAACATTACTCGAGGTGAACAGGATCTTTGAGCAGATGGCAAAAGAGGGTGGTTTCTACTCAAGCAGGCTGATGCTGAGGATAGCCAAAACGGGTTCGGTGCAGAAAATCAAACAGATCCCGGCCAGAATAAGAAGACTGTTTGTCACAGCTCTTGATATGAGTCCGGAATGGCATGTAAGAATGCAGGCAGCATTTCAGAAACACACAGACAATGCTGTGAGTAAAACCATAAACTTTGCAAAAAATGCAAAGGTTGTCGATGTAAAAAGGGCATACACTCTTGCCTACAAGTTGGGATGCAAGGGTATCACAATCTATAGATACGGCTCAAAACCAGAGCAGGTTCTGTACATAGGCCCTGAGTATGTACAGGCTGAACCTGAATATGCAGGAGGCTGTCCGACACCACTCTGTCCCATGCCGTAATATGGGAGAAATCTACCTTTACACAGGTACCGGAGGGGGGAAGACAACGAACGCGTTAGGTTTGGCTCTCCGCTGCGTAGGCCACAGACAAAAAGTCATAATCATCCAATTCCTCAAATGGTGGAAGAAAACGGGGGAGTGGAGGATAAGAAAGAGATTGGCTCCCTATTATGAGATCTATCAGTTCGGTAGGCCTGGCTGGAAGGGACTCAAAAATCTGGATGAAAGGGATAGAAGGCTGTCAGAGAAGGCATTGCAGTTTGCCAAAAAAGTTGCAAAGGAAAAGCGTCCCAGACTGCTCATATTGGATGAAATAAATCTTGCTATCCATTGTGGATTGTTAAAAGTTGATGATGTGATGAGATTTCTTGACGCTCTACCAAAAAGGACCGACATCGTGCTGACGGGCAGGTATGCTCCCCAAGAGCTGATCAAGCGGGCTGACTATGTCAATGAGATTGTGGATAGAAAACACCCAAAGAAGTTGGTTGCAAAAGCTGGAATACAGTACTGACCTTAGCTTCGATCACATCTGATCTTTCTCCTCTTTCCAATGAGATGCTTTTCTATTCTGTTTATATCGTAAATGTGCCAGACCTTCCACTTTTTTCTTTTTAGCACATCGGATATGTACCTTCGATGACATCTAAACCACAGAATTTCAGCACACATCAAGGCAGTCCTTTTCTTTAAAGCAAGCCTTTCCAGCTTTTCTATGCCAGACCGAAATGTTTTTGTGCATGTAAACTGCTCATATCCACCCTTTCTAAATCCTCCCAATTCCTTTCCGAGCCATCTGTACCGAATTTTGTCTGGCAATCTTTCCTTCAGATTATCCATATTGAACTGAGGATTGTGCCGAGATTTGGGGAAATGCCTCACATCGATGAGAACGCCTATTCTGTAATGCCTCAGTATGTCGATGAATTCGTCAAAAGCTCTTGTAGAATGGCCTATTGTAAATATTTCCTTCATGCAGCCTTTTTCTCAATCAGCCGTGCGTTCACAACCCCAACCTGATCCGGTCTCGATGTAACCCTTGCCAGGCCAACTTCTGTCTTTATCACAGCACCTTTGGTGATGATGTTACGTCTCACATAGTCCTGGTTTGCCGGATTTTCCACAACCGTTAGAATCTTCGATCTGACAGTCTTACCCGTCTTTGGATCCGAGACATTCGCCACATCAACTGAGAGGAGCCTCAGTTTTACAGCACCGCCTCTGACCCTATCCAACTTTGATTTCAGAGGGCCAACCTTTGTTTCCATGAATGGTGATCCCCTGTCGGCCCGTCTTTTTTTCCTTATCCTGTGTAAGAGTCCGCCCGATGGCTTTCTTTTCGATCTAAGATGCCATATCGCCATATGATATAAAAATTCGCTAACGTATTTATATATTAAGCACAATTGATTTGATATGCAGAGACCACTTGATGTGCTGGGATCGGCCACAGACAAAAAGATCCTCATCCGGACGAAATTTGGAGAACAGATTGTCGGTGTGCTGAAGGCCTTCGACTCTCACATAAACATATGGCTCGATGATGCGAAAATACAGGGAGAGAAGGAGATAAATCTTGGCAAGGTTCTGGTGCGAGGCGATAACATCGTTTACATCTCTCCGGCCAAGTAATACATTATGGTAGGAAAGGGTACGCCTTCTTTTGGTAAAAAGCACAAAAAGAGTCACATCCGATGCCGACGCTGTGGCAAACATGCCTACCATGTGTCAAAAAAGGCCTGTGCAGCCTGCGGTTTTGGCAGGTCTGCTAAGATAAGAAAATTTTCCTGGCAATGGAAGGCTGTTCTGGGAAAATCAAACAGACTCAAATAATTTTTTCATTTCCTTGAGGCAACCAAACACATAATCGGGCCCCTCTCTAGACAACACATCGGCCGAATGATAGCCTCTGGTTACCACACCACACTTTATGCCAACAGCCCTGGCAGCCCTGATGTCAAAAACCGTATCCCCAACATACAGCTCTGCTGAAAAAGCCATCAGAGCTTGTTCCTTTTCGCCGCTTTTCAGAGAACCGTACACCTTTGATATAAGAGATGAAAAACCATACTTTTCAATTTCCTCTTTCAAAAAAATTTCTGGATGTGAGCTTATCACAGCCATTTCAATATCACCCGATTTGAGCCATCGCAACACTTCAAACGAATCCTCAAAAGGTTTGGGACTGATACCATTTTTGAGATTCTCTCCATAATATCGTACATAAAGATCCAATAACCGATCGGGTTCTACCACAACACCAAACGATCTGAAAAACTCTATGGGAGTTTGTGTCGTTTTGGTTTTCCACTGCTCAAAAGTGGGTGGTTCTATGCCGAAGTGAGAAAGGATCTTGCTATTGGCCAAGTACACAGGCCAGGCATCGTCTGAAAGCGTCCCTGACCAATCGAAGGCAATCCGCCTGAACATGTATAAAATAGAATTAATTTTTTAAATTACTCTTTGACCGGCACGACCTTTATTCCTATTTCTTCGAGCTTGGCCTTGAGCTTTTTCAGTGCCTCGTGCACTGCCTCGATTGTGTGTGCGCCAGTGCAGATTATCTTACCTGAGCTGAAGAGCAGGAAAGCAACCCTCGGCTCGGATATCCTGTACACCAGGCCTGGGAACTGTTCTGGCTCATACTCTGCATTTTCTAGATTGAATGTTATCTCCTCAAGGTTCAACGCGGCCTTTATCTTTGACGATGCGACGATGTTTTCGACCTGTATGTTGTACTTTTGGGGCAGACTTATGCCCGCCTTCCTTATCTTGTTGATGATTATCCGGATTGCCTCCTTTGCCTTGTCTATCGATTTTGCTCCCGTACACACAATCTTACCCGAACTGAAAATGAGTGCGGCTGCCCTCGGCTCGGATATCCTGTACACCAGGCCTGGGAACTGTTCTGGCTCATACTCTGCAGATTCCATAGCAGAAACGAGTTTGTTGAGCGGGATGGGCTTACCCAGTGCCACAAAAGCGACCACATTCTCAACCTTGACCTGGAATTCCTCAGCTTTTGCCTCAGGTCTTAAAACCTTTGAAGCTGGTTTTGCTCTCGGCTTCTTTGCTTTTATGGGCTTTCTGATCTTAGCTTTTCTAGTCTTTGATTTTTTCATTTTTTTAGCCATAATCTTAATTGGTGACGCCGATTTATTAATCTTGTAAAGCAATAACAGATATGAAAAATAAGAAAGCACGGATCGTGCCAGACACGTCGATTCTCATACAGCAAAAACTCTCAGAGCTCATCAAGGATGGTAAGTTGACGGACGTGCACATCATAATACCAAAGGCAGTGGTCGATGAGCTACAAGCCCAAGCATCACAGGGCAAGGATACTGGATTTACAGGCCTTGAGGAGATAAAGGCGATAAGAGAGCTTGGTCGTCAGAAAGGTATTACACTCGAATTCAAGGGCGAACGACCCACACTTGAGGAGATACAACTTGCCCGAAAGGGTCGTATAGATGCGATCATTAGGGATGTAGCGGCAAAGGAGGGTGCAAAGCTGATCACAGGCGATTATGTACAGGCTCTGGTGGCCGAGGCAGAGGGTGTGGCCGTCGAACACATACCAAAGCCGATAAAAAAGAAGATTAGTCTTGAGAACTTCTTTGACAGCCAGACACAATCTGTTCATCTAAAAGTGGGTGTGCCGCCGATGGCAAAGGTCGGCCCACCGGGTGCCACAAAGCTTGTTAAGCTGAAAGAAAAACCAATGTCAGAGGATGAGATAAAGACCATTATTGATGAGGTTTTGTCAAAGGCGAGAGTGGAGGAGAACGCTTTTATAGAGATCTCTAAGGCAGGTGCTATCGTGATACAGCTAGGCTCTCTCAGAATATCGATTGCCCAACCTCCATTTTCTGACGGTCTCGAGTTGACGGCTGTGAGACCAATTGCCAAGGTTCGTTTAGAGGATTACAGCCTCCACGAGGAGCTGAAGAGAAGGCTAACCAGCCTCTCCCAGGGTTTGCTGATCTCTGGTCCACCGGGCAGCGGTAAGACATCGTTTGCCTCGGCACTGGCTGAGTTTTTAGCAAGTAAAGGTAAGATTGTCAAGACATTCGAGCAGCCAAGGGATCTTCAGGTTGGTCCTGAGATAACAGAGTATGGCCCTCTTGAGGGTGACTGGGCCAAATCGGCTGACATTCTCTTGCTGGTACGGCCAGACTACACGATATTTGATGAGATAAGGCAGACAAAGGACTTTAAGGTTTTTAGTGATATGAGACTTTCCGGTGTTGGTATGATTGGTGTGATACATGCCACAGATCCCGTGTCTGCCATACAGCGTTTCATAGGCCGTGTTGAGCTGGGTATGATACCACACATCATCGACACAGTCATATTCATCAGGGCTGGTGTTATTGAGAAGGTGTACGAGCTGAACCTGACGGTCAAGATACCATCAGGTATGAAAGAGGCTGATCTGGCAAGGCCGGTTGTCGAGGTAACAGATTTTGCTACAAAGCAACTTGAGTATGAGATATACACGTATGGTGAAGAGAATGTGATCGTGCCTGTGAAGAAGGTCCCATCTCCTCTAAAGGAGTTGGCAAAGGAGAGGGTGTATGAGGAGATAAAACGATTTGATCCTCAGGCTAGGATCGAGGTGCTGAGCGAGGATAGGATCGCTGTTTATGTGCGCAATGATGTGATCGCCAAACTGATAGGTAAGAAGGGGAAGCAGATTGAACAAATTGAGAAGAGACTCGGTCTACACATCTCGGTCGAGCCAAAGGAGTCTACGTTCAAAACAGAACTGCCCTGGCAGTACGAGGAATCGGGCGCCTATGTGATCGTAAAGGTTGATCCTCAGCTAACGGGCAAACAAGTGGATGTGTATAAGGGTGAAGAATTTCTTTTCTCCCCCTTTGTGGGCAAGAAGGGACAGATTAGAATCAGAAAGCGAACTGACATAGGTAGAGCCATGCTTGCAGCCATTGCAACCAAAAAGCTGAGAATTTTGGCATAAAACTATTTTACCCACAGTCTTGCTTTGTCGATGTCCCACTTCCAGTCAGGGGGGAGCCTTTTCTGCTTAATGTAATACTTTGCAAGCCGCCTGATTTTTGATTCGGTCAGCTCAAATCCTCTTTTTGATGTGCTGTCCTTTTTGTTTCTGTCGAGATGGGCTTTGAGGTTGACAGCTTTTTTGATGAGATTGAACATGTCCTCGGGCAACTCCGGCACAAGGCCGTGCTTTCTCAGTATTGCCATCAATTTGACTTTTGTTATGCGGGTGGTTGGTATACCATACCGATCCCTTAGAACTAAACCTATCTGAGCGGATTGAAGGCCCTGTTTGGCAAGTTTGACAACTATAGCTTCTATCTCTTCAGGTTTGTACTTCACCCATGCAGCGACTTTGTGGACGGGCTTATGGCTGCCATGTTTGCCTTTTGCCCTCGAGTGCATTCTTGCCATAACAAAGTTAGGTAACCGAAAAATTTAAATAGTTGCTGTTTTAATTATCATTAACTTTAGGAGGTTAAAATGTGGTTGTTTGACGATGAAGAGGAATGGGAAGAAGAGGAGTTTGAAGAGTGATCAGCTACCTTTCAGTATTTCCTTTGTTGAATAATCAGAAAATTTTTTGATTCTCACAATTTTTATACTAGGATCGATTTTGTCAATTTTCAAATTTTGATCATAGCCCAGTGCAATGATGTTCGGTTTGACATTCCTTATCATCTTTTCCAGATCAGGAGGCCAGTAGCCGATGATCACTTTGTCGACAAATTCCAAACTGGCCACCATAGCCGCTCTATGCCTTGCTGGAAAGACCAATCTTTTACGAGCAGCCCTCACTGTCCGATCGTGTGCTACCACAACTACCAGTCTGTCCCCAAGTGCCCTTGCCCTTTTCAGAAACCAGACATGACCTGGATGGATTATGTTAAAGGTTCCTCCCACCAGAACCGTCACAGGCCTTTTTGTCCTTTTCATCTATATGCCGGATATCACAATCACAGGCCGACCAGCTACTGTTCCATTGTTCTCTATGACCAATCTATGGACACCCCTCTGCATGTTGATGTTGCCCTCGAGATCTATGTCAGAGTACTTGAGCATGACCTTTATCGGATAGTAGACACCCAGACCGTACGCAAAGCTGGGCGCTATCTTTGTCAGGAACTGGCCTGCAATTATCAGAGGAATCCTGTTTCTTATCGTCATATGATAGCCCTCTGTGAAAGCCAGTAAGGTTTGGCTGCCCACGAGCTGTGAGCTGATTTTTAGATCGAGTCCGCATGTTGCCTCACCAAGCGGCGCGAACGTGCTGAACTGTGTGATGTTCGCGTACACGTAATTGTCTGCCGTGTTCACACCATTCGGACTTGCCCAACCACCAGGCCCTATCCAGCTGCCATCCCATTTCCAGAGCCTTAGCGTGCTCTCATCAACGAATCCCAGCTCAACATCCGTATAGCTGATGTTGATGAAAGCCCAACTGTCGAGAGAGTTGTTTATTATGCTGAGATACCTGCCGATGTTTGTGTAGTTTGGGGGATCTGGACCAGGAGCAGTGGCATTTGAAAGGGATATGTCCTTGGATGTAAAGTTGACCAAAAAAGCGATATCGAGGTTTGTTACTGTGTTGTTGATTGAACCGTTGAGACTGTTGAAACTGACAAATGAACCTCGGACGGTATTGTTAGCAAAAGCGTTGTCGATGGATGATATGAGATATATTCCATAGAATGTGTTCGAGGTGAGTGTGTTGCCGATCACAGCACTGCCATTCGAAGAGTAGAGGTAGAGTCCATAACTGTTCGAGGTGAGTGTGTTGCCGATCACAGCACTGCCATTCGAAGAGTAGAGGTAGAGTCCATAGCCTGCGGCCCAGTGGGTTGCCCCACTAATGGTGTTGTTGGAAATTGTGTTGCTTGGGGAGCGCACATAGATTCCCCAAAAACCATTGTTAAGGCTGATCGTGTTGTTGGTTATGCTGTTATATTTAGAAGGATAAAGACCTGATATTTCAATTCCCGTAAAGTTTGAGCTGATGGCATTGAATGAGACGATGTTATAATTTGAGGAGTCGAGCGCAATCCCCCTGCTAGTCGAATTTATGGTGTTATTGATTATGGTACTGTTGTGTGAAGAGGCTACATAAATATCTGCATAGCCGCTTGAGCTGACCTCGTTCTCTTTAACCGTTATGTTGTAGTTACCTGAAAAAATAGAGATTCCTGTGCTGCTTGTATTCGATATCCTGTTTCTACTAATTATGTTGTGCTGCGAACTAGTCATGTATATGCCTTCATCGATGTTTGAATTGGCTGTATTATTGGTGATGATGCTGTGATTTGTGTAAAATATGCCAATCCCTGCTAAGCTTGAATAGACAGAATTGTTAACTACAGTCGCATTGTGGGCATAGTATATGGCAATCCCGTGCGAAAAATTTCGGATAATACAATTTTTTATTGTAATATTCGATGTGCTGTTTGAAAAAATCCCTCTATCTACCGTTGCGTTGGGCGTTCTGATCTCTGTGTTATTACAATCAATTTCCACATTGGAAGTGTTGAGGGCTACAACACCATCCTGCTCTGGATCACTGATGTTATAGTAATAGCTACCATTTATGGACCATACACCACTTTCGGTAATCGTGCAACTGTTATTCGTATTATTTGCAGCATTCAGGCAGGAGGTCAGGTCTGGGTAATCACAACCCGATGAGCAGACTGTATAGGCTTGGATATTGATTATCAAAGCTAAGAAAATGACAACGACTGTTACCGGGATGAGTTTTGATCTCATATTAGCTCTCCGTAGCAATGTATATCGGCTTGAGTTGTGAGAACACAAGGGACCACACGAGGCCGTCTCCGTAGGCAGCGAGCCAGAACTGAGGTGGGGTGTACCAAGTTTGGTTTGGCACAGAGCTGGCAGCCATCTCACCAACACCTGGTATGTAGACCTTCATGCCTGGTACACATTTGTTCAGCTTAAGGCTGACCTGTATCGATGGCATGCCTGTCCAACCAAATTCCGCGCTGATCGCATGCGTGCCGTTTATCCTCGAGCCGGACACCCACGGCACCAGTTCGATCTGGTAGTAGCCCTTCAGCATGGTAAGAACTACTGTTTGACTTAGGCTGGATGTGCTGGTCAAAAATCTGTACTGCCCTGTGGCCACATTTTTAACATATATATCGTACGTAACGGGTAGTGGACTTGACTGGGCAGTCCAGATGATTGTGATGTTTTCAGTGTAGTTACCTGCTATTGGTGCTGTGATGTTTGATGGGCCACAATCGCCAGTGATGGGGGTGAGACTTTCCTCGTAGAAATTGCCCTGACCGTTATAGCAATAAATCTGGTTGTCCGAGTTTGGGCCAAGAGGAAGTAGGGTGAATATGTTTCGGTACACAGGTGAATTTTCACTCTCAAAAAATGGTGTGCTGTTTATCATGATGTTGTCCCGGATTGTGACATTGCTTGCAATGTACATTGCAATCGTTGTATTTGTGAAATTGTTTGCTACTATGATTGTTCCATAGGATGGGACTGGGGGTGGCATCTCAATCTCAACACAGCCAGCTATCAAAACTGCTGCCATTATCAAAACAGTGATCGCTCTCATACCTCTATCGCCTGATATGCCGAAATGGATGGATCAAAAAAGCCATATATGGTACTTGTCGTTTCGTTGAAGTTTGAGCCGTAATCTCTGCCATAGCCATGCGCGATAAAGACGTCTGGCTCAAAGTAGTTGCAGGTGGCAGGATAGCTTAAATTGTTGGCAAGGAGGCTCTCCAGTTCGGCACAGTTGGTCGCAAGGCTGCTTGCAAATACAACAGTTGAGTTGCCGATCGAGCCATTGACAAGGCCGAGGCTCAGGTTGTACGTACCATTCAAAGTAACGAATTCGTACAGCCCTGTCACAAGAGTTGTGCTCAGGTCTTGGTAAATGATGTAGAGGCCGGGGCCAGATCCAGTGTCAGACCAGTTCGTGCCATTCCATGATCTGGGTGAGTTCGTTGTGGCATAAAAACCTCCTGGTGTGTTGATAAACAGATTGCCAATGATGGCAGTATCGTTGCTCTTTTCAATACTAATACCAGCATCAAAATTCCAATCGATGATGTTGGCAGTGATTGTGTTGTTTGATGAGTAAGATACGACTATGCCATATCCACTTTCATTGATGGTGTTGCCGATGACAGTGTTGTTTGAAGATTCTCTTATGTGTACACTAATGATATTGAGGGTGGCTTTGTTACCCGTCACGGTGTTGTTGTGGCTATTTTGCAGGTAGATGCCATTGCCATTATTATAGAGTGTGCTGTTGGCGATTGTGTTGTGATGGGAGAAGGATATGTTGATACCAGATTCGTTGTTCGAACTAGCGTTGTTGCCTGTCAGGATGCTGTAGTTTGAGTCGGTCAAAATAATTCCGTATTGGTTTGAGTTGGCTATGTTGTTGGTAAGGATGCTGGAAGAGGAGTTGAGGAGGATTCCATAGCTGTTCTGGCTGGCTGTGTTGTTGGTTAGGGTGTTGTTGTTTGAGTTATAATAAAGGGAGATGCCATAATTGTTTGAGTTGGCTGTGTTGTTGATGATGGTGTTGTTGGAGGAGGAGAATAGAGAGATTCCATTGCCACCATTCTGGCTGGCTGTGTTGTTGATCAGGGTGTTGTTTGAAGATGAGGATAGGAAGATTCCATAGTTATTCTGGCTGGCTGTGTTGTTGGTAAGGATGTTGTTTGAGGATGAGGATAGGAAGATTCCATTGCCACCATTCTGGCTGGCTGTGTTGTTGGTAAGGATGTTGTTGTTTGCACTCCCCAAAATAATCCCATGATTGCTGTTCAAGCTAACATTGTTACCGACTAAGCTGTTGTTGTTCGATAATGTCTCAAGGATGAGTCCTTCGACGTTTGAGTTGATGGTGTTGTTGGTGATGACATTGCTGGAGGAATAGTCATCAAAGAACATCCCATTGCCATTCGAGTTGACTGTGTTGTTGTTAACAATATTGTAGCTGGAGTAGGAGGAAAAAACACCGATAGAATTCGAGTTGACTGTGTTGCTGGCCAGGGTGTTGTTGGAGGAGGAGGATAGGGAGATGCCATAATCCTGGTTTGAGTTGGCTGTGTTGTTGATTAGGGTGTTGTTAGATGAGTAGTGTAGGTTGATTCCATAGTTGTTCTGATTGGCTGTGTTGTTGATCAGGGTGTTGTTGTTTGATGATGTTATATAGATGCCCTGACCAGTGTTTGAGTTGGCTGTGTTGTTGATGAGGATATTGGTGTTAGAATAGCCAGCTAGGGTGAGCCCGAAGTTAGTAAGGCTTGCATTGTTACCGATTAGGGCATTATTTTGTGAATATGAGAATAAGTCTATGCCAGACCACGAACCGGAAAGGGTGTTGCTGGTTATGTTGTTACCCGAGGACCAGGTCAGCCTTATGCTCTCGTCTATGTTTGAGTTTATCGTGTTGTTGAATATGGTAAGGTTGGTTGAAGCATTTATTGTGACAGCATGGTGGAAATCGCTAATAATACAATTCTTTATCGTGGCGTTGGTCTTGCCGTTCAGGTAGATGCCATACGTGCCATACGCATCCGTACCATCGATTGTGTAGCCCTGGCAGTTTAGCACTTTGTTGTTGAAGTTGGTTGGGTTGTTGATGCACGTGCCGACATG
>FWWL01003707.1_pt1 | contig 27177 bp, 23 predicted proteins | sample 2228331 | NCBI WGS metagenome assembly FWWL01 (sample SAMEA103939775, study PRJEB20133) | metagenome
CATGCAAATCACAAGTTGTCAGGTCCTCTCTCGCAGTTGTCATTCAATGATCTGCCCACCAAAGGTGATGGCGCTCAAAAATCGTCTGCAACGATTCAAACGTGATTACGCGACACATTGGGAACTGTTTTAATTTCAGAACCGTCATTTTTTCGATCACAGCTAGGCTGACGCTGTCATGATCCTGCGCTTTCGCCTTCTGGACAAAAGATTCTGACCAAATTTTTCACAACACTTCTACCCCAAACAAAGGTTATAGTAGATCCAATCGCATTTCCGCAGACTATCCCAAGCCAAACGCCAACCAGGCCAAAGTCGAGGACAAATGCAAAAAGCCAGCAAAAGATGACTTGCATCACAACGGTTCTGAGAATTGTCACGATCAAACTTTTCCCCGCTTGACCTACACCTTGAAACAACGACGAAGTGAACATCCCGAAGGGAATACCTGGCAAAAACAAGCTTAAAATCCTCATCGCCAGGACCAGGTCATCGTAAATTTGAGAACCTTCCTGGGTGTAAGTGAACAACAAAGCAAGTTGTGGTGCGGTCACAACAATCAAAATCAATACGCCCACTCCAATCAATTCGCCGAACTTTATCGAAAACAAGTGTGCCTCGTTCAACTTGTGTCCGTCCCTGGCACCGTAGGCAGCGCCGACAATTGCTGTAACCGCCGATGCGATTCCTATAAGGGGAATTCTCGCAAAATCTATCAGTCGCCATGCAGCGGTGAAAACAGCCATTCCAAAATCGCCAGCAACTCTTACCACAAAGACGTTCAGCACAAAATTCACCACGGACATTGTGAGTTGGGCAAGTGAAGAGGGTATGCCTATTTTGAGTATCTCGGTGACAGTTCTATTGTTGTATTTGAAATCCCTGAAAGATATTGTCACGAAAGTCTTTTTCTTTAAGAAAATCCAATTGAATATCAAAAAACTCGAGGAAGCTATTGACAAAACTGTTGCATAGGCGGCGCCAGCAACACCAAGTTTGAAGATGTATATGAAAATTGGATCAAGTCCGATGTTTAGAACAGAACCAAGCGTTATCGCATACATTACTCTTTTTGTGTCACCTTCGCCGCGCAGAATTCCATTTGCAACGTTGTTGAACATGAGCAAGACAATACCAGAAAGAACAATCGTCGCATAGGTCACGGAGAGTTTGTGAACCTCTGCACTCAGGTTGAGAAGTTTGAGGATGTTTTCTATCAGCAAAAGAAAAACCACGGTCATAACGGCGCCGAGGATCAACCCAAGCAGTAGAGAATGGGTCGCTGCTTCGTCCGCCTTTGGTTTATCGTTTCTTCCAATCTGCTGGGATATTACGGCGCTTGCACCTACGGAAATTCCTGCGGCAAAGGAAACAATTACCATGAAGATCGGGAAAAAAACTCCTGTTGAGGCGAGTGCAGCTGGTCCAAGCCCAGCTACCCAGATGCTATCAGCGAGGTTGTAAAATGCTTGGACAAACATAGCCATCATCATGGGTGCGGAAAGTCTGATCAACGCCTTTCTCGGATCTCCAAGGAGTAGTTGAACACCTTTGGTAGTTCGTTCCATTCGCAAAGCTAACCTCCCAAATGAATTCTACCAGTTATACAATAGGAATTAACCCTCTTTGCATGCTCAAACGAATTTCGAAGGCCGAGGATTAAGGGGAAAATCGAATTTTAATTTTTTTCTAATCCTCGAATGATTTATAATAAATCAACCTAGAAGAGGAGTGGTAAGTATGAAGAGGTTCGTGCTCGTTGCGATTCTCCTGTTGAGTAGTCTGCTACTGGCACAAGTTCAGCCACTTAAACCACATGTCATTCCGTTCACACCACAACTTCTGACGACGATTAGAGAACAGGACGTGATTGGTCTCTACGGTTCTGTATGGAAGATCTACTGGGATGGTTGGGAAGGCACATTGGTCCTGTCCAAAGGCGGCAAAGGCTACATTGAGGATGCGAATCGGAACAGGTACGATTTGACGTATGTGATTATGAAGAATCCTCAGGATAACATCATGGGGATGACAGGACCTGGGAACACCGGTAAGAGCACCAATCTTGGGCATCGCATAGTCTTTCTTGTCGATTTTGCACAAACACCAACAGATGCGAGAGATGATCAGAGGTTCGACGGCTACTTGTTCACTCAACCCATCGTACAGAAGCAGTACAACAAAAGGGCTATAGCGGGCATCACCTGGTGGGATGAAATACCGTTTGGCTTTTACGCCACCTACTGGTATGATGTTCTACACTAAGCCTTTGAGGAACCTAAAAAGAGGCGGGAGGAATTCCGCCTCTTTTTGTTCTTTCCCGATCTGTTCACCAAATCTTTCTTCTGTAATGGCAGTATGGAACCTTAGCTGTTTTTTCATAATAATCTTGGTGATATTTCTCCGCAAGCCAAAAAGTAGTTGCCTTTTCGATACTTGTTGCCACGCTGTATTTTTTCGAGATTTCTATCTTGAGTCTTTCAGCTATTGACTTTTGGTCTTCGTTTGTGTAGAAGATAACCGATCTATACTGATCCCCAATGTCAGGTCCCTGACCGTCTATTTGTGTGAAATCGTGGATTTCGAAGAAGTATTTTATCAGGTCTTCTTCTGAAACTCCTTTCGTGTCGTAAATCACCTCAACTGTTTCCGCATGACCGGTTTTTTCGTAACAAACTTGTTTGTATGTGGGATTTTTCAGCCATCCACCCATGTATCCAACACGTGTTTTCACAACACCATTAACCTGCTTGAAAAGATGCTGCACTCCCCAGAAACAACCCGCTGCGAAGAAGATTCTATCGATCTTGGGTTTGACACCCTTGGGTAGGAAAACCAGCGAAACTGAGTTAACACAGTGTCGAAGATCTTTTGGTGTGAGTTTTTCTCCTTCAAAAACGTGACCAAGATGCGCTCCACAATTTGAGCAGGTAATCTCCGTTCTGATGCCGTCTGAATCTAAGCTTTTGTGTATTGCGCCTGGTATTTCATCATCAAAGCTCGGCCAACCACAGCCAGATTCGAATTTGTCTTCTGAGCGATACAGAGGTATCCCACAGCTTCTGCAAACATAAATTCCTTCCTCGAAGTGATTCCAATATTTCCCGCTGAACGGTGGTTCAGTTCCCTTTCGGAACAGTACAAACTTTTCAAATTCAGTCAAAGGTTTATCCACGATTTTCACCTCGTTTAAATTTTAGCAAAAAAACATTGTTGCATCATAAACAGCTGTTTATCTTTATGTCCAACGGTCTTCAATTTTCTGCGAAAGATCGTAAAATATCCTTGATGATGTCCATTCTGAATTTGGCTGGAGGTATCTTATGACCAGATTGATCTTCATCACAGTTGCACATATTGTTGGATGGTTGTTGTTATCAGGTTTTAGGTTTTTGAAACCGAAAAAGCTGAACTCAAGGAATGAAAAACTTTCAGTCATCATTCCCGCGAGAAATGAGGAAATCAACATAGGAAAGATCCTGAACTGTCTTCAAAGGCAAAGCACGGTTCCGGAAGAAATAATAGTTGTGGACGACAACTCCTCGGACAACACGGCATCGATTGCGAGGTCCTTTGACAAAGTTAAGGTAGTCTCGCTTAGATCGGACCCGCCTGAAGGATGGATTGGTAAAACCTGGGCTTGTTGGAATGGTTATCTGAACAGTACAGGAGATCTACTGATCTTCTTGGACGCTGATGTAGAGCTAAGGGAAGACGCTTTAGAAACCTTGGTTGCCTACCATCAGCAAGAGAAAGGACTTGTTTCCGTCTGGCCATATCAACGGTTCGAAAGATTTTACGAGCATTTTAACTATGTTTTCAACATAATTGCTGCATGCTCTGCAACTTCCTTTGGACTTTTACCAAAAAGCAAACCTGTTGGAGCTTTTGGACCAGTTGTCGTTACCTCGAAAGCTGACTATGAAAAAACAGGCGGTCACAAGGCGGTAAGTAAGAACGTGGTAGAAGACCTTCAGCTCGGCAAAATTTACCATGAAAACGGATTCAAGCTCACCAATCTATTGGGTGGGTATACAATCAGATTCAGAATGTATCCAGAGGGTTTAGGTCAAATGGTGGAAGGAATCACGAAAAACGTTGCCCTTGGTGCTGGAAAAGCTGGGTTGGTGAACCTGATCGTTCTTTCTGTTTGGATAACGGGTGTTTACTCTTCGATTGCCGCTGTTTTTCAACCTGGATCGTTGTTTTTCTATGGGCTCTATGCTCTTCAGCTTTACTTCATGACAAAGAAAATCGGCGATTACACGGTTTTTGACGCTTTGATCTATCCAGTTCATTTCCTTTTCTTTTTGGTGATCTTTGCTGTTTCTCTTTTCAGAACACTGATCTTAAAGCGGGTGAAATGGAGAGGAAGGTTTATTAAGGTGTAAATGTCATCTGAATTTCCTGATCTCCTCCATCGCCAATATGAATCATCCAAAAAAGAATGTATTCAATTTTTTGCTTTGAAGTTTGCTGAGCGGTACAATAGAGTCAAACAACTCTCTCGTGGGGGTGTTATTGTGAAGAAGCTGGTGTTTGTTTCATTACTTACGCTTGCAGCTACTCTGTTTGGCGCATACTTGAATGTCGCAGTTCTTGGAGAAGTTCGTACGATGAATCCATTCTTGGTTAAGTCTTCAGCAGAAAGGATCGTGGTTGGATATCTTTACGAGACACTTCTAATCCAACGTGAAGGCAACTTAACCGGACGGCTTGCCGAAAGTTGGGAAGTGGACATGAAGGACAACAGCATAGTGTTGAAGCTTGCACAGCGAAAATTCCACGATGGCACACCTGTTACCGCCGACGATGTTGTCTTCTCGTTCAACTACATCCTTCAGAAAAGATTACCACTTGGCCCGATTCTTGCTTTCTTTACAGGAGCAGAAAAGGTTGACGAAAGAACCGTGAAGCTGAGATTCAAAACGATGAACATTTCCATGTTTTCCTTTGCACCGGTGGCGATACCAATTATCCCAAAGCAGATCTGGGAACAGGTAGAAAAGCCACTTGAATTCCCAAACACCTCTAACCCCGTTGGATCGGGAATTTTCAAGTTTTCAAATATGACCCTTCAAAGTGTAACTTTGAATTCAAACTACGATCATTCTGAGGCTCCAAAGCATGTAGAAGGAATTATCTTTCACACAGTGCAGGATGAAACCATGGGGTTTTTGGGGCTGGCAAAAGGCGATTACGACTATCTCTATTGGGACTTAGATCCCATGATTGCAAAGCAAGTTCTTGCTGACCCGAAGAAGTACCCCGACGTTAAGATAGCAGTGACTCAGGGAAACAGCGTTTACGTTCTTTTGTTCAACCACAGAAACGAACCTATGAACGATCCGAATTTCAGAAAGGCTGTGCAGGCAGCAGTTGATTACAAGTCTATAACCGAACGAGTGTTTATTGGCTTTGCCGAACCTGCATCACTCGGTGTAATACCGCCAAGGGCAAGGGCAGTCTTTGACAGTCAGGTTGGCACCGTGTCTCAAAATCTGTCAAAGGCGAGGGAATTTATTTCAAAAGTAAGATATGACAAAAGAACTTTGAAATTGCTTGTCAGCACAGATAAGCAAGCAAATGAGATTGGCGAATACATCAAACAATCGTTGAAAAACATAGGCATTAACGTTGAGCTTGACATCCAAGGACCTGAGGGATTAACAACAAAACTCAAGAAAGCTGACTTCGACATGGCTTTGACTTCATACGCTCTTGGAACGAATCCAGAGATGATTTACTATCATCTTCACTCGTCGAGAGGGCTCATTCAGAACGGGCAAGTTGTTGGTTTCAATTACGGTGGAGTCAACATGGGTGAGCTTGATCAACTGTTGGAGTCAATCTGGATGGCTTTCACGGATCAAGCGAGAATCGATGCTTTTAAGAAACTGCAGGGTTTTCTCAAGGAGGTTGTCCCGGTTGTTCCTATTTGCGTTCCTTCAAGCCTGGAGGCTTACTCGACTAAGAACTTTGAAGGCTGGCTCGTCTTCGACGTCGAAGGTGTCATGAACACTCAAACGCTGATCAACCTCAAGCCAAAGAGGTGAGAGGTTAGTTGAGCTTGTCCTACTTCATACGCAGGCTGATTCTGACTTTTATAACCATTGTTCTTGCGATAACCGTCAGTTTCATTCTCATTAGGGCTCTGCCGGGAAACCCGGCAGAGCGTTTCTATGGAGATCCAAGGATACCCGAAGAAGTCAAGCGGGAAATCAAGGCAGCCTTCGGGTTAGATAGACCCGTGGTTTTTCAGTATGTGATGTTTCTCAAGGAAGCTGTCAAAGGAAACCTTGGAATATCATACACCTACAATCGTCCGGTTGTCTCCGTTGTTCTCGAAAGGCTTCCCTGGACTTTAGTTTTGACGGCAGTTCCAACGATTCTGAGCATGGTTGCTTCACTTCGAATAGGTGTTTACATAGGCTGCAACAGAGGTAAGTTTGCCGACAGACTGACAAGGTATTTTGCATTTGCTCTTCATTCAGTACCTACATTTTGGTTTGCCTTACTGCTGGTGATGTTGCTATCTTACTATCTGGATATCTTTCCCCTTCAGGGCATGTTTGATCCAAAGAGCGCGGGCTTACATAGATTTCTAAGCCTTCTTCACCACGCAACATTACCCTGGATAACCCTTTTCACAATCAGCGTTCCTGGTTTTGCAATCTATGTGAGAAACATGGTTGTGTCAGTTCTAAAGGAGGATTTCATTCGAACGGCCAAAGCCAAAGGACTGAAAGAATCGCACATTAGGACAAGGCATATCATGAGGGTGGTGATTGGTCCTTTGTTCTCGATGTTAACGCTTCGCATAGCTGGCATGATCGGCGGGGCTGTTCTCATAGAAACAGTGTTTTCCTGGAAAGGCATGGGACTCTTGGTACTTGAAGCATCGAGAAATTCAGATTATCCGCTTCTTCAAGCAACTGTCATCATCACGATAATCACAACGATCTCTGCAAATTTTCTAGCAGATTTGCTCCAAGCTACTTTCGATCCGAGGGTGAGGTTTGAATGAAGAAGAAAAAGAGATTTTTCCACCAGATCTTTCATTCCTTCGAAGCGAGTATCGGCATAGTTATTCTAAGTGTATTTGTAATCTTCGCTATTTTTGCTCCACTTGTTGCTCCATACGATCCCTACGATGTCACACAGAGAGGATTTCCTTTGACGGCTCCCTGTAAAGAACATCTTCTTGGTACAGATGGTTTCGGAGTGGACATTCTGAGCCAGATCATCTACGGTGCACGTGTATCGCTCAGCATCGGTGCTATAGCCGCACTTGGTGTAACGATCCTGGGTGCGTTTGTTGGTGCTCTTGCAGCTGGTTTCGGCAGCGGTGTCGATATGATCTTGATGAGAGTTGTTGATTTTGTGATGGTTCTTCCTGGTTTACCGATGATGATAATGATCTTGACTTACGTTGGGAGCAGTTTTTTCGTTCTTGCTCTTATCATGGTGATCTTCGGTTGGGCCGGTATCTCACGAGTTGTAAGAGCCGTGATGCTTGCTGAAAAAAGCCGTGGCTATGTTGAATCGGCAAAGGTAAGCGGAGCTTCAAGATGGTACATAGTCTTCAAGCATTTGCTTCCGTCTGCGTATCCTGTTTTGTTCGTCAACGCTTCGTTCACTGCTGCCGGTTCTATTCTTGCTGAGGCAGGTCTTGCATTCCTTGGTTTTGGAGATCCAAAACTAATGTCCTGGGGTAAGATGCTCAATTTTGCGAGAACTTACAACGCAATACTTCTCGGTGCTTGGTGGTGGATCGTTTTTCCGGGCCTTGCTGTGTTTCTCACGGCTTTCTCTATAATGTCGATCGGGATAGCTGCTGAAAAAATCCTCAACCCAAGGTTGAGAGAAAGGGAGGAATGAAGATGATCAAGTTTGAAAATGGAAAACTTGTTTTCCAGATCGATGGGCAAATCGTTGAGTACGAACCGAAACAACTTGATGAAGTCTTCTTCAACTGGCAGCTGAACACCAGATTGAAGAGTCTTAAGATATTCATCGGGGAAGAAAAAGGTGTGCCGAATTTTTCTCCGCATACGGTTGTCATGTCAACTAAGAACATTTCAAAGGATTTTGAGATCAATTCCTGTGTCAAGGGACTTGGATTGGTTCCAAAATCGGAGTTTCTTGAACCGCTTACAAAAAAGGCAATTGAGCTGATAGAAAAGGCAAGACAGATAGGCGTTAACGAAACCTTCAAAGAGAGAGTTCAATTTCTGATAGATCTATACAGCAATCCAGACTATTTCGATAGGAGATTTCTCTCAAGCGTAGAGATGTACTACAAGAAAACTTACGAAAACATCTCGAAGGATCCAAGGTCAACACTTCTGTTTTACGATCAGATGAGTGGTTACAGCGTCATGTTCAACGTGATTGCAGAACTTGTGGAAAATACCGATCCTTTCTACAAGTACGTCATGGCAGTACACGATTTGTTCCACATACCAAAGGGTTCTTCTGCCAAGCTTGACAGGTACAAGTACGCGTACAGATTCTGGCCAGTAGAATGCTACGACAAAACTCCTGGACCAAATGCGAGCACAAAGGTTTTTTAGAACGATCACAAGCCAGGAGCCGCTGTAGACAAGGCAACTCTACGGATCCTTTTCATTTCAGCTGTTATGACACACTATTTGCAAGATCACTTGCCATGTTCGATCTGGATCTTCTGGGGCAATATGGCTCATGTGCTTGCAAGCATACACTCCCCAGAAAAGGACGTGCCGTATACCGAGAGATTTGATGATCTGAAAACCGTCTTTCAGTTCCTCTTCCCTCCCCTTTGGGACTCTGAAACCTTGTATCCAAATGTGGCTGGTCTTGTTGTATTTTTCAGAAAGCTCTTTGATTCTTTCTGTCGTTTCACTGACGAAAGGTTCCATAGGTAAATTGAAAGCCATCCAGTATGGATCGGTGCCTATATCGTCAATTGTTTCAAGTTTTGCCAAACTTTCGAAGTCTTTTATTCCGAATAAATCTGTCTCCTTCGGCAAGAAACAGATGACGTTCTCTAAGCCTTTCTCTTTTGCATATGAACTCATTTCAGCGAAAAACTGAAAGGCTGTTTCATGGCGAAAATCTGACACATCTTGGTTGTAAACTTCGGGTATTTCATAACCATACTGGCTTTTGAAAGCTTCCTTACACTTTTCGCATCTACAGGTCCAGACAGATGGAAAATTGCTGTATGGGTATGGTATATAAAAGTGAGGTTCATCCCAAAATATCGCATCAAATCCCGCTTCCTTAACTGCGTCGATCCACTGTTTCATGTAGTCTTTGAACTTTTCTGAACGAAAACAGACAGAACCTTTCCTTTTCCCATCGTTTCCGACTTGAGCTTCCTCCATGTTCCTTTGAAGAAATCCGCTGAAAGCTTCTCCACCAAAGACCCCACCCCATCCCCAGGGATCTGCCCAGATTTCAAAACCGAGCTGTTTGCTGATCTGGGCTATCTCTCTCATTGTCTCTCTGTAGAACTGAAAGTCATTTTCACTGTAGGTGTGAACAATTGTTTTGAAACCGGCAGATTTCAACTTGAGTAAATCTTCTTTCACATACCAAGGCATTCTGTTTCCAAAATAACTGATCCCGAAATTCACTTAACAGCCTCCTCTCGAATGTCAATCCTAACCGTTGACAAGAATTTGACAACCTCTTGATAACTCGGTATCGAGCTCTGAGCACCCATTCTGGTGACACTTATCGCGGCAGCTGCTGACGCAAATATCAGCGATTTTCGTACGTCTTTGCTCCTCTCAAACTCAGCTGCGAAGGCTCCGTTGAAAACATCACCGGCTGCAGTTGTGTCAACAGCTTGAACCGTAAAGGCAGGAACTTCAAATTGTCCCAAGTCTCCCACAAAAAGGCAACCTTTCTCGCCAAGTTTGAGAAGGACATTTTTGCAACCTAAACCCAGCAGTCTCTCCACTAGCTTTTCTGTTTTAGTTTCCCCAGTCAAAGTCTGTGCCTCAACTTCATTTGGTGTGATGATATCCACAAACTTGAAGATTTCTCTGTCTATGCCGTCTGCGGGCGCTGGGTCGAAGATGACCAGTTTTCCATTCTGTTTGAACAACCTTGCTGCTTCGTAGGTTGTTTCAAATGGTATTTCATTCTGCAAGAGCACCACATTGCACTTAAGAAGCTCTCTTGCGCATAGTTGAAGAACAGTTGGTGTTAGTAAACCATATGAACCTGGATAGATTATGATTCGATTTTTTCCATCAACAGTAACTTCGATCAACGCAAAGCCGTTCGGGGCGTTAACTGTTTGAATACCGTCTTTCAAACCGGCTTCCATGAGTTTTTCTCTCACAAACTGCCCGTTGGAATCATTCCCAGTGCATGTCAAGAAATAAACATCTGCTCCCGATTTTTTGCAAGCCACTGCTTGGTTTGCACCCTTTCCACCGCTGAAACGTTCAAAAGAAAGGCAGGTCTGAGTTTCACCTGGTTTTGTGAAATCCTTTACCTTCACAACAAGGTCGATGTTTGCACTTCCGACAACGGCTATCAAGGTATCTCCTCCCCAATGAGATTGTAACATTCAAGATGAAAAATTCCCACCCGATAGAGGTTAACAACGATCTTCTGAATAGTCTTTTAGGCAGAAGAAAGCTTTGAAAAGTCTGTACTTGACCGAATGTCTATCAACATGGTATAAATGTATAAACAAGCATAGTAAATCATATGATGCTCATTCTGAAAAAACCCTATGGCTGCTGTGAGGAGGGATTCTTATGAAAAGAGTGCTGGTGGTATTGTTGCTGGTTCTGGTAATTGTCAGCGTCTTGGCCAGTGAACTTACTATGATACTCTCAGTCACAGGTCCTCATCCCAGGAATTTCAACCCATATTTATCGACAGGTCCTGGTCCCAACTACGCCGCAGCTGGATTCATTTATGAAACACTTTACTATGTCAACAACTACACCGGTGAATTTATCCCGTGGCTTGCAACCAACTACAAATGGAGTGAGGATTTCAAAGCCTTGACTCTTGAAATTAGACAAGCTGTTAAATGGTCTGACGGCGTGCCATTTTCAGTCGATGACGTTTTATTCACGTATGAAATGTTGAAAAGGTTTCCTGCGTTGGATGTCACCGGTGTGTGGAGAGCCGGTTTAACTGCTGTTGAAAAAGTCGATGGTAAAACGGTAAGATTCATTCTTTCGGATGTTAACACACTATTTTTGTACAACTTGTTCGGAGTCTATATCGTTCCAAAACACATTTGGGAAAAAGTCGAAGATCCATCAAAGTTTGCAAACGAAGAACCAGTTGGAACAGGTGCCTATCTTTTAGAAAGCTTCACACCTCAGGTTTTTGTCCTGAAGAAAAATCCTAACTACTGGCAAGCTGAAAAGATCAAGGTCGAGAAGATCAGGGTTCCTGCCTTCAGTGGTAACGAGTCAGCTCAACTTGCGGTTGCAAACGGCGAAGTCGACTGGGCTGGGATAAATTATCCTCGCATCGAAAACATTCCGAATCCGGATATCAAGTACTGGTTTGTCGGAGGTAACCCTGTTTTTGTGTTCTTCAACCTCGAAAGAGCTCCCTTCAACGATGCAAAGTTCAGGAAAGCTATAGCACACGCGATTGATACAGATCAGTTGATCAGAATAGCCATGACTAACTATGCCGTTAGGATAAATCCTGTTGGGATCAAGGACGGATATTCGTACCTGATCAGTGAAAAGCTCAAGAACAAATGGTGGACATACAATCCCCAGGAAACAGCGAAGATGCTTGAACAACTTGGTTACAAGAAGGGTAAAGATGGAATCTACGAGAAGGATGGAAAGAAACTATCGTACGAAATCATAGTGCCTGCTGGTTGGACCGACTGGATAGCGGTTTGTGAACTTGTTTCTCAGCAGCTGAAAAAGATCGGTGTTGAGTTCAAAACAACTCCTATTGACTTTGGGCAATACCTTGATATGATCAGGAACAAGAATTTTGACGTGGCTTTGAGCTGGGCAAACTACGGTGCAAATCCATATATCTTCTACGATAACTTTCTTAACTCTTCCAACGCTTACAAAGGCAGCAACAGGGGTGGATGGATTGACAAAGAAACAGATGAGCTGTTGGCAAAGATAAAGCTCACTGATGATCTTACAGCCAGAAAAGTCATAATGGAAAGACTGCAGGAAATAGTTCTTGACAATGTTCCTGCTGTGCCTTTGTTCTACAATCCAGTTTGGTTCATCTATTCTGAAAAGAATTTCACAGGTTGGCCAAATGCGAACAACGCATTTGTTGAGCCAAGAACGCCTGGTATGGACAAGATATACCTTGTTATGAGGTTGACACCAAAGAAGTGATTGAAGATTTCCTTTGTTAACAGCCTCAGCCCGCACGGGCTGAGGTTTTGATAAGGAGAGGATCTTTGTGAAGTACTTTCTTCAAAGGATGCTGTTCTATCTCTTCACACTGTTTGTGGCCATCACTTTGAATTTCCTAATTCCTCGCTTGATGCCTGGTGATCCCGCCGAGAGAATACTGTCAAGGTATGAAGCCGATCCAAATGCGGTTGCCGCTATGAAGATAGCCCTTGGAATAGAAACTGACAGGCCGTTGCTTGAACAATACTTTGAATACGTGCGGAACACTCTAACGGGAAACTTTGGGTTATCCTATGTTTATTATCCAATCAAGGTCGAGAAGGTCATCTCAACAGCCCTACCTTGGACAGTTGGACTTGTTGGAATAGCCACAGTGATAAGTTTCATAATTGGAACCCTGTTAGGGGTGTACGCCGGTTGGAATCGTGAGAAGGGCTCTGGAATTGGTCTACTGATGATTTCGATACTTTTGAGATCTATACCGTACTTTTGGCTTGCGATGCTGATGGTTTATGTCTTCGGCTTCAAATTGAAATGGTTTCCAATCTCCGGTGCTTACTCAACAAGGCATGTTTTGGAGGGGTTCGAGTTTGTTAAGAACGTTCTTTACCATGGCTTTTTGCCTGGCGTTACCTTGATCATAGCCTCCCTTGGTGGATGGATACTGACAATGAGAAACAACATGGTTGCAATCCTGTCTGAGGATTTTGTCCTGCTTGCGGAGGCCAAAGGTTTGAAGAAGAGGGATATTCTGCTCAAATATGCTGCGAGGAATGCCATACTGCCGAGCTTTACGGCTTTTGGATTGTCACTGGGCTTTGTCGTCAGCGGAGCGCTTCTAACCGAAATAGTATTCTCCTACCCTGGAATAGGGTTCACCCTGTACAGAGCTGTTATAGGTCAAGATTATCCCTTGATACAGGCTCTTTTTCTGATAATCTCCGTTTCGGTTCTAACGGCAAATCTGGTAGTTGATCTTACATACGGGTTCCTTGACCCGCGAGTGAGAGTATGAGCTTGGAGGGTGAGTGATGAAAAAACTCTACGTTGCCTTAACGATATTGATAGTTCATCTCATAGTAGCCATCTTTGCAGATTTTATAGCGCCGTTTTCCCCGAGCGAGATCGTTGATCTCCCCTACCAACCTCCTTCAAAGGAGCACATTTTGGGAACCGACAGACTGGGAAGAGATATTTTCTCGCAGTTGATACACGGTTCAAGACTTTCGATACTCATAGGAGTTTCTGTTGGAGCGCTCATGACACTTCTCTCGACCGTTATAGGCATGGCTGCTGGTTATTACGGTGGAGTAGTTGACAGGGTACTTTCGACGCTGACCGATGTTTTTCTTGTAATACCTGGTCTACCATTGATGATAGTAATATCCGCGTACGTTAAGGTTCGAGGACCACTTGTGGTGGTATTGGTCATTGCGTTGACAAGTTGGGGTGGTGGGGCAAGGATAATAAGATCGCAGGTTCTCTCGTTGAAGAACAGAGATTTTGTCGCGGCCTTGAAGTCCATAGGTGAAAGCAATTTGAGAATAATGTTTTTTGAGATGTTCCCAAACATGTTCTCGCTGATAGCCGCAAACTTTTTTTCGGCAGTACTCTACGGGATCCTTGGAGAGGCTTCACTTTCGTTTCTTGGGTTAAGCGACGTAAGCAAGATAACTTGGGGAACCATGCTTTACTGGGCGCAGTCCGCGAACGCCCTTTTGAACGGCATGTGGTACTGGGTTCTCGCGCCGGGTGTGGCTATCGCAAGTCTTGGGGCAGCGTTTGCCTTGTTGAATTTTTACGTTGACGAACTAACCAATCCCAGGTTGCGCAGATCTTGAGGTGGTTTAATGGCTGAAGAAGTGTTGCTTGAAGTTCGCGATCTAAACGCTGGGTACTTTAAGGGAAAGAAATTCTACCATGCGGTGCGAGGTTGTTCTTTTAATGTTTATAAGAACGATTTTCTCGGTATAGCCGGTGAATCTGGATGTGGAAAATCAACCCTTGCTTTAGCTATCCTAAGACTCCTAAGATCACCGGGAAAGATTCTATCCGGCAAGGTAAATCTGGAAGGTATAAACCTGCTTGAACTAGCTGAAGAAGAGTTACGAAAAAAAAGATGGGTTGAATTCTCGCTCGTCACTCAAAGCTCAATGAACTCGTTGAACCCAGTGCTCAAAATTAAAGATCAGCTTCTCGATGTATATCTTGAACACAGCGGGAATAAAGACGTGCAAAAGGCAAACCAAAGACTGCTTGAAGTTATGAAATTGGTAAACATAGACCCTAAGTTCCTGGATTCATATCCCCACCAACTCTCTGGTGGTATGCGCCAAAGGATAGTTATAGCAATGGCTTTGCTCTTCGCGCCAAAATTGGTGGTTCTCGATGAACCCACCACCGCTTTGGATGTGATCGTACAAAGAGCCATAATAGAGGAGTTTCAGGAACTCTTTGAAAGGGTAAAGTTCTCGGCCATTCTCATAACACACGATATATCCCTGCTTTTTGAAATCACAAAGCACATTGCGATAATGTACGCTGGACAGATAGTGGAGTACGGACGGTCACGGGAAATTCTTGACGATCCCAAGCATCCCTATACAAAGGCTCTGCTGCAGGCTATTCCACGTATCTATAGTGAACTGAAAGAGTACAAGAGCATACCGGGTAGACCCCCAGACTTGTCAAGAGAATTTGCTGGCTGCTCGTTCGCTGATAGATGTGAATATGCATTTGAAAAGTGCAAAAAAGAGCAACCGAAAGAAACAGAAGTCTTCGAAAATGGTGGGTGGGTAAGATGTCATCTGTACTCGAAGTAAAGACTGTCGAAAAAACTTTCACGATACGGAAGGGGTTTAAGACATTCAAAGTAAAGGCTCTCAGAGGTGTTGATCTCACTCTGTCAGAAGGTGAAATAGTCTCAGTGGTCGGCGAAAGCGGATCTGGAAAGACAACCCTCCTGAGAGTAATCGGACGGTTGTATAGCGAAGATAGTGGACAAGTGTACCTATTTGGTTCGCCTTTGCCAAAGAAATTCAAGAGGAAAGACGAACTGGATTTCAGAAAGAAGGTTCAAATAGTTTTCCAAGATCCCTTTTCTTCGATGAATCCAGTAAAGAAGGTAAAGCACATCCTTGAAAGACCTCTTAAGATCCACGGCGTGAAAGAGAAAGAAAAAGTGATACAAAGGATTCAAGAAGCCTTGCAAGATGTGGAGCTTTCTCCACCCGAAATTTTCTTTGACAAGTTTCCCCATGAACTCTCCGGAGGGCAAAGACAAAGAGTTGCTTTCGCCCGTTCGATAATCACAAAACCAAGGATAATTCTTGCCGACGAACCAACTTCCATGCTGGATGTCTCGATAAAATCCAGCATACTAAACCTGATGCTCAAACTCAGGGAAGAACACGGTATAGCCTTTATTCACGTAACTCATGATCTGGCTTCAGCAAGGTACATTTCCGATAGAATAGTCGTCATGTACGCCGGTATGGTTTTGGAAGAAGGCGATGCACTGGAAATAGTCAGTGAACCGTTGCATCCGTACACTCAATTGTTGTTAAGTGCGTTCCCGGATCCAAAAGCACAGCGCAAAAAGCTGGGAAATCTTGGAGAGCCACCGAGTTTGATAAATCCTCCTCCTGGCTGTCCGTTTGAACCAAGATGCGGCTACAAGCAGCAAAGATGCAAAAATCCCGTTGAGTTGAACAAGGTTGACGACCGAATGGTCAGGTGCGTTCTGTACGAACGTTGAAATTCGTTTCGCTTTGCCGTCAATACTTCTACAAACTGGGAGTTACCCAATTTGTTGCTACAGACCTGCATCAGTTCCCATTCAAACGGTTGCAAAGAATCATGGTACATGCTATAATGTTACCAAACTTCTTTCAGAGGGGGGAGCTTTATGTTCAAAAAATTTCTAGTACTAATGCTGGTCATGACAATGGTTCTCACAGGCTATGCGAAAACGCCAAAGGACACGTTGGTCATCGCCGCCACAACCCAAATCTTCATCACACTGGATCCTGCCGTTTGCTATGAAACTTTTGCGTCCGCAGTGGTTACGGCAGCCTATGCGGGTTTGACGAAATTAGAAGCTGCTGGAGATGTTATCAAGGCTGTTCCGGACCTTGCTGAAAGTTGGGATGTAGTTGAGCAAGGTGATAAGTTGGTCTGGACGTTTAAGCTGAGAAAAGGGCTTGTGTTCTCCAACGGAGATCCACTTACGGCTGAAGATGTTGTCTTTTCCTTCAAGCGTGTGTTGTTGATCAACAAATCACCGGTGTGGTTGTTCAACGAACTCGGGCTTACAAAGGAGAACATGGAAGAGACAATCGTCGCAGCCGATCCTCAAACGGTTGTGCTTAAGACGAAGATTTTGGCAAAGAACATAGTTCTTTCCGTCATAGCTCCACCATGGGGAGGTATAGTTAACAAGAAAGTTGTGCTTGCCAATGAAAAGGACGGAGATTTGGGACAGGCCTTCTTGCTTGACAAATCTCCAGGTACAGGTGCAGGACCGTACACCATTGTTGAGTGGAAGAGGAACGAGCATGTGATACTCCAGTCTAACCCCAAATACTGGGCAGGAGAGCCACCAATCAAGAGAATCATAATCCGGGATGTACCAGAAGAGACAAACAGGTTTCTCTTAGTTCAAAAGGGAGATGTCGATGTCGCATGGGGTGTGACGACTGAACAGGCAGCTCAACTGAGGGAAACAAAGCCAAAGGGAATCAGACTTGTGACAACACCGGGACAGTCGAACGAATATCTTGCGATGAACGTTGGGTGGGGTCCGTTCAAAGATGCACGAGTTAGACAGGCGATTAGATATGCCATTGATTACGACGCTATAATCAACTCAGTTATGAGAGGTTTTGCGGTTCTGAATCAGAATTTCATGCCGATAGGGTATTTTGGGTACATAGAGCTGAATCCATTCAAACGAGACGTCCAAAAAGCCAAACAACTCCTAGCTGAAGCTGGCTATCCGGATGGCTTTGAGGTTGAATTGTTGACAAATCCAACAGAGATTAGACAAAACGAGGCGATAATCATCCAGGCAAACCTTGCTGAGATAGGCATCAAAGCCAACATTACGTTGATGCCGGCCTCTGAAATGTACGCCAAGTACAGACAGCAGGGGCATCAAATGATCCTGGCAGGATGGGGCATAGATTATCCGGATCCTGATGCTCTTGCCAAACCCTTTGCAAATTACAGAGTCAGACAGCTTGCTTGGAGGAACATGTGGTACGATGATTATGCAGCAGACCTCGCTGCCAAAGCCGGAGCAGAGCTCGATGATCAAAAACGTTTGCAGCTCTATAAGGAACTTCAAGAGTACTGGATAAACAACAGTCCATTTGCTATGTTGTATCAACCAATACAATTCTGGGTTGTCAGCGACGACGTTGTGGGCTTTGAGCAAGCTTGTCAAGGTTACACATTGGTCTTTGATTTCACAAAGATATCAAAGAAGTGATAGCCCTGATTATTTCTTCAACAAAGGAAGGCCGAACATCGGCCTTCCTTTCAAATTAAAGAATGGAGGATTTTGCTCAAGATGAGACTGTCCTCTTTCATACTTAGAAGATTGTTGTTGATGGTTTTTGTTGTATTTGGTGTCTCTGTTTTTGTGTTTGTCATAGCAAAGGTCATACCAGCTGACCCAGTTGGGGCTATACTTGGTGGTAACGCACCGATAGACCTTGTCGAAGATTTGAAGAGAAGACTTGGGCTTGATAAACCTCTTATCCTTCAGTTTCTAGATTACATGTCAGGCTTGCTTAGAGGTAGTCTTGGTGTCTCGTTGAAATCCAACAGACCAGTTACGAAAGACATCGCAGAATTTTTCCCAGCCACTTTGGAGCTGGCAATCTCGGCCACATTGTTATCAATCGTTCTCGGTATGACCCTCGGAATCCTTTCGGCCGTTCACAGGAACAAATTCATTGATCACTTTTCAAGAATATTCTCTATCCTTGGTGTTTCAATGCCCGTGTTCTGGACCGGTTTGATTTTGCTACTTTTGTTTTACTTTCGCCTTGGATGGTTACCTGGTGGGGGTAGATTAGGGTTGTTCACGTCACCACCAACTCGTTATACAGGGTTACTGATTCTCGATTCTCTGCTAAGTGGCAATTTTGAAGCCCTCAAAGATGCCGTCGCTCATTTGGTATTGCCTTCGATTGTACTTGGCTATTCTGCAACGGCTTCGATAGCCAGGATAACTCGTTCCAGTATGCTGGATGTGCTCAGACAAGATTTCATAAGAACTGCCAAAGCGAAGGGAATCGGTTCGAGACTGGTCATATACAGGCATGCACTGAGAAATGCGTTGATACCGGTTGTAACAATCATTGGCTTGACCTTCGGAGGATTGTTAGAAGGAGCTGTTCTCACTGAAACAATCTTCGGATGGCCTGGGCTTGGGAGGTACCTTGTGAACGCGATGCTTTACCTCGATTACCCTGCCGTTATGGGAGGTACTCTCTTTGTGGCCGTAATCTATTCACTTGTCAATTTGGTTGTTGACATAATATACGCTGTACTCGATCCACGAATGCGTATCTAGAGGTGATAAAGTTGGAACGGGTCGAAAACAATAGAATTTCCCGTTGGAAACCAATTATCGAAGACTGGAGACACACTTTTTACTTGTGGAGAAAAACGAAACTCGCCATGGTGGGAACTTTTCTTGTCATTGGATTCCTTATTGTGGCATTGCTTGCACCAATCATCGCTCCGTATGATCCTATAAAAGTAGATCTAGCCAATCGTTTGAAACCACCTAGCGTGAAGAATTTGTTTGGCACAGATCAATTTGGCAGGGATATCTTCAGCAGAGTGATATACGGAGCTCGTATCGAAGTTTGGATAATTTTCCTAGTAACTGTCATCAGCGGCGCGATAGGATTGACAATTGGAATAACTGCGGGATATTTCGGCGGCATTGTTGATGAGATCCTCATGAGAATAACAGATATCTTTCTTGCATTCCCTAGACTCATACTTGCGATGGCTTTGGCTGCAATGCTTGGCAGGGGATTGACGAACGCAATCATTGCCATATCGCTTGTTGAATGGACCGTCATTGCAAGATTGGCCAGAGCTGAGGCAATGAGAGTTAAGTCTCAGCCATATATCGAAGCCATCAGGGCTGTAGGTGCCGGCAATCTGAGAATAATACTTTTTCATGTGCTTCCAATGTGCCTCTCACCGGTACTGGTTCAGTTGACATTGAGAATGGGGACGATTATCCTTACCGCAGCTGGCCTTGGGTTCCTGGGTCTGGGAGCACAACCTCCGACCCCGGAGTGGGGAGCCATAGTTAGCGATGGTCGAAGCTACCTTGTGCAGCAGTGGTGGATATCGACCTTCCCCGGTTTGTTCATAGCTCTGGTGGTCCTTGGTTTCAACCTTCTCGGTGACGGAATAAGGGACATACTTGATCCACGCTTAAGGAGGTAAAGAATTTGTGAGAGGTAACTTGCTCAACGTGGAAAATCTGAGAGTAGTCTTCTACACTTACAGGGGAACAGTCAAAGCTCTCAACGGTGTTCAGTTATGGCTAAATGATTCAGAACGCATAGCAATAGTTGGTGAAACAGGATGCGGAAAATCCGTAACCGCACTTTCGATAATGCGTCTCATTGAACAACCTGGGGAGATTACAGAGGGGAGTATTTGGTTCAACGGGACGGATCTGCTGAAACTCACAGAGGAGCAGATGGATAGCTTCAGAGGCAGGCAAATTTCGATGATTTTTCAGGAACCTCTTGCAGCTTTGAACCCGGTCTTCAAAGTAGGTTTTCAGGTGGCGGAATCCATAGCTCATGCCAAAGGCATCAACACCAAGGACGCTTATGAGTTTGTACCTGAGGCTTTGGAAATGGTTGGATTAGATTGGAAGAGAACGATAGATCTCTATCCACACGAGCTCAGTGGAGGAATGGCCCAAAGGATCATGATAGCAATGGCCTTAGCAGTAAAGCCGAAACTTTTGATAGCCGATGAGCCAACATCAGCACTGGATGTGACAATCCAGGCACAGATACTGAAACTTTTGGATGATCTGGTAACCATGGAAAAAAACGCAGTTATCCTGATCACCCACGATCTTGGAATAGCGTCTGAATTTTGTGACAGAGTTGCCGTGATGTACGCTGGGAATGTGATAGAAATCGCAAAGAGTGAGGATATTTTTGCCAACCCACTGCACCCGTACACACGTGGCCTGATAGAGTCTATACCAGTTATCGGGATGACAAAGGATTTGAGGGGTATCCCAGGAGTTGTTCCGGATTTAGTCGATCCACCATCAGGATGCAGGTTTCACCCAAGGTGTAAACACGCCTTTGAAAAGTGTTTCGCCGAACTTCCGGCGTTAGTGCAGATCAACCAAACACACTATGTAGCTTGCCATTTGTATTCACAGTAGGAGGATTGATGACATGGAGACTTTGATAAAGGTCGAGAATCTCAAAAAGTATTTTGAGATACGAAAGTCAATCCTTTCCAGACCACAATACGTTAGAGCAATCGATGGCATCACTCTTGATATCCAAAAAGGGTCGATCTTTGCGGTTGTCGGAGAATCAGGTTCCGGAAAAAGCACACTTGGAAGAGTTGTTCTGCGACTTATAGAGCCAACCAGTGGAAACTTGTATTACGAAGGTAAGGAGATCTCAAGGTTGAAAGGCAGACAGCTACTTGAGTACAGAAGAAAAATGCAAATAGTGCAGCAGGATCCCTACAACTCACTTCATCCACGAAAGCTCGTCAAGGACATTGTAGGTGAAGGCTTGAAGATTCACTTTAGAATGAAAAGCGATGAGATATACGCTCGGGTGAAAGAAATACTTGAGCTTGTCGGGCTTCGCGAAGAACACATGTTCAGATATCCACATGAGTTCTCTGGTGGGCAAAGACAAAGGATTGCCATAGCAAGAGTCCTCGTGCTCAAGCCTGAGTTCGTGGTTCTCGATGAACCAACCTCTGCGCTTGATGTATCCGTCCAGGCGCGCATTCTTGCACTGTTGAAGGATTTGAGAGAAAAATTATCCCTCACCTACATGTTCATAACACACAACTTGGCCGTAGTTGACTACATGGCAACTCACGTGGCGGTCTTGTACCTTGGCAAGTTGATGGAAATTGGTAGCAAGAGTGAAGTTTTCAGCAATCCATCTCACCCCTACACCAAAGTGCTGCTGGACTCTGTTCCCAGCATCGGGGCTGGCCGAAAAATTCGCGCTATACCAAGAGGCGAAATACCAAGTCCGATAAATCCTCCAAGTGGATGCGTATTCCACACTCGTTGCCCAAAAGCAAACAGAATCTGTCAAACCGAAGAACCGAAGTTTTATGAAATTTCACCTGGGCACTTTTGTAGGTGTCACTTCTGCGAGTAGCTCAACCATCTTTTAATTCCTTTCTGAGCCTTTCAAGTCGCAGGTTTGCACCTGCGATTCCTTTGAATTTTCCATCCTCCCGTATGGCATAGGCAAAGGTCAGAACCATGTTTCCAGTAGCCCTTGATTTAAGTGGGTCTGAGATCGTCCAGAGTGCTTGACCATTCTTGAGATAGTTGAAATATTGTCTGTCTGCTATATTCCCACGAGCACCTGTTGTTGTAACGAAATTTCCACTTGAATCGGCGATAAAAATCGCTTCATACACGTCGGATTTCTGCGCTAAAAAGTTCTTGGTCAAGGGTTCAAAAACAGACCAATCCAGACTTCTGCATTCTTGAGTCATCAAGAGTTTAATCAACTCGTTCAGTTCATTCAACAGCCACTCTCGGGCCCCGGTCAGACTCCTGAGTTTTAGAGATTTGATGGACAGAACTTCTGAATTTGACGACAACTTGTTTGACAGTTCACTCAGCAAGTCAACCACTTTCTGTGTTTCATCTGCGAAAGCAGCTAGTTCGGACGAGCTTTGAACGTTGTTGTTAACAGCCAATTCAATTTCTTGAGTTGATGAGACTTGATTTTGGACGGATTGTTTTATCTCATACAATGTCTGCCTAAAACTTTCTGTGCTGGCTTTAATTTTCGCAAGTTGTTCGGCGAAATGCTCGCTCACCTTCAGTGTCGCTTGCAGAGCCTTGGACACAACCAAGTTTTTCTCAACTGACTCGGTTATCAAATTTGATATGGTTTCGACTTGCCCTGATATATCAAGCGCAGCCCTTTTGGACTGTTCGGCGAGTTTTCTCACCTCTTCGGCAACCACTGCAAAACCCTTTCCGCTTTCGCCCGCTCTTGCAGCTTCGATAGCAGCGTTTAAAGCTAGCAGATTGGTTTGTTCGGCTATTTGCTCGATTACCTGTATCATTCGGTTAATACTTTCCGATGAATCGCTGAGCCGCTTCATTGATTGTTCAAGATCAAAAAGACTCCGTCCAGCCAATTCGTTCTCAGTGGAGAGCGATCGAACTTTCTCCTCCAGCTTGTCTATGCCATTTTCAAGCTCAAGAAACTCTTGATTCATCCTTTCCACACGGGAATTGATCACTTCGGTGGATTTAACGATCTCCGATGTACCCGAGGATGTTTCCTCAAGCGCAGCCGTCAAAGATTCGATGAGAGCTGAGATTCTCTTCGATTTTTCTTTCAGATCTGTCGAAACTTCGGACATTTTCGCGGAGGCGTTTTTGAGTTGTGCCGAATCTTCTTCAAGGTTTACAGATGTCAAATAAACCTCTTGAAAGAGATAATCAATATCCTCAGTCCCCTTCTTTGCTGCATTCGAGTCTTGTAATTTCGTTTTTCGGTTGTTTATCAGGCTGACTACGGAAAGAATCACAATTACACCAGACAGCAAAACATTAATCCAACTAACTTCGAATTTCACAAGAGAAAGAATCAGCAAAACAAGACCCGATGATGCTACAAGTGCGTTCACCATGAGACCTCCTTTGCAATTTTAACCGCTTCGATAAGAATTTTATCATCTTTTTCTCGTCTTTTCCAAGTGATTTTATCAGTTAGTTGTTGTTACAAACATGAGCTATCAGTCTTAACAACTGTGTAGTATAAAAAGTTCGTATGGCTAAATATTCAAATCCTTTTAGAGCTCTTAAAAACAGAAATTATCTCTTATTTTGGTCAGCGCAGAGCATTTCGCTGATCGGAACCTGGATAGACACCACGCTAAGAGGTTGGGTGGGCGTCAATGTTTTGCCAGAGAACAGAGCAGCTGGATTCATCGGGTTGATCGCATTCCTGAAAGGTTTCCCCACGGTTGTTCTCTCACCAATCAGCGGGGTTTTGATAGATTGGTTTGGTCCGAGAGAGGTGTTGTTCCTCACCCAGCTTGCCGATACCGTCAACGCCTGTGTCATGGCTTATTTGGTCCACAAAAGTATTCTGACGCCCGTTCAGTTGTTGATTTTAAGTACACTCATGGGAGTATCTGGGGCTTTCTATCTTCCTTCTAGAAACACTTTCATATCCAGCGTCGTTTCAAGGGATTATCTTCCGAATGCTTTGGCATTGCATGCTCTCATCTTCAATTTGGCACGAATGATAGGCCCTTCGATAGCTGGGTTTGTTGTGAAGTACTATGGGTTATCTTTTGGTTTTGTTGTCAATGCCATATCGTTTGTGCCACTTTTGGTCGTGCTGCCAACTATACCAACGGCATATCAGCGTTTCTCACAAAACGGACGCTCTTTTTTCAGAGACCTGATCGAGGGTTTGCAAATCGTTGTTAAAACCAGAAGGATCTTGATCACATTTGTGTCTGTGACAATCTACGCAGTATTCGGTATGCCATACAGTATGCTCATGCAGGCGTTTGCAAAAAGTGCCATAGGTACAGGACTCGTTGGTTATGGGCTGGTAATGGGTTCCATGGGACTTGGAGCTTTTGTCGGAGCTCTTTTGGCAGGGGGAATGGATTCAAGAAGGGTGATACAGATCAACGAAGAGTACCTCATACTCACTATAGGAATGAGTACCTTTGTCACCTCATTTTACCCAAGAGCCGCTCTCTTCATGTCCTTTGTAAATGGTTTGTGCCAAACCGTTTTTTTCAACGTCACCAACAGCAGAACACAACTTCTTTCTCCCTCGCACGCAAAAGGGCGTGTCATGTCTTTGTACGCGTTGATAAACAACGGAGGATCACCCGTTGGAACCTTTGTCTTCGGACTACTTGGCAATGTGATTGGAATAAGAACGTCCTATCAAATTCTCGCGCTTGCGATGATAGCGTATTTTATTGCTCACAAATTTTTGATTAGACAGACTCAGGTTGAATCCGTTCCTTAATCAGTCTCAACCAAGAGTACTGTCATAAGTTCAACCAACCACTCAAAGTCCTCCACAGAGATGTACTCGGTATTCGAGTGAAGGTACTTGACCGCCAGGGTTATTGGGACCATTCTCGCATTGGTATCAACCGCCGCTGAGCCGTCTGTTCCGCCGCCTGTAACACCCACTTGAACTGGGATGTGCATTTTGCCAGCTTTCTCGAGTATTTTCAACATCAAATCGTAGTTTCCCATCGCACTGTTATCCGCCATTCTCAAAACAGGTCCTCTGCCTGGCATCACATCTCCCGTGAGCGAGGAACAGCATGCAAAAGAATCGATTGCATAACATATGTCAACCTGATGACGTGATAAGAAAGCCTTGGCCCCCTTTAGACCTATCTCTTCTTGCACTGTCCAAACGAAAAAGACTTTTTTGTCAAGATGGACATCTTTTACTTTATGAAGGACCTTCAATAAACTCAGACACCCGAATCTGTCGTCCACGGACCTTATCGCAACAAACTTTTCGTTCAGAACGCTGACATGCTTTTTGAAAACGGCATAATCAAAGACTTTTATCCCCATCCTGACGACCTCTTCTTTGCTGCTTGCTCCTACGTCAACTGTCAAATTGTCAGTTGACTGATTTCCGCCAAGATGTGGTGGCATAATTCCAATTATTCCATCCAGAAAACCGTTTTGAGTGACTATCTGTAGGTGTGTGCCCAAAAGCAATCTGTCGTCAAAACCACCAACCTTTCTGAAAGTCAAAGACCCATCTTGCCTGATGCCGGTTACCAGTAAACCTATTTCATCCATGTGAGCCATCAACGCCACAGTTTCTTCTCCGCTTCCCACTTCCACAACTAAGTTTCCGACGTTGTCAATCTTGTATGGAACGTCCCTCGGTAACATGGTTATGATTTTTTGTCTCACCAACTCTTCCCTTCCGGAAATTCCCGGAGTCAAGCACAGATTTAGCAATTCATCCAGCCAGTCCTTTCGCATATGCAACTCACCACCGAAATTATAACAGTATAACAGATAGTTAGCAAGTCAAACTGTCATTCTATCTCATAGAGAGCCGAAGCTACCGATCGGATTCTACGTAAGCACAAAAGAATCAACACAACCGAAACGACCATTGGTAAGCCAAAACTAAAGAGGTTGACAAGCAATTTGTTCTTCAAAAGTCTCCAAAGAATTTCCGAACGTTCGATTCTAAGAACAATGGGAAAGATTGAACCTAAGGATGCGAGCACCACAAAGATCTGTATCTGCAACATGCGCCACATAGGTATAACTCTGGATGGATTTAGGATTTGTGCCGCCTTTTTGTGCCTGATTGTTGTCTCAACTCCCAGCATTGAGGCAAGCAAATAGATGGAGAAGACAACTGGATCAAGGATATGCAAAACGTTATTGACCTTTAGCAACAGTTGAACCAAGATTAGAGAAATGCTGAACAATCCGCAAAACAGCAAAGGAGGAAGAAAGATTTTCGATCTCAGCAGAGCTTTTGCGTCAACAGGCAAAGATCTCGGCATGGGCCATACGTACAGTTCTTGACCAACGAGCAAAGCAGATGACGTTGACACATACAAAGAACTCATCAGTACAACGAGAAAAATGGGAGTCACGGTTGATTTTGTCGTGTAAGCAAGAATCAACCACAGCATCGTGGGATAAAGAAACATCATAATTGTTTGACTCTGCCTAAGAAGAATTCTCATCTCCTTTTTTGTCAAACCAAATTTGCCAACTGGTGAAAAGCCCTTTCTTCCAATGCCTGCTTGATTTTCCTCGAAAGTCAGTTTGTCCGCTACTCTGAGACTCAAAAACCATGTCACTACAGTCAAGAAGAACAGCGTAATAAGATGTAAATAGTTACCTTTGATCGTCAGAATGGGCCATGCAAAAATATTCAGAGAACTCAGTAACCGCTCACCAACGTTGATAAAGCCTTCAAGTCGATCTGTCGAAATCCAGTTCAGCAGTTGAGGAAGCATTTGAGTGGTAACTAAGAAGATCGCCACACTCAGCAAAAGCACAGCGATGTTCATAATTCTCGCCGTGGATCTTCTCATCAGCAAACCCACGGAAGAGGCCAAGATTAAGGAAGCAGAAAAGACAAATGCGCACATCAAAAATGCTGAAAACACTGTTAGGATAAGACTGTATCCCATGGCAATCGAATATGCGATGAATACAGAAAAATACATCACAAGAACAAAGGCCTGGCTTATGAAAGTTAAGATCATTTGATACAACGCTATACTTGATCTTTTCAAAGGATAGCTCAGCAAAATCGCGATTTCTTCGTTCTTCACGAAAGAGTTCACCAAGTTTGCAAAAAAGGATGAAAAAAAGACGGCAATCATCGTAGTCGACCAGAAAGAAATCAGTATAGTTGGAAAATCAACACCGTTGATCGACAAAGGGGAAGTTTGCCTGAACAGTTCAAAGAAAATCGATGAGAGCGGCAAACCGTAAGCAAGAGATAAAAAGAGTACTAACAAGAGATTTCGCGGA
>FWWL01003709.1_pt1 | contig 27158 bp, 24 predicted proteins | sample 2228331 | NCBI WGS metagenome assembly FWWL01 (sample SAMEA103939775, study PRJEB20133) | metagenome
TGATACACTTTCTCAATTTCTTGATCAAACCAATCCCCTTTCTGAGCTTACTCACAAAAGGAGAATTTCTGCTCTTGGTAAGGGTGGTCTTTCAAGAGAGAATGCTGGAATAGAGGTAAGAGACGTTCATCCATCTCACTATGGAAGAATTTGCCCTATTGAAACCCCAGAAGGTCAAAATATAGGTCTGGTTTTGTCTTTGACTACTTATGCGAAGGTTGACGATTTTGGTTTTATTAGAACACCTTTGAGAAAAGTGAAAGATGCTGTTTTAACGGATGAAGTAGTTTATGTTGCTCCTTATGAAGAGATTGATTATAAAATTGCGGGGGGTGATGTAAAGGTTGATAGTAATAATAGGTTAGAGGAGAAGAGAGTTCTTGTAAGGCATAGAAGAACATATAAAGTAGTGTCTCCAAAAGAAGTTGGATTCGTTGATATATCACCAAGACAGCTTGTTTCTCCTTCTTCATCCCTTATACCATTTTTAGAGCATGATGATGCAAATAGAGCACTTATGGGTTCTAATATGCAAAGGCAAGCTGTTCCACTTCTTATTCCTGAACCTCCAATTGTTGGAACAGGAATGGAAGCTAAAATTGCAAGGGATTCAGGAACATTAGTTCTTGCACGTAGAGGTGGAACAGTGGTTTATGTTGATGCTTATAAAGTTATCGTTGTTCCTGAGGATAAGGAAGGTGATTTATTTGGGATTGATGAATATAAACTTATAAAGTTTCAGAGATCGAATCAAGGGACAATTATTCATCACACACCAGTTGTTAGAGCTGGTCAGAAAATTAAGGAAGGTGATATTATAGCTGAGATGGTAGGGGTAAAAGATGGAGAGCTTGCACTTGGTAAGAATTTACTTGTTGCATTTCTCCCTTGGTATGGTTATAATTTTGAAGATGCTATTGTTATCTCTGAGAGGATCTGGAAGGATGATGTATTCACTTCAATACATATAGATGATTATGAGGTTGAGGTAAGGGAAACTAAGCTTGGTCCAGAACAGATCACAAGAGATTTACCAAATGAAAGTCCAGAGGCTTTAAGAAATTTGGATGAATTTGGAATTGTAAGGATAGGGACTGAGGTTAAGACCGATGATATACTTGTTGGTAAAGTTACACCCGAAGGGGAAAGGGAACTAACACCTGAGGAGAAATTGCTTCAAGCTATATTTGGTGAAAAGACAAAAGGTTTTAGGAATACATCAAAGCGAGTTCCACCAGGTGTTAGTGGAACAGTTATAAATACAGTTGTTCTTACAAAATATGCTAATATTCCATTAACACAAACCATTTTAAGTGAGAGAAAAGAACAAGCTGAAAAGAAATATCAAGAAAATCTAAATAGAGTAAGGAACAGGTTATTTGAACTTTTGGAACTCAAATTGGCTGGTAAAGTTTTCAAAAAAGATATATTAGATAAGGAAGGTAATATTGTATTTAAAGCTGGTGAAACATTTTCAAAGGAAAAAGTTGATGATCCAACTAGCCTTGTTTTTCCTGATGGTTTTGTAAGTGATAAAAAATTAGCTTCTCGGATTAAGAGATTCTATGAACAAGCAGAGGAATTTCTTAAAATTGTTAAAGAAAATTATAAATTGGAGATTGCGAGAATAGAAAGAGGTGATGAGCTTCCTGCTGGTGTTATACAACTTGTAAAGGTTTATATTGCCCAAAGGAGAAGATTTATAGTTGGGGATAAGATGGCTGGAAGGCATGGTAATAAGGGTGTTGTTTCAATTATAGCACCTGTTGAAGATATGCCGTTTTTGAACGATGGGACACTTGTTGATATAGTTCTAAATCCATTAGGTGTCCCATCAAGAATGAATGTTGGTCAGATTTTAGAGACATTGCTTGGTTGGGTCGGTATTGAACTTACTAAGAAATTAAAAGCTCTTCTGAAAGAGAGAAATGCTAGTAAAATTAGACAATTTCTTTTAGATGTTTATAAGCCTCACAAGAATCCAGAATTTATAGATTATCTTAAAAATGCAAAGGATAGTGAAATTCTTGCCTATGCAGAACTTCTTTCTGAGAAAGGTATAAGATATGCAACACCTGTATTTGAAGGTTTAACCTTAGATGAAGTAAAGGAACAGTTGCGTCTTGCAGGACTTCCAGAGGATGGCAAGGTTATGCTAAGGGATGGAAGAACTGGTGAATACTTTGATTATCCAGTAACTGTTGGTTATATGTATATGATGAAATTGGTGCATATGGTTGAAGATAAAATTCATGCAAGAAGTGTTGGTAAATATTCCATTATTACACAGCAACCACTTGGTGGAAGAGCTCATTTTGGAGGTCAGAGATTTGGTGAGATGGAAGTTTGGGCAGCAGAAGCTCATGGTGCTGCTTATGCACTTCAAGAGTTATTAACTGTTAAAAGTGATGATGTAATTGGTAGGAATCAATTGTATAAATTCATTGTTAAAGGAGAACTTCCTCCTGAACCAAGTCTTCCCGAGTCATTTAATGTCCTTGTTAAAAAGCTTAGAGGACTTTGTATAGATGTTATAGTTGAATATCAAAAGGAGAGAAAGTTATGATTGAGAGAGTAAAAGAGGAGATTTTAACAAAAATTTCACCTAAAAACCTTAAGTCGGTAATTATAAGACTTGCTGATCCAGAAACTATAATGAGTTGGTCATATGCTGAAATGAAGGGTAGAGAAAGAGGTGAATATGGACTTGGTGAGATTATAAGACCAGAAACAATAAACTACAGAACTCAAAAACCTGAACCTGGGGGCTTGTTTTGCGAAAGAATATTTGGACCAGTAAAAGATTATGAATGTTCATGTGGAAAATATAAGGGTAGGAAGTATCTAGGTGTTATATGTGATAGATGTGGTGTTGAGGTTACTGAATCAAGGGTGAGAAGAGAAAGGATGGGCTATATAAAGCTTGCTGTTCCAGTTGCTCATATTTGGTTTTATAAAATACCACCTTCTATCATTGGAACATTGCTTGATATTACAAGAGCAAACTTAGAAGATGTTCTATACTATGGCTCTTATGTAGTTATAGATCCGAAGAAGGTTCCAGGTATCAAGAAAGGTGAAGTTTTGAGTATTGCAAAGTATGAAGAGCTTGTTAAAGAATTTGGTGAAGGCTCATTCGAAGCAGATATGGGAGCTTCTGCTATTAAAAAATTACTTGCTGAGCTTTCAGAGCCCGTAGAAGGCAATAAAACTAAACTTGAAAAGATGCTTGAAGATTTATCGGTTAGATTGAAAATTGAAAAGTCTTCATTGTTAAGGAAGAGAATCCTTCAAAAATTGAGATTAGTTAAAGCTTTTGTTGAGTCTGGTGTTGAACCTCAGTGGATGATCCTTGAAGTTTTACCGGTAATCCCTCCTGATCTAAGACCTCTTGTTGCTCTTGAAGGTGGTAGGTTTGCTGCAAGTGATCTAAATGATCTATACAAAAGGGTTATTTATAGAAATCAAAGATTGGCTCACATGCTCGCAGACCCATCAACACCTGAACTTATTTTAAGGAATGAAAAGCGCATGCTGCAGGAAGCGGTTGATGCTCTTTTGGATAATTCAAGAAGGAAGAAGCCTGTTCTTGGAAGAGGTAATAGGAAATTGAAATCACTTTCAGACGATATAAGGGGTAAGAAGGGTCTTTTGAGAAGAAATTTACTTGGTAAGAGGGTTGATTATTCGGCAAGAAGTGTAATAGTAGTAGGTCCAGAACTTAAAATATATCAGGCAGGTGTTCCAAAGGAGATTGCAATAGAATTATGGAGACCTTTTATAGAAAGGAAAATTGAAGAGTTGGGTCTTGCAGAGAATATAAGAACAACAAGAAAATTATTAAGAAAGAGAACAAAAGAGGTTTGGGAAATTCTTGAAGATGTAGTAAAACACCATCCTATTTGGTTAAATAGAGCTCCTACACTTCATAGACCATCAATCCAAGCATTTGAACCTGTTGTGGTAGAGGGAAAAGCAATTAGGTTGCATCCATTAGTATGCACTGCATATAATGCTGACTTTGATGGTGATCAAATGGCTATATTCTTACCAATTTCACCAGAAGCTCAACTTGAAAGCTATAATTTAGTCCTATCAGTTCATAATATCCTATCACCTGCTCATGGGAAACCACTTGCAAGTGCAAGTCAAGATATGGTAATAGGTGTAAATTATTTAACAAAGGTAAAACCCAATGCAAAAGGCGAAGGGAAGCTGTTTTATTCAATAGAGGAAGCACTAAAAGCTTATGAGAATGGTATAGTTGAACTTCACGCACTTATTAAAGTTCCCATATCAAAAATTAACCCTATGAGTGATGAACCACCATTTGAATTTGTTGAAACAACAGTTGGAAGATTACTATTTAATAGTATAGTCCCATCGGAATATAGGAAAGCATATGGATTTATGAACAGGGAGCTTAAAAAGAAGGACATTTCAGATATCGTTTATAAATGCCATAGATTACTTAGTTCTTGGGCTTGTGCTGAATTCTTGGATAATATGAAGGATTTAGGGTTTAAGTATGCAACGAAATCTGGTGTAACATTTGGTATAGATGATATTATAATACCGCGGAATAAATATGAAATTATTGAGAGCGCATCTAAGGAACTTGATAAAATAAATAGAAAATTTGAGAGAGGTGAAATATCAAGAGCAGAACATTATCAGCAAGTTGTAGATTTATGGCTTGGAATTACTGAAAAGGTTAAACAAGAATTAGAAGCTGAACTTGCAAGGGACAAAGATGGATTTAATCCTATTTACATGATGGTTTATTCAGGTGCAAGAGGAAATATAACCCAAACAATGCAACTTTCTGCAATGAGGGGACTTATGTCACGACCAACTAGGAAGGGAGAAATTGGAGACTTAATTGAAATTCCAGTTATTTCATCGCTTAAAGAAGGACTTAAGACTATGGAGTATTTCATATCAACTCATGGTGCAAGAAAAGGTCAGTCCGATACCGCTTTGAGGACTGCTGATGCAGGATATTTAACAAGGAGACTTGTTGATGTAGCACAAGATGTTGTTGTAACTATTGAAGATTGTGGAACTGTAAGAGGTAGATTGATTAGAGGTGCAAATATTGCAAGTAAAGTTCTTGGTAGAGTTGCACTTGATGATATATATGATCCTAATACAAACGAAATTATTGTAGAGGCTGATGAAGAAATAGATGAGGAGAAAGCTGAGAAGATAGAAAAATTAGGAATAAATGAAGTTTATGTTCGTTCAGTTCTATATTGTGAGGCTGAGTATGGTGTTTGTGCAAAGTGTTATGGTAGGAATTTGGCAACAGGTAAAATTGTAGATATAGGTGAAGCAGTTGGAATTATAGCTGCTCAGTCAATAGGTGAGCCTGGAACGCAATTAACATTGAGAACATTCCATACAGGTGGTGTGGCGGAGAAGGTTACAGAAGAGAATTATTATTTAGCACCTTTTAGTGGTAAGGTTAAATTTCTTAATTTAAATACAATTGAAAGAGATGGTCATAAAATTGCTATAAGTAAAAAGGGTAGAATTCGCTTAGTCTCAAAAGATGGAAGTGAAAGAATTTATGAAATTCCATACGGCAGTGAAATTTTTGTAGAAGATGGTCAAGAAGTTAAAACTAATGAGAAGTTAGCAGAATGGGAACCATATTCCCTACCCATTATGACTACGAAGGATGGTATTCTCCAATTTGAGGATGTCATTGAGGGTATAACATTAAAGGAGGAAGTCGAGGAAGGTAAGGTTGAGCATGTTATTAAAATCATCAGACAAAGAAAGCTTTATCCAAAAGTTAAGGTTTTAGATCAAAGAACTGGTCAAATATTGGAAGAGATTCCTCTTGTTGACGAAGCAAGACTTACCCAAAGAGCATATGAGTTATTTAAGCAAGCAAAACTTCTTAAAAATTATAGAGAAAGAGAAGTTGTTAAAGCTGGTGAAATAATAGCAAGATTGCCAAAAATTACATCTAAGACGAGGGACATTACTGGTGGTCTTCCAAAGGTTGAAGAGTTGTTTGAAGCGAGAGTTCCAAAGAATAAGGCTATTTTATCCGAGATAAGTGGATATGTTAAAATACTTGGACTTGAAAAGGGTATTTTCAAAATTCAAATAGCATCTGATGATGGAAAATCACAAACATATGAAATACCATATGGTAAATATTTGCTTGTAAGTGATGGAGAGTATGTTGAAGCAGGTGATGCGCTCACTGATGGTGAAGTTGATCCACATGACTTACTAAGAATTAAAGGTAAAGATTATGTTCAAGAATACCTATTTCAAAGAATTCAGGAAATATACAGCACATCAGATGTTGAGATTAACGATAAACACATTGAAATAATTGTAAGGCAAATGCTTAGAAAGGTTAAAATTGTATCTTCAGGTAGCACCAATTTGTTTGAGGATGATATTGTAGATTATGTAAGAGTGAAAAAGGAGAATGAAAGAGTTATGAGGGAGGGTGGAAAGCCTGCTACTTTTGTTCATGTATTGCTTGGTATTACAAGAGCTTCACTCTCTACTGATTCATTTATATCTGCTGCATCATTCCAGGAAACAACAAAAGTTTTGTCATTTGCGGCAATTGAAGGTAAAGCAGATAAGCTTTATGGGCTTAAGGAGAATGTTATCATTGGTGGACTTATTCCAGCAGGAACAGGAAGAAGGGATATTAGAGAGACTACTCTTGCTATTGAGGAGGTAGAAGAAAAGCAAAGAGCTTAATGATATTTTTAGTTTTTCATAGCTTTCCAATTTATCTTGTTTTACCTGATAGTGGTGATTTTAAAGTTTTGTCAGAAGAATTTTTAAAAGGATTTAGTTTTGCATTAAGGGATGAAGTAGATTTCAATGTTATAGATGAGGATCCAGATACAAATATAGATTTTAGAGAGATTTTTGAAAATGTTATTTCCAAAAAGCCAAAAATCATAATAGGACCAATTTTATCCAAAAATCAAAGAATTTCTGCTGAAATTTCCATGCACAACAAAGTTATTCAAATTATACCAATAACCTATGATATATTTCTTGGAACATATGGGAACTATGTTTATCCATTTAATTTCAAAAATTATTTAGGTATTCGAAAGTTTATTGAAACTTTAAGGGAAAGGGGTGATACGAATTTTGTGCTTTTTTATGAAAATACAATAAATGGACTTTCAATGAAAAAATTTTTAGATGGCCAGATTTCAATTCCTACAGTAGTTGTTGATAATAAAAAGATAACAACTCAATGGATAGCGGAGATTATAAAGGACATAAAAAATTATGATGTGATTTTATTTTCCGATGCAGGAATAAGCTCGATAAACACATATTTGAATTTGAGGAAGATGGGTTATAAGAAGGATGTTTATGTATTTGATAGTTGGCTTTCAAGTGAGGTTTTCCCTACAATTATAGGTATGACTGAAAATTTATATATCATAACACTTAGTAAGATAACCTATACAAGTTATCTTTTGAAGTTAGATAGAAAGTATAAATTTATCGAGGCTTATAAGAATTTTTATAACAGCGAACCTACGACAGCATCGCTTATTGGCTATGATACAGGTATGCTTGTAAAAGAAGCATTAAAATCAGATGATATAAAGGAATTTTTGCTTAGATATGGTATTCTTAATGGTATAAGTGGTAATTATCTTATTTCAAAAAATCTATCTTATATTAAAGTTCTAAAGCTTACTCCTAAGGGTTTGGAAGAAGTTAAGTAATATGCTTTATACTTTTCAAAGTTTACTTTTAACCCTAAGGAGGTTGGATGATGATCGAGCTCATTTTGATAGCACATGTGTGGCAAAAAGCCACAGAAGGCCCTCAAAGGGTTCAAAAGAGAATGAATGATGCACCCTCTCATATAGTATCCAAATCCCCCAGCTCCAATCCTACTATACAAACATGGCTTCCGATATTCCAAGAGAATTTTGAAAGTGTAACACCACCTGCACTGCCTAATGGATGGACAGCGGTAGATGGCAACAACGATGGTCTAACATGGCAAACATATCCTGCTGGAACTTGTGCTGGTAGTGTAAATCTAACATCAAAGTATGCATGCTATTCTGATGATGATGCTGGATCAAATAGTCCTGCTACAATTGAAAAGCTAATAACACCTCAAATCACTATTACACCAGGAGCAACAAGTTATAGAGTAAGGTTTAACTATAGTTTTGATGAATACTCTGCAGCACCTGTTGAGACATTTTACGTAAATCTTGTAAATATTACTCAGAATACAACAACACGTATTCTTCAAATTCAGGGAGCTGATAGCTTAAATAAGAGCTTTACATATGATATATCAGCTCTTGTATCAGGAGGTGATGTTATTCAACTTGAATTTGTGTATGATGATGCAGGAGGCTGGGAATGGGCAGTAGGCATTGATGATGTTGTTGTTGAAGGAGACTATAATCTTAATAATGATTTAGCTATTTCTGGAATTAGTATTCAGCTAACATCAGGACCAGCCTACTACTTCTATCCACCTGGAACAACATTAAATTACGCTGGTGATGTATGGGTTAAATTTACTAACAATGGAAGCAATCCTTTATCAAATTTCAATGTCTATCTAACAGTCAATGCATCTAACTATGGACCTATTAACTATTCTGGAACATTAAACTCTAATCAAACGGACTCTATTCAATTTACAAATATAAGCTTTAATGCAACAAATAATACGCTAAAAGCATGGCATAATTTATCTGATGATTTCGTAGATAATGATACATTGAATACTAGCTACTCTCCACCAGCTTATAAAGCGGACACTATTTTAAACTATCCAAATAGTTTATCAGCAGGTGATGCAATTGGTTCAACAGGAAACCTTGGAAATAGTCATCAAGCAGTAAGGTATGATAGTGCAACAGTTTGGCCATTTGTAGAATCAGCTGACAGTTATTATATTACAAAAGTTTTCTTCTATCACTGCTCTCCTTATGGATGCTATGCTGGAAATACAAGAGTTAGTCTATGGCTTGACAATGGATCAGGTCAACCTGATCTAAATTTAGAAATTGTTGGAAAGGATACGACACTTAGTGCAAGTGCTGGCTTGAAATTTGTAACTCTTCCAGAATACATAAAGCTTGAACAATCTATATTGCCTTTCTATGCAGGAAGAAGCTGGAACATAAATAACCAATTTCCATTTGGTGTGGATAATGGTTCAACGTGTATTCCTAATTACTCCTGCTGGATAAGGTCGGATGGTATTGGTCCTGAGTGGCATCAACTTACAGAATACAATTTAGATTACTCTTGGATACTTGGTGTTGTTGTTCAAAAGAAATCATCTAAATATGAAGAAGTTATCCTTCCAAATGATGCAAGATTATTTAAGAGTGAATTTGTGAAGAATGGAAAGCTTGAGTTTACAAAGCCAATAGATAAGGATGTTAGAATTCAATTTTACAATACAAATGGTTCTATTGTAAGAGATATTCAAGTTAGTAAGGGGACAAAGACGATAAATATAGGCAAACTACCGCCTGGAACATATGTTTATGTAGTTGAAAATAGTGTTGGCAAGGTAATAGTTAAGTAATCTATTTAGGGGGTATTCTACCCCCTTTAAAATTTCAAGTTATGAAGAAACTTATAATACCTCTAATTATATCATTGATTATTTTCATTTCAATTTCAACACTTGCTCTAAATAGAGGAGAGCGAATATCTGCTGCTTGGATTTTAATTCTAGCACTATCAAGCTATTATATTGGTTATAGATATTATAGTAGGTTTATTGCAAATGGAGTTTTTCATTTAGATAATAGAAATATAACACCTGCCCATAAATTTAATAATGGTTATGATTTTGTCCCTACTAATAAATGGGTAGTTTTGGGACATCACTTTGCAGCAATAAGTGGTGCAGGACCACTAGTTGGACCTGTTCTTGCAGCACAAATGGGTTATTTACCATCTTCACTTTGGATTATATTTGGTGTAATATTGGCAGGTGCTGTTCAAGATATGGTAATTTTGATAATTTCAACAAGGAAAAATGCAAAGTCACTTGGAGAAATTATTTCAGATGAGCTTGGAAAGTTTGCGGGTATTCTATCATTAATTGGAATATATTCAATTTTAATGATACTTATGGCAGTTTTAGCACTTGTTGTAGTAAAAGCATTATTTGAAAGCCCTTGGGGAACATTTACAGTTCTAATGACAATACCAATTGCAATGATAATGGGCATTTGGATGTGGAAAATAAAACCTGGTTCTGTTATATTACCAAGTATATTTGGCATATTAGGATTAATTATTAGCTTGATAATTGGAAGGTATATTGCACTTGATCCAAACCTTTCTAAATTTTTTACATTTTCTGAAACACAGATTGCAATAGGATTAATTTTATATGGAGCAATTGCATCAATTTTACCAATTTGGCTTTTGCTTGCACCAAGAGATTATTTAAGCACATTTTTAAAAATTGGAACTGTTATAATTTTAGCAATTGGTATATTTTTTGCACTACCAACTATTAAAATGCCCGCAATTACACAATTTATAAATGGAAGTGGTCCTGTTTGGAAAGGTAATTTAGTGCCATTTCTATTTATTACAATTGCATGTGGTGCAATATCGGGATTCCATTCATTGGTATCATCAGGAACAACACCAAAATTATTAGATAAGGAAGCAGATGCAAGATTTGTAGGATATACAGGAATGTTAATGGAATCATTTGTAGCAATTATGGCTCTAATTGCAGCAGTTACAATGCAACCAGGTATTTATTTTGCAATAAATTCACCAGCTTCTGAGATTGGAAAAACTATTGAAAGTGCAGTAAATAAAATAAATAGTTGGGGATTTGTAATTACGAAGGAAGATATTGAAAATTTAGCAAAGGCAATTGAAGAGAAGACAATATTATCAAGGACAGGTGGTGCTCCAAGTCTTGCTATTGGTATGGCACTTATATTTTCAGATGTATTTGGAAAGCATTTAATTTCATTTTTCTATCATTTTATAATACTATTTGAAGCGTTATTTATTTTAACGACGATTGATGCAGGAACAAGAATTGGAAGGTATATATTTCATGATTTGTTTGGAAGGGTTATAAAACCACTTTCAGATTATTCATCAATAATATCTTCATTTATTGCAACATTTATAACAGTTTCTCTTTGGGGTTATTTCTTATATGCAGGTGTAGTTGATCCATATGGAGGAATTAAGACATTTTGGCCTATATTTGGCATTGCAAATCAACTATTAGCAAGCATGGCACTAATTATTGCAACTACTTATTTGATAAATAATGGAAAAGCTAAATATGCATTTATAACAGGTATTCCAATGCTATTTGTTGTGTTTAATACAACATATGGAGGACTTCAAAAAATTTTCCATCCAAATCCTCAAATTGGCTTTTTATCTCACGCAAGCTTCATTGAAGATGCTATAGATCAGAATAATTTACCTCCTACCATACCTTCTATTGATGTTGCAAATAGAGTAATTTTTAATGATTACTTAAATGTAATGGTTCTTTCAATTTACATTTCAATTGTTATTCTCATTTTTATAATGGCAGTTATTAGATGGTATAATGTTTTGTCAAAAAGAGCTGTTTTAAAACACTGATAGAACAACATCATAATATGTCTTGCCATTTCTTTCATAATCAAAAAATTCATTTGCAAATTCAAAAGCTCTTCTTGAATAATCAAAGAATACTTCATCATTTTCAAGAAGGTATTTAATTTTTTCGACCATCTCATTCAAATTTTTTACTTTAAATCCAACATTATACTTTTCCAAAATCCCATAGTCATCGTTTAGACAGATAGGAACATTTCCTCTTATCATAGCCTGAATAATAACATTTGGAATACCTTCCCCTTCGCTTTTACTTGTGCTTAAAATAATCCAGCTTCTTTCAAGTTCCCTATTAACATCTTCGTTTTTGAGCTTGCCTAAGTATTCAAAGTTTTCTAAATTCTTATAACCTTCAATCAAACTCAAATCACCATAACCTATCATCTTAAATCTATAATCTCTTAAAAGTTTTGCAAGTTGAATAAAAAGCTCCGGTTGTTTCCACTTTGTAATTTGACCTACCCATATTATAATTTTCTCCTCTTTTTTAGGATATTCACTTACTCTAAATTGTAGGTTTGGAATTATAACTGCATCTTTTTTCCATATCTTCTTTGCTTCATTTTTTTGATATTCATTTTGAACAATTATAACTTTTGCATTTTTGATCCCAATTTGAACAACTAGGTCCAAAACTAAAAATGGGAAAAATAAAATGAGCTTTTTTAAAAAATTTCTTTTGCTATAAAAGAGCTTAGATATATGCTTAAATCTCCTTAATCCTTCTTGTGCATTGGAGTTGAAAATGTATGGTTTCTTTGTAAGATATGCTAGAAAAACTAAAAAACTCCTACCCCTTGTATATACGAGGTCAAAATCCAAATTTTTTATAAATTTAATTGCTTTGAAGAAATTCAAAAAAACATTATTTTCATCTTTAAGAAGATAAACTTGAAAGTTATCATTCTCACTAAAATTCCTTTCAAATTTACTAAATGCAATATATTCAATTTTAACATTCTTTTCCGAAAGATATTTAGCAATCAAATAACTTTGATAAATTGAACCTGTTGTATTTGCATATTCATCTTTATAGTAATTTTCAGATAAAAATAATACCTTCATGCCTTAGTAGAACTTTCTTAATCTCAATAGAAGGACTATATCCTCCAATTGAATACTTTGATATAACTCTATGACATGGAACAAAAATTGGTGTTTCATTTTTGCTCAAAATTCTAGCAACCGCTCTTGGAAACTTATCAAAACTTGAATAGTAAACAAAATTACCAAATTTAATATCCATTAACTTTTTTAACACTTCATTTAGTTCACTATAGTCAATATACTCAAATGGATACCAAAGGTTATTGTAAAAGTAATTTTTCAGGAAAATCTCTGCCTTATCCAAAATTTCATTACTTGATAGGCTTAGATAATAATTTAATTCTACCCTTTCATAACTTAAAAATATCAATTTCCTTATATAATTTTCATCCGCTAAAATAAGAATATCACCAATAGGTAGATTATATACAACTTTTGCGTGTGTAAAACTCACTTAACTTCTTACTATCTACATCTAGTTTTCCAATTACTTGACTATCAGATGGTTTAACAAGATAAGAACCATCTGGAAAGAATACGATGGGAATTTTGTATTTACCACTAGTTTTTATAACGAGCTCTCTTGCTTTTTCATCCTTACCACTATCAACCCATTCATAATCTACTCCTAGGGAATCTAGTAACTTCATAACTCTAATAGTATCATTGCACCACAATTCACCAAATATCCAGATTTTATTCAAAAATTTGGTAGTCATCTTTTAGTATAATGCCTGTTTTTCTAATTTTATTGAAGAACTCATCTGCTTTTTTGCTTCTCTTTTTAAATTCATCATATGTCCAAGCAATCACTTCTATATTGGGAAAAATTGAACTTACTGCGAATATCTGTGTTTGTCTTTTCTCCATATTAGTGGGGAATTCCGCAGATATAATAAGCAGATTTGCCTCATTATCAGACTTCTTACCATAGACAACAGCGCTATACTTTTTAACTCTCAAAAGTTCAATCAGCTTTTTAGCTTCTTCCAAAATTTCATTTTCCCTTATTGTAATCTTATACATAATGAAAATTTTAAAGCACAAGCAATTTTACATTTTGAATATTTTTAAATATGCTTATAGCTTTTATTTTAATATCCTGAATGTTAATTTCGTATTCAAGATAAGGATAAATCAAAAAGCAAAGCTGTTTTGAAAATATGGAACCATAAGTAAATGCTTGATAAATATCCGAATTTTCAATTGAAAACTTATACTTAGCATCTATCGGAATACCATCTATTATAAAATCTGGGCGAATGGAAATTTTATCAACCTTTATCTCCTGTTGATAAAGTGTAAAGTAGTTCTTATAGAGGATTCTATAAACAAATTGTTCAAATAGTTTGAAGTTATCTATGAAAAATCCATTTGGTAGAACCATGAACCTACTATCAAGTATAAAATTAGCTAATTTAAATAGTTGAGCATATTCATCAGGTGGTGTTAGCTGATATTGAGGCTTAAATAGGGGTTTTGCTTCTTGGAATATCATCTTAATTTTTGAAAGTAAATAGAATAATTCATCTGTTTTAAAAACTCTATATGCATAAATAACCGCTCCTAATAGAACACCTGAAATTTTACCAAAACCCATTATCCATCTTGTTTGTCTTAATTTTGGTGGGCTAATGCTTTCTCCAACATTTATTTTACCCTTTACAACTGCCTCTTCTATCTTCTCACTCGTATATTCAAGTGGAGGGCCAATTCTCCTTGCAGTTTCAAGCAAACTTTCTGCATAACTCTTTACAAAATTATATAAAACATCTTGAAGTTCAATTTTTTCACTAGAAAATTCATAAATCCCAAGCTCATTTATAATGTAAAAATAATCCTCCATTTTTAGTTTTGGAAGTATAATTACTTCATAGTCCTTAAATTTCAAATATCCAGATATTCCAATGGGAATAAGTTTCCTTCCTACAATTTTAACTTTACTTATCCTTGAAAGCCTACTTATAAGCTCAATAGGAAGTTCAGATAGATTTATTCCATCATACTCAAAAATTTTAATAATGTGATTCATTTTAAAAGCTCCTTTAAAATTTCAATATCGTCCTTCTCCAAAAATTTAACAAGCTTTAAAAGTTCATAATATTCCATCGTTTCAACCTTATCTAAATATATCTTTTTAAGAAGTTCCTCTGTTTCCTTTTTGCCTCTGTATAAAATTAAAAACCTTGCCCTCTTCTTTAAATTTTCAATTTTGATAATATCATCACCATGATTGCTATGCTTAAGCTCCATAGTCCTCCTATTTCAAGTTTTGATAAGAAAGAAAAACTAAAAAAACTTTCAAGAATACTTGCTAGTGGATAAATTAAGGAGATTATCAAAAGCATGGATATTATGGTTCTTGTGAAACTATCAAAGTAATTTTTTATAATACTAAATATCAGATTTATAATGCCTACATAGAAAAGACCAAATTCAGGATAACTTTTGATACCAGAAATATGCAAGGTAATTTTCATTGATAAATCTACAAGGATGAGCGAAAGTCCAATTACACCATTTATTCCCAAAGCCATTGGAATGTTATGCTAAAATCAGGACCTTTATTTTTACCCTTTCCTTTTCCCTTACCTATATCTTGACAGAGTCCAATTGTGGTTTTAATTCTACTATCCCATACATTTGATGGTTTATACTTAATTGATATTTCTAGATTTCTAATTGCGTTATTGCAATCACTACACATTCCATAAGCAACACCTCTCCAATAGTATGCTTGAAAGTTGGTTGGGTCTTTTTCAATAGCCTTATTGAACTGTTCTATTGCTTGTCTGCAATGCCCCTTTTCTAACTGTCTTTTACCATTGTAAACGTGATTCTCTGATGCAACAACATGACCTGGTGGCTGATTTATAACTACACTTGTGCAAGATAAAAGAGATAAAAATATAAAATTCCTCACTATTGAAATTTTAAAGCATACCTTTAAAATTTTGAATATTATGTTATTTTTAATAATCACTTTAAACTGTCAGTGCGAAAGCATAAGTTATATTCGCGCTCTTAAAAACGCTGATATTGCTTTTGAAGGGATTGTAACTAAGATAGATACAAACTTTATAACATTTAAAGTTATAAATCCAATAAAAGGTGTAATGGATTCAACAATGGAAATTTTAGATGATAGGATGTGCCTATTTAATTTTTCTGAAAATAGGGTTTATAGAGTTTTTGCAAGAAAAATTGATGATAAGTTTATAACAAATAAGTGCATGGGTAATAGCCAGATTGATAGCGATGAAGACATTAGAGACTATTCAGAATGAAATTATTTTAGAAGTTTTAAGGAAGAGAGGAATAGATGAAAATTACTTATATTATATGCTTAATGCAGATTACAATGACCTTGAAGATCCATTTAATTTAGAAAATATAGAACAGGCAGTTGAACTTATTTTAAAAAATATAAAAGAAAAAAAGGCAATTTTAATTCATGGAGATTATGATGTTGATGGTATAACCGCAACTGCACTTTTGTATAGAGCTATTAGTGAGATTTATGATGAGAAAAAAGTTATTCCTTATATTCCAGATAGATTTAAGGAGGGTTATGGTTTTTCAGAAAATTCTATAACTTGTGCAAAGGAAAATAATTCTAACCTTATTATAACCGTGGATTGTGGGATAACTGGGATAGATGAGATTGAACTTGCAAGGAATGAAGGTATTGATATTATAATAACGGATCATCATGAGCCACTTGAAAAATTACCAAATGCAAATTATATAATTCATCCAAAAATTAGCCCTAATTATAAATTTAAAAAATTGACGGGTGTTGGTGTTGCTTATAAATTAGTAAACGCAATTTATAAAAAGCTAAATTTAAAACTAAATAAATTACTCTGGCATTGGGATTTGGTAGCTCTTGGAACAGTCGCAGATATGGGTGATTTAGTTTATGAGAATAGGATTTTTGTAAAGTATGGGATTGAAGTATTAAAGAAGAGTAAAAAAGCGGGTATTAAAGCAATGAAGGATGTTTCAGGTATTAAGGATAGTTTGTCAACCTGGCACATATCCTTTATATTAGCACCAAGATTAAATGCAGCGGGTAGGATGGAAAGTCCATATTATTCATTTAATCTTTTAATTAAAAAGGAAGGTGATAAAGTTTTGAAGTTGTCAAAAAGGCTAAATGAATTAAATAGAAGAAGACAAGAAGAAGAGAGGAAAATTATGCTAAGTGCATTGGAGCAAGCAAAGATGAAGAAGGATAATTATGTTCTTGTTCTTAGTGATATAGGATGGCATGAAGGTGTAATTGGGATAGTAGCAAGTAAAATTTGCGATGGGTTTCATAAACCCACAGTAATCATTACAAAACTTGGTGAAATTTCTAAGGGAAGTTGTAGGAGTATAGAGGGATTTCATATTCAAAAAGCATTAAAAGAACTATCTTATTTACTTGAAGAGTTTGGGGGGCATGAAATGGCAGCTGGCTTTACAATAAAAACTGATAGGATAGATCAATTTGAAAGAGAAATTGAGAAAATAGCGAGGAGAGAAATAAAGGAATATCCGTTAAAAAAGGTTTATAATTATGAGACTGAAATTAAAGCAAGTGATATAGGAACAAGTTTTGTTTTAGATTATGTCAAGCTTGCCCCATTTGGTATAGGTAATGAACACTTTACTTTCTTGCATAGAAATTTAAAGGTTTATTCAATTGAAAGAAAAAAGAAAAGTATAGAAGTTATATTTGTAAATTCGAAAAATGTGAAATTTAGAACAAAAATTTTTGAAGCGGATGATGAATGGCTTAGATTAAGAAGGGGTGATATTGTTGATTTGATTTTTAGATTTACTGATACTTTCATAAATAAAGAAGGATTTAATATAAGGGCTTTAAAATTTACACTATATTTGAGATTGAAAATAGTTATTATAACCATCTTTTTATTCTTAACTCTATTACTAATTTACATTTTAATAACCAAGCCCATTTATAATCCTAGGGCGGTTGTAAAGGCAAATGTATATGAAACTGTTCCTACATGGGTTGCGGAACTTTTACAACAAAGGCTTGTTCCTACAACACCTGTTGATAGGATGGCAAGCCAAGTAGAACTAATAAAATTTTTAGCATCCTCTGTTTTGAAAGAAAATGGAGCAAATTTAGAATTCAAAATTCCTAAAAAGTTCTTTAAACTTATGGAAAGAAGAACTATTGTTGATACGATAAGAAAAAACTTGAAATTCGATGTAATTTTTTATCCTGATAGTATAGTTGTTCTTGAGAAGAAGAATAAGTTGTGTAGTGGTTTATACAATAGTTTGCTAAATTGCAACTATTTATCATTTAAAATTACAAAAATTAAACCATTTAATGAGCCTATAAAAGGTAATATAGTATATAAGAATTTTCCATTAGCGATTGATAGTTGGATGAAAAATAAGGTTATCATTAATCAAATTGGGATAAGTGATTTGGTAAAAATCACAGTGGAAGATGAAGATCCTGAATATGCGGTTCTTTTAGCAAATAAAATAGCTCAAAAATATGTAGATTATTCAATTGAAGAAGAACGAAGGCTTGCAAGGGAAACGAGAGAAAGATTGGAAATTTTCTACAAAGAAGCTGAAAGAAGAGTTGATTCTCTAAAAACAATTATAAAATCTATTAAACTTGACACATTATCGCTTGTAGCTTACATATTGGATTTTGGACTTGGTAATGAGCCTATGGCTAAAATTGTTGAAAGATATTTTAATAATCCAGGTGATAAAGTCTTGGAAAAAATTTCAAGGGCTTATATTTCAAAGTCATTAACATTAGAAGAAATAGGATCTGCTTATAATATACTTGTAGGTCAAAGAAATGGTTTGATGAATCTTATCGAACAAACCAAATTAGCAGAAGCTAAAACTGTCTCAGTGGCTAAGATTATAGATTATGCTGGTATTCCTGCAAAACCAAAATGGCCCAAAAAATTATTATTACTATTGTTATCAATAATTTTTGGAGCATTTTTTGGCACATTGGCAGTTGTAGTATGGGAAAGATATGATAATAAAATTTATACACCACTTAAACTTAAATTGCTCCTTAAAAACAAGTTTGAAATTTTTTATAATGTTGATGATCTAGAAGCTTATTTAATTTCCAATGGCTTTAATAAAGTTTATTTAAGTGAAAAATTGGATGAAATTGAATCAGTTGATTTAAGTAGTGCAGATATTTGTATCATTGTTGTGAATAAGGGGATGAATAAAAATGAATTTTTGAAAATGCTCAAAAAGGCGATTAATAAAGAAAAAGTTATTTTTCTAAAAATTTGATTGGCTTAATATCTCATCGATCATTACTTTACTTTTTTCTGATAATTCAAATAGTGGGAGTCTTAAAGATGCTGTTTTAATAAGTTTTCTCTTGTAAGCTATATATTTAATGGGGATTGGGTTTGTTTCAATAAAAGCTAACTTAAATAACTTATACATCTTATAGTGGATTTCTCTTGCTTTTGAAAATTCTCCATTTAAACAATAATAAACTAACTCTCTTATTTCACTCGGAAAAACATTGCTTAAAACTGAGACAACTCCAACCGCTCCAAGTGCCATCATAGGAAGTGTTAAATTATCATCACCACTTAAAATATCTAAATTCCTAACTTCAAGAATTATTCTACTTAATAAGTCTAAATCACTATTTGAGAACTTCAATGCAATTATATTATCACCAAAATCATCTTTAAGTTTTTTTATAATATCAAGTGGAATACTTATTAAAACCCTTGAAGGAACCTCATAAACTACAATTTTTGCACCAGTTAAAGCAATCTGTCTATAATGTTCATAAAGCCCATTAAAGTTAGGTTTATTATAGTAGGGGGCAACAACTAAAACCTTATTAAATCCTAAATCTAATACCTTACGAGTTTTTTCAACACTCCTTTTCGTATTATTAGTTCCTGTTCCAACAATAAAATCTATATCATTTTGATATTGCTTTAAAAATTTCAAGGTATTAAAAAATTCTTCATCCTCAATTGTCGGAGATTCTCCTGTTGTTCCAAATACTACAATACCATCAACTTTATTTTCTATCTGAAATTCTACAAGCTTTTCTAAACTAGAGTAATCTATTTCTAAATTTTCATCAAATGGTGTGATTAAAGCTGTCCAAACACCTTTCATATCTCTTCACTTCTAATTTCATAATTTGGGCTTGGTCCAACATTTGATATTTTTATATCCAATATAATACCATATTTTTTTAATTCATCATAAGCTTTCCTTATTGCTTCAAAAAATAGGTTTTCATCTTCTGACCAAATAATTGTAGAAATGGCATTTGCCTTAAAATTCAAATTATAACTTTTCATAATTTTCCAAAATTCTCTAATTAAATCCCCTCTATCACCACTATAATTGAAAACATATAAACTAATTTGTGCCTTAAGCATTGTAATTCAAAATACCCCAAATTGCAACTAAAAAAAGAGCAAGTGTAAATAGAATAGGAGTGAACACTATATCACCAAAAATAGTCAGAATAAGAGCGACTAACTGCATAATTAGTGATAAGAAAAAAGCTATCCAAAATTTCATTTGCTAAGTTTGAAATTTTAAAGCTATGAGATTTTTATTTTCTCTATTAACTCTGGAATTATAACATTTACATCTCCTACTAATCCATAATCTGCGACTTTGAAAATGGGAGCTTCACTATCTTTGTTTATAGCTATTATGTATTTAGATGTTCTCATACCAGCCAAGTGTTGAATTGCACCTGATATACCAATTGCAAAATAAATAAGTGGTGATACAGTTTTTCCTGTTTGACCAACTTGGTGTGAATGATCAATCCATCCTGCATCTACCACTGCTTGACTTGCTCCAAGTGCTACTTTAAGTCCTGTCTTTTCTTCTAATGCTTTTATAAGCCCTTTAAGTAATCTATGATAATTCTCACTACTACTAAGTCCCCTTCCACCAGAAACCACAATATCTGCTTCTGTTACATCAACTTCTTTGCTCTCCTTTTGTTTCCTTTCCAATACCTCAAAACTAACATCTATATTATCAGTCTTTAATCTAATAACTTCAGCAGGTGTGCTATTTGGTTGTGCAATTTTATAGCTTTTTGGCTTTATACCAATTATTTTAGTTCCGTCGAAGTTAAGCTTATATTGAGCATAAACCTTATTTGAATAAATTGCTTTAATCAAGTATCCATCCTCATAACCTTCAATATCTTCAATTATCAAGCCTTCCAAAATACCTGCAAGGTAGCTAAAAATTTCATTTCCCTTATTAGTAGATGCAAAGAAGATGAACTCAATATTTTCATCCTTAACAATTTTATAGATCTCATTTGCAACAATTTGAGGAAAATCATTATCAGTTTCTAAGAAGTAGAGTTTGTTTACATAGTTTTTAGCAATATCTGAATTAAGTATAAATCCATATAGTTCATTACAAAAGTTCTTAGCAAATTCAACAGCAGACAAGCTAAACTCTTTTAGCTCATTATCGTATGTTTCAAAATAGACAAGCCCTTTCATAGCACTTTTATCTCATCTTTGAGAACTTTTATAAGTTCATCTACACTGTTTAAGAACTTAACAGTAGATCTTTGAGGTGGAAGCCTTAAATAACCCCTAACTAAATGCTCAACTACTTCTAAATTAAATTCTGATAGCTCAAATATATTTAAAGGTTTCTTCTTAGAGGACATAATACCTTTTAGATTTGCAAGTCTAATCTCGTAAGGTGCTTTATCATGGCTTATTATAGTGGGCATTTTCAACCTTAGTCTCTCCTTACCAAACTCCGTTTCCCTTTCAATTATTACATATTCTCCATCAATTTCAGCACTAGATACATTCGTTATAAAGTTCAGTTTCAAAAGTCCTGCCAAATATCCTGCAATAGATGAGAAGTTAGTATCAATATCAACCTTTGGAACAAAAATTATATCAAATGGACCATATTTCTCAATGAATTTAGCATATATTTTTGAAAGCATTAAAGCTGATAATTTTTCATAATCTTCATATTTAATTAAATAAGCATTATCAAATCCAAGTGCAAGGGCATTTCTTAGAAGTTCAGAACTATTTTCAGGTCCAATTGTAAGAACATTAAGTTCAATAGTACTATCCTTATCTTTCATTCTCAAAGCTGTTTCCATTCCATATTCACCATATGGATCTATCACATAGTTTAATTCAGACTTGTCTATATCTAAGTTATTGCTTTTAAGCTTAATTTCTGCATAAGTATCAGGAACCCTTTTGAAAATGTTGAGAATGCGCATGTTGAAAATTTTAAAGTTCCTTTAATTCTCGCTTTATTACTTCAAGTCTTTTCCTCAAAATAATAATTTTTCTTTTCCTTACCTCTTTAAACAAGATTTCTCCTTTCTGTGTTAAATAAGCTACTTTTCTTGCCTTCTTCTTGTCAAAAACCCTTTCATTTACAAGCATTATAATACCTTCTTTTTGAAGAAGTTTCAGGATTTTTGAGATTACATTTTTATATCCGAGTATTTCTCCAAGTTGTCTTACTCCAATTGAGAGTTTATTTTGATTATTGCTCTTGTATATTGTTTTTAGGATTTTATAAACCATCTTACTTTTTATTATGAGCTCAACAATAGAGATCTCACCATTATGGTATCGCTTTAAGACTTCAATTTCCAATGTTATTCAATCATGAGTATGGGTGTATGCCCCTTAATATCCCTTACAATACCCTTTATAAATGTTCCAGGCTTAAAGAAACCCTTTACTAAGACTGAAATATTATTAAATGTTTTTCCAACACTATATCCAAAGTCCTTATCGCTATTTCCTTCAATTAAAACTTCATATGTTCTATTTAGCATTAACTTCCTCCTTTCAGCAATACAACTATTAACTACATCAATTAAAACTCTTAATCTTTTTCCTTTTGTCTCATCATCAATTTGTTCTTTAAATAAGCTTGCAGGTGTTCCTTTCCTTGGTGAATACTTGAACATGTAAGCTCCATCATATTTAACAGTTCTTACAACATCTAATGTTTCTTCAAAGTCTTCTTCACTTTCAGAAGGGAAACCTACAATTATATCCGTTGTAATGGAAACATCCTTTATTAAATCTCTAATGGTTAATGCTTGATATATATATTCTTCTTTAATATAGCCTCGGTTCATCTTCTTTAAAATCCTATTTGAACCTGCTTGAAGTGGTAGATGTATCCATCTAAGAATTTTATCACTATTTGCAATTGTTTTTATAACTTTCATCGTCATATCCCTTGGGTTGGGACTTGTAAATTTAATCCTCCTAATGTATTTAGTATTATCTTCAATGAGCTTTAATAGGTCTGCAAAATCATATTTTCCATCAAAGTATGAATCTACATTCTGACCCAATAGTGTAATTTCAACTACACCTTGCTCTTCAAGTTGCTTTATTTCATATAGTATATCCTTTGCATTTCTTGAAATTTCTCTTCCTCTTGTATAAGGCACTACACAGAATGTGCAGAAGTTATCACAACCGTGCTGGATATTTATGAAGCTTGAAAATTCACCTTCCCTAACCTTCCTATTTCTAAGTTGAAATATACCTAAATCCTCACATACCGCTCTTTTGGTTCTCTTCTTTTCAAAATCCAAAAGTATATCAATTAGCTTTTCATAACTCTTTGTTCCAATTACCAAATCTGCTTTCGATAGCTTTAATAATTCTTCTCCTTTATGCTGAGCTAAACATCCAAGCATAACAACAGTTTTGTTCCTATTTTTTAGATATCGCGAGTAGTGAATGGCTTTTTCTTCTGCTTTCTTCCTTACAGAACAAGTATTTATGAGAACAAGTTCTGCCTTCTTTTCATCTTCAACTTCAATAAATCCCTCACTACTTAGTTTTTGTCTAATGAGCTCACTATCAAGCTCATTCATCTGACAACCAAAGGTTTTTATAAAAAAGGTTTTCATTGGGATTTAAAATTTTAAAGTATGCTTTCAATAATGCTTTCTCAACTTATCTTTCAAGGTGAGGAGAAGTTTTTGGCTAATGTTAAACAACTTACCTTTGCGGGTGAAAATGCAGAAGCTTATTTCTCACAAGATGGAAAATATATAATATTTCAGTCAAAAGGAGAGGGTGGAATTTATGCTATCATTGATGGCAAAGATTTAAATAAACTTCAACTTAACCTTAATAAAATCAAGGCTTATGATTTTGTAATAAAAAACTTGGGTAATAACAAAATCATGGTTTTTGTAAAGGGCATTTATGACACTATTGGTATTTTTAGTGATATTAAGTATGAAAAAATTTTTGTGAAATTCTACTACAATTGTGATCAAATTTTCCTAATGGATACTAATGGATTTGTGATTAAGCAGATATCAAAAGGTGGAGCAAATACTTGTAGTTGGTTTTTGAATGATAGTTTAATTTTGTTTTCAAGCACAATTAAGCAAGGTAAAGATTGTCCAAATAATTTATATGCAGCTGAATACTTAAAGAAAGGTATTTATGTTTGGAGGCTTTTTAACTACGATTTGTATATTTATAACCTAAAAAATGATAGTGCTTATGAGGTTTTTTCAAGCGATGGATATGATGCAGAAGGTGAAGGAAATTTTGGTGATACAATTGTCTTTACATCTTCCAAGGATGGTGATTTAGAATTGTATATTTTGAGTTTAAAAGGGGGAAAAATAATTAAAAGACTAACAAATTTTATTGGTTATGATGGTGGTGCGATGTTTTCACCAAGTGGGAGATATATTGTGTTTAGAGCAAAACATCTAAAAGATAGCTTGGAAATTAGAGAATATAAAGAGCTTTTGAGTAAAAATTTAGTAAAGCCTGATGAAGTAGAATTATTCATTTATGATGTAGTAAAGGATAGCTTTTGGCAAGTTACGAATTCTCCAAAGGATGTTTCAAACTTTGCACCATACTTTCATCCATCTGAGAAATTCATTATATTTTCTTCAAATTTGCATGCTCCAAATAGTTTTAATTTTGAACTTTATAAAATTGATATTGATAGTAAAAATTTAGAGCGCATTACCTATTCAAATGGGTTTAATTCATTTCCAATGTTTTCAAATGATGGCAAAAAAATTATTTGGACATCTAATAGAAATGGTAAATCCAGGAGAGATTTCAATGTGTTTGTAGCAGATTTTAAGGTAGAATAATATTCAATAAGTCTTTTAGGAAATTGACCTTTCTGTCTGCAACTTCTCTTGGTAAAAATTCAAAATCAGATGAACCTGTAAGGATTAGGAACTTTAAATTTAGATCATTCAACAGTTTATGAATAATAGTCCTAACATCTTCGTAATGCTCTATGAGTGAATTTGTTGTATCTACAATACCTGCAACAATTCCAATATCTTTACTTTTCAAACTTTTAACTACATCTTCAATACTATTGAATGTGAAGTCAATACCAATACCATCTATATCAAAATGTGAAATTTTATCTAGAAATTCAGAAATATCAGAAAAGTATGTATTTAGGATAATCTTTGCATTCGTTTCACTTCTAATAGATTTAAAAAACTTTTCAAGTTCATTTAATAATTCGTAATCCTTATAAAATCCAAGTGAAGGTTCTTGAAAATAAAAATAACTATAACCTTTGTTGCTTAAAAATTTTACCAGAAACCTAAAAACCTGAGTTAAATTGTGAAAATTGTAATTTTCAGAAAAGTATTTAAATAGTCCAAGTGATGGTAAAATTGCTAAATTCCCAAATTTAAAGTAATTTTCATAAAACTTTTCGACATCTTTTATTTCGTAATTTTTAAATTTAAGTGTTCTATAAAATGTATTAGTTTCGAAATATCTTTTTAATCCATTGACTGTTGCACTTAGGAGTTCTGAAAATGGTCTAATTAAATCTTGCCAATTCAGTAGTCCATCTGATACAATTTTAAAATCACTTTGAAATTCTCTTAATGCCTTATAGTCATCTTCATAAATTTTCAAAAGTTCCTTAGAGCTTATTCTATTTCTATCAAAATCCCTTGTTGCAGAGATAAGCTTTTCACTTCTTGGATACTTGCCATTTATTGATACGAAAATCTCCATCTATACACTTCCTTTATCCTATGAACTGCGTATGCTGCAACTTGAAGGTTATTATACATAACATGCTCTACATTAACCCCTACATCTTCAAAATTTAAAAAGCATAGTTCTTGAAATAAACTTTCTATAATCTCTATGCTTCTCTTTTCAAGCTTTTTCTCATCCTCAACAAGGTAACTCTCTATATCTTTTGGAATATAAACACCAAGCCATTTCAAAAATTCTAAATCTTTTATATGACTAACAGGTGCAAAACTTATGTAGATTTTAGCAGGCTCTAAATGCACTTCTTTGCATAGTTTAAAATATTCATCTAAAACCTTCTTTGCATTATCAAGTTCAAATACAATCTGCGAGATAAAACCTAGCATACCTGCCTTGGTCTTTTCAAGAAGTCTTTTGGGTTCATCCTTCCTATGAAAAATTGTAATACCGTATATGTTCTTAAAGTAATTTTTAGCAATTAAGGTTGCTGGTATTGGATGATAACCAGGATATTTGACCTTTGAGCTTTCACCTCCAACTATAAGTAAGTGATTAAATCTCTTGGAATTTACTCTAACCCAATCTTCAAATTCTTCCCTTTCCATAATAACTGAGACTTTATTTATAATAATTTCAACTGAATTATCAAAGCTTCTGATCATTTCTCCAAAGCTTGCATTATCAAACTTCATCTTAAAGGGAACAACCCTTTGACCTCTACTTCTCTCCTCTATAACCTCAGGAATACTCACAAAATCAATATCTAAAATTTTGCTGATATTAGCAATTTCAAATGCTTTTCTTTCAACCTTGGATATATCCCATTCAGATGGTGGTGGTATTACAGTAAATATAACATTAAAATTTTTGCAATTCATAAATTGTGAAAATTTTAAAGCAAACGTCCCTACATAAAAAGTTTATCCAATAATTCTTAGAGACGTATTTAAATGCACCCTTTAAAATTTCAAATATGCTTACTTGGATTGATGGAGTATTAAGGAATTTAGAAATTTTAGGGACAAAAGTTGATGGATTTGAGAGGAAGCTTATAGATAGGACATATGAAATGGAGAGTAATTTTAGGATTGAGATGGAAAAATTAAGGAATGAACATAATGAAAGAATGAATCAATTAGAAAGAAAGTTTGAAATTGAAATGGAAAAGCTAAGGAATGATTATAAGTTGGAAATTAAGAGAATAGAGGCGGATCTTGAAATAAAGTTAGCACAATATAAGGTTGATATTATTAGGTGGGTAATAGGAGTAATAATTGCTCAAACTACAATTATTGTATGGATTTTTGCAATTTTGAGAGGAGCTCTTTAAAATTTAAAAATGCGAATTTATTTAACTGAATTTTTAGAACATCTAAAATCATTGAACTACTCAAACGAAAA
>FWWL01003710.1_pt1 | contig 27157 bp, 23 predicted proteins | sample 2228331 | NCBI WGS metagenome assembly FWWL01 (sample SAMEA103939775, study PRJEB20133) | metagenome
AGGGAGACACAGAAAAATTCCATAGGACTAAAATAAAAGTCACCAGCTTTGAGGAGTTTAATGATAGGGTGTGGCAGATTACTTTGGATAACCACAACAAGGTTTATTTTTCTGGCATCTTAACCTTCTACAAGGGTTAGTATAATGGCCCTAATGTCTGGCTACTTGAGAAAAATATAATACTTGACAGACTTAAAATTAGTGGTCAAATTAAATTCTTTAAAGCAGCCAAGCCAGTGTCCACAGGGTAAGAGAGGGCAGGATTAGAGGCTTTATGAGAGGCTTTACTACATACCTTTACCTAATTGAGTGATGGAGAGGAAGGCCCATATAGTCAGGCGAACAACGGAGACTGACATTTCTGTGCACCTGTTTCTCAATGGTCAGGGCAAGGCAGATGTGAGCACTGGCATAGGTTTTATGGATCACATGTTATGTCTGTTTGCCCTCCATGGGGGAATTGACCTGGAGGTAAAGGCCAAAGGAGATCTCCATGTTGACCAGCACCACTTAGTGGAGGACTTGGGCATATCCATTGGCATGGCAATCAAGGAAGTATTAGGTGATAGGGCAGGAATTCAAAGATATGGGGAAGCTACAATACCTATGGATGAGGCCCTTGTGAGGGTAGCCCTGGACCTTTCCAACAGGCCTTTTTTGTTTTACACCGTGCCTGAGATCCCATCGTTGATGGGAGGCTTTGATATTAGGTTAGTGAAGGAATTTTTCAGGGCACTGGTGAACAATGCCGGCATAACTGCCCATATTGATGGGATAAGGGGAGAGGATCCCCACCATATAGTAGAGGCAGTATTCAAGGCCTTTGCAAGGGCGTTCAAGGTGGCAGCGCAGATGGGCTCTGGGAGCATACCCTCCACAAAAGGTATACTATAAAAACAGGAGATAAATATTGAGACCAATACCCTTCATTTTGGTGGTATTCCTTTGTTTTCTCCTTTCAGCCACAGCCTGTGTCCCTCTTGGTCTGGAAAAGGGGGTAGTAGGTGACCCAAGGGGGTACAATAAGCTGGGTATTTTGGGACCGATACCCTTGATAAAGGACAAAAAGGGCTCTGGCCTTGTGAGGGATCCTATTGACGGGTCATACCACTATGGAGAGTATGTAGAGCCTGATTATGGAAAAGTGGTATGGAACACATTTCTGGATGAGCTAAGAAAGAGATACAAGGGAGACATCCTGGCTGTGGAGCAGATGGAATCCGCTATGCTTGTGGAGACCAGCAAGGCCGTCAGTGAAGATCCAAGGAGTCTAATTGCCAAGGCTGGAGGCTCACTGGGCCTGGATGGGGTAGTGGTGATTTATTTGTATCGGTGGAAGGAAAGAAGGGGGTCTGACTTTGCTGTATCATCCCCTGCCTCTGTGGGATTTGGGGTGCATCTCATAAGACCAGGCAAGGAAAAGGATGTGATAAGTTTTGTATATGACGAGACCCAAACCTCTTTGTCCGAAAACCTTTTAAAGATAAAGGAACTGGCAGGGGGTGGTTTTAAGTGGGTACAAGCCAGTTATCTGGCCAGGAAAGGCATGGAAAAGGCCATGGACAAAATCTTTGGCCCTGTTTTGAAAGGAGAATAGTATTACTTTATGGGCTTTTTAGTTATACCAGCAGTGGACATAAAGGAAGGCAAAGTGGTCAGGCTGAAGCAAGGCCTAATGGATCAGGTCACTGTCTATGGGTCTGATCCAGTGGATATGGCCCTTCACTGGGTAGGGCAAGGTGCAGAAAGGTTGCATATAGTGGACTTGGATGGTGCAGTGGAGGGCAGGCCAAAAAATCTACTCACAATAGAAAAGATTATTGCCAGAGTTGGCATCCCTGTGGAGATAGGTGGTGGTATAAGGGATAGGGACACTGCCAGGGCCTATTTGGAGGCCGGGGCCTCTTATGTGATCTTAGGCACCATGGCCCTGGAATCTCCCCATGTGGTAAAAGAATTGTGTAAGGATTACCCTGGCAAGGTCATTTTGGGTGTTGATGCAAAGGATGGTTATGTGGCCGTAAGGGGTTGGACTAAGACCCTTGCAATAAAGGCAATTGACCTCTTGAAGGAATATGAAAGAGATGTGGCCGCTGTTATCTACACAGATATAAAGAGGGACGGAATGAAGGTAGGCGCAAACCTGGAAATGGCAAGGGACCTTGCCCAGAATACCCAGCTCCCCCTTATATTGGCAGGGGGTATCAAATCCCTAAAGGATGTTATGGAGGCCATGACCCTCTATGAACATGGAGTTATAGGCGTAATAACAGGAAGGGCAATATATGATGGTACCCTGGATCTAAAAGAGGCCATTGGTATTGCCAAAGGGGGATCATATGTTAGAGGAAAGGATAAATAATGACCTAAAGGAGGCCTTGAAGGGCAAGGATGAGATTAGGGCATCTTGTCTCAGGATGCTCAAGACCCAAATCAAGCTCAAATCAGTGGAAAAGATGAGGCCCCTTGATGACAATGAGGTCATCCAGGTGATCGCAAGTATGGTAAGAAAAGTAAAAGAGGCCATTTACGAGTTTGAAAAGGGAAACAGGCCAGACCTTGCCAGGAAAGAACAGGAGGAGTTAAAGATCCTTGAGTCCTACCTACCCCAGGAGGCCCCTTTAGAGGAGATTGAAGCAGTGATCAAGAAGATCATCCAGGATATAGGGGCTAAAGGGGCAAAAGATATGGGCCCAGTGATGAAGGAGGCCATGAAGGTCCTGGCAGGGCGGGCAGAAGGAAAGAAAGTAAGCGAGGTTGTAAAGAGACTCCTTTCATGAAGGAGGCCATAGAAACCTTAGGTTTTCCTGTGATCCTGGAGGAGCTCTCTTCTTATGCCTCCAATCCCCTGGGGAAGGAAAGGTGTCTAAATTTAAGCCCCAGCACCTCAGTGGAAGAGGTAACAAAGGGGCATGAGCTGGTCCAAGAGATGCGGCTCTTCTTAAAGATAAAGGGGGATACCGGGCTATCTGCCATAGAGGATATAAGACCCTCCTTGCAATCCCTTAAGGTGGAAAACCATGTATTGGAACCCAAAGAAATCTTGGCCATAAGGGTACTTATTTATTCCTTTGAGAACCTTGCAAGGAGGCTGGATAAGGACAAAGAACTATTTCCAGGGCTCTCAAGTCTTGTGGATGGCATACCTTTATTGGGAGACCTGGCCAAGGAGATCGAAGCGGTAATAGATAATGATGGTGAGATAAAGGACGGGGCAAGCCCTCTCTTGGCAGAGATAAGGAGGCAAAAGGTAGCCTTAAGAAAGGGCATAGTGAAAAAATACGACTCTATTAAAAAGGAGCACCAGCTCTCTCCTGAACTTGAAATAAGTTACATGGATGGCAGGTATGTGCTAGCACTTAGGATTGAAGACAAGGCCAAGATAAAGGGAATTATCCACCACCTCTCCAGGAGCAGGAATACCTGTTACATAGAGCCTTTTCCCTTGGTGGCAGACAATAACAGGCTCAATGAGCTACAAGGCGAGGAGAGGGAGGAGATATACAGGCTACTCTTAAGGTTATCCAAAAAGGTGGCAGCACATAAGGAGGCCTTGTGGGCATACGTGGAGAAGGTTTCCTTATTGGATTGCCTTTGGGCCAAGGCCAGGTATGCAGAGGAATACAGATGTGTCGTACCTATTGTGGGTAAGGACAGGGTCTCCTTGATATCCGCCAGGAATCCGCTCCTCCTACTTATGAGCAAGGCAATGGCAGGCCCTTTACCTGTGCCCATTGATCTGAAAATAGGCCCCGATTCCACCATGTTACTCCTCTGCGGGCCAAATAAAGGCGGGAAGACCATTGCCCTCAAGTCCCTTGGACTTCTGGCCCTTATGAATCAAATAGGCATGCCACTTCCTGTGGCAGAAGGCAGTGAGCTCCCTGTGTTCAAAGATATCATGGCAGAGATAGGGGATGAACAGGATGTATTTTCAGGCCAGAGCACATTTTCTGCCCATATAACTAAGTTAAAGGCCTTCCTGGAAAGGGCTGAGAGTGGATGCCTTGTTCTCATAGATGAGCCAGGGACAGGCACTTCCCCTGAGGAAGGTGCAGCCCTTGCCCTTGGGTTTTTAGAAGTCCTATTAAAGACAGGGGCCATCTGTTTTGTCACCACCCACTACGATAGGTTAAAGGCCTGGGCCTTTGGACAAAAAGGTGTTATTATTGCCAGCACAGGCTTTGAGCCTGAGAGTGCCACGCCCAGCTTCCAGGTTTATTACGATACCATTGGTTCCAGTCATGCCTTTGAAATAGCAAGAAAGTGTGGATTACAAGAGGAGGTCCTGGAGAAGGCCAGGACATACCTGGATCCTGCCAAGGTCTCCATGGAAGGGATGTTAAATGAAGTCCAAAGCCAGCTTAAAAGGCTAAGGACAGAGACTGAGAGATTAGACCAACTGATCTCTGAATACGAAAAAATGATTGCTGCCTTGCAGGAAAAGGAAAGGGAATTGAAGGTTGAGTTTGAAAGAGAGCTACAAGAAAAGAAAAGGAAGGCAGAGGATTTCATTGAATACGCAAGGCAGGAAGTGGCAAGGATCATCCGGGAACTGAAAGACAGGAGGGGCAATGCCCAGATCTTAAGCCAGAGGGCCCTAAGGGAGCTTAATTTAAGGCTTGCAAATACTTTTGCCTCCAACCATGTTCAGGGAGAAAGACCAATAATAAAAACAGGGGATCTGGTATATCACAGGGGCCTTAAAATAGCCGGAAGAGTGGTCTCTAAGGATCCCACAGGAAATAAGATTCAGGTGGAGTTTGGGAGACTCAAAGTGGAGATCCCAAAGGAAGAGCTCTTTCTTTTGGAGGTACAGGATAGCAAGGGTCTTGAAAGGGGCCCTGGCCAAGCAAAATGGGAATATAAAAGCCCACACTTATATGAGGTGAATGTGATTGGCTTTAGGATACCAGAGGCCATCCACACAGTGGAAAAGGCCATTGATAGGGCCTTAGTGGAAGGCAGGGAAGAGGTGCGTATTACCCATGGTTACGGTACAGGCAGACTCAGGCAGGCAATAAGGGAACATCTTTCCCAACTTCCCTATGTAAAGGCAATAAAGAGCGCAGGCCCAGAGGCCGGGGGAGATGCCATAACCATTGTGGAGCTATGATGAGGCTCGATCGAGCAAAAGAAATACTCAGGTCAAGATTAAATATTCTGGATGTAATTGGAGAGTATGTGGGCCTCAGGCAGGCTGGAAAGAATTATATTGGACTTTGCCCTTTTCATAACGAGAAATCTCCATCATTTACTGTGAGCCCTGAGAGGCAGCTCTTTCATTGCTTTGGGTGTAAAAAAGGTGGGGACATAATAACCTTTTGGATGAGTTACCACAACATGGGGTACATGGAGGCCATAAATGACCTGGCCAGGAAGTATAAGGTCCCCGTTGCTATTTTTGAAAACGGTCATCAAGGTCAAAAGGGGCTTGACGAATACGGATTGCTGAAGGCCACCAATGAAAGGGCCATGAAGTTTTTTGCAAAAAAATTAAGGGAGAACAGGGAGCCCTTGGAATATCTCATGGCAAGGGGGTTACCAAGGGAGATTATCCAGCAATTCTCCTTGGGCTATGCCACGGAAGAATGGAAGGCCCTGTCCAACCACCTCAAGGAACAAGGCTTAGAGGAGGCAGGGTTGAGGGCTGGACTCTTGGCCAAAGGTAAGGACGGGGAATACTACGACAGGTTTAGGGATAGGATTATGTTCCCCCTTTACGATACAAGGGGAGATGTGGTGGGATTTGGTGGCCGCACTGTACACGGTGGGAATAGGGAACCAAAGTATCTCAACACACCAGAGACAAGGCTCTTTCAGAAAAGAAGATACCTATATGGCCTATACCAGGCCCTCTCCCATATCAGGAACACAGGAAGGGCAATAGTTGTTGAAGGCTATATGGATGCCCTGGCCCTCAGGGCAAGGAATATAAATGAGGTGGTAGCTACCTTGGGCACCTCCCTTACCCAAGAACACATGAAGGTCATCAGGAACTGGGCCAAAGAGCTCCTGGTGGTGTTTGATGGAGATAGCTCAGGGAGAAAGGCCTCCTTGAGGATTCTTCCCTTGGCCTTAAACGAGAACATGCTGGTAAAAATAGTATCCCTTCCAGAGGGCCACGACCCCGATACCTTTTTAAAGGAATTTGGTGTGGAAAGGTTTTTAGCATACCTGGAATCAGCCAGGCACATCCTTGATTACTACCTGGCAGAGAGCATGGCAATAGCAGGATCCAGGGATGAATTGATATTGATTGCAAAGGAACTGGTGCCTATTTTAAATTTAATAGAATCACCTCTATTGAGAGCAGAATATGTAAAGAGGCTGGCAGACACCCTCGGTCTATCAGAGAGACATGTATTGGAGACACTGAGTCTCTCTCAACCCAAGGGAGAGGTGGAACCAGGCAAGGGTGAGGAAGTCTCCTTTGGCTCAAATAGAGAGTCTTTAAGGGAGATGGAGGTATTGAACTTTTTCCTAAACAACCCTGCTTATCTGCCGAAAATGAGGGTTGAGCTCTTTGACTTCCTAAACCTTTCTGGGGCTACCATCTCTTTGCTCCTAAAAATGAGGGATGCCATGGAGAGTGGTGGAAGAGAGGGCCTGGAGATTACCATGGACTCTTTACAGAGGGAAAATGAGCTTCTAAGGGAAGTGATGCTGATGCCTCCCCTGTTTAAGGGTAAAAAAGTGGAGGAGGCCTTTAGGGATATTCTGGCAAGGGCTGAGGCCAAAAAGATCTCCCAGGAGATGGAGGAGGCAAAAAAGAAGGGGGATTTGACAAGGTTGAGTATGCTTATTAAAGAGAAGGCTTCTCTTGTGATCCCACAAACAAAAGATCTTTAGGAGGGGTTTATGAAAAAAGAAGACAAGATGGATAACTTGAGAAAGCTCATCGATACAGGTAAGATGAGGGGCTATGTTACATACGATGAAATTAATGAAGATCTCGATGAAGATTTCTTATCATCAAATGAAAACATAGATGATTTGCTTAATATGTTTGAAGATTTAGATATATCAATTACTACCAGCGATATTAAAGAGTGTGAGAAAGTAGATGATTTGACAGATGCCACAACAGATGAACTTGATATTTACAAAATTGATATTGGCGATACTTCAACAAAAGGTTATGACCCAGTCAAGATGTATCTCAAGGAGATGGGCAATATTTCTCTCCTTACCAGAGAAGGAGAGGTTGAGATTGCAAAGCAGATAGAACAGGGCGAAAAATGTGCACTTAAGGCCATGATTGAAGCTGCGTTTGGAATAGAATATATCTTGGAATTGGGAAGTAAGTTAGAAGAAGGGGATACAAAGTTAAAAGACATAGTTAGTGATATTGATGAAGACGATTTTGCTTATTCCTCTTTAGATAGAAGGGATGAATTTGGCTATGGCCCCGATGAAAAGAAAGATATCTTGCTTAGTGTAATTGGTGAGATCAGGACGCTTTATAGCCAGATGCTGGAAAAGAGAAAGGCACTGGCTGAGGCAACAAAGGATCATGTTCTAAAGGATGCTTTGAAGAAAGAAATAGCAGAGCTGGAGATCAGGCTTTTTGATGTTATAAATGGCCTCAAGCTGGAAAAGAGTCAATTTGAAAAGATGGCAGACTATGTGAACGAATACAAGAAAAGGGTGGAGGAGGCAGAAAGGGACATAGCTGAGTGTCTTATAAGGGCCGGGGGAAAGCCCATATCTTATTTTAAGAAGCTGGCTCAAAAGGCAGAAAAGCCTGGGGCAGAGGATGATGTGTTTGATTGTGGTCTAAAGAGGTGTGAGGTAAGAGAACTCAATGAGAGGTTCAAAAAAGCAGAAGAGTTCTTAAAGGAAATCCGCCTCAAGACCTCTATGACCCCTAGGCAGTTTAAGGAAAAAGTCAAATATGTCATGGTCAATATTGAAAAGGCCAAAAAGGCAAAGGCAGAGCTCATTGAGGCCAATTTAAGGTTAGTGGTGAGCATTGCAAAGAAATACATAAACAGGGGTCTGCAGTTCTTGGATCTAATCCAGGAAGGGAACATTGGACTTATGAAGGCAGTGGAAAAGTTTGAGTATCAAAGAGGGTATAAATTTAGCACCTATGCCACCTGGTGGATCAGGCAGGCCATTACCAGGGCCATAGCAGACCAGGCCCGAACCATCAGGATACCTGTGCATATGATAGAGACCATTAATAAACTTACCAGGACCACCAGGTATCTGGTCCAGGAATTTGGAAGGGAGCCAACCCCTGAGGAGATAGCAGAAAGGATGAATTATCCCCTTGAGAAGGTGAGGAAGGTCTTAAAGATAGCCAAGGAGCCGATATCCTTGGAGACCCCTGTGGGGGAGGAGGAGGATAGCCATCTTGGTGATTTCATCGAGGACAAAAAGGTGATATCCCCTGGGGATGCAGTGGTAAACAGCAACCTAAGTGAGCAGATAAAGAAGATCTTGAAGACCCTCACCCCCAGAGAGGAAAAGGTCTTAAGGATGAGGTTTGGTATAGGTGAGAAGGCCGATCACACCCTGGAAGAGGTGGGCAGGGACTTTAATGTAACAAGGGAAAGGATCAGACAGATAGAGGCCAAGGCCTTGAGGAAATTGAGGCATCCAAGCCGTAGCAAGAAGCTGAGGAGCTTTATAGACGGCTAATCCTCAGTATATTTTTGCCTTGACAAAAACAGGGAAAGCTAGAAACTTTAAAGGAAAGGGCCCATAGCTCAGCTGGCAGAGCTACCGGCTCATAACCGGTAGGTCCCAGGTTCGATCCCTGGTGGGCCCATCAGGAATTAAGGCGTGCCTTTGGGTGCGCCTTTGCCATATAAACACATGGTCTACAAGACGGAACAGTTAGTTCAACTCCTGGAATCTATAGCCCCCCTGAGCCTGGCAGAATCTTGGGATAATCCTGGGTATCAGGTAGGCCCTTTCCATGATAATCTGGATAGGGTACTGTTTTCCCTGGACCCATCCTATTCTGTGGTGGACTTGGCCATAAAGCAGGGCTACAGTCTGGTAATATCCCACCACCCTTTGATATTTAAACCTATCAAAAGGGTAGATCCTTCCACAGCAGTGGGGAAGATTATTGTGGAGGCATCAAGGGCCAAGGTAAGCATTTATTCCATGCACACAAACCTGGATGTGGCCACCGAGGGCCTAAATCAGGTCCTTGCATGGGAGCTGGGGTTAGAGGATCCAAGGCCCATCATACCCAATCCCTCGGATCCCAATGCTGGTCTGGGCAGGTATGGCCAGGTTGCAACAATGGGGGTAGAGGAACTCATGGGCCTTGTTAAAAAGGTATTTGGGCCATACCCATTTCGTTATAATGTATCAAGATCAAAAGAGATCAAGGTTGTTGCCGTTATCTCTGGATCAGGGGGTAGTATTATAAAAGAGGCCTTTGAAAAGGGTGCAGATGTGTTGATAGGTGGGGACTTTGGCCACCACCATTTCTTGGAAGCAGAATCCTTAGGCTTAGGCCTTGTGGATGTTACACATCACATAGGAGAAGAGAAGGCCTTTAAGGGTTTTTTTCAGTCTTTTAGGGAGAAGTTTCAGGCCCAGATAGGGCATACCAAATTGGATTTTTTTGAAAGGGGTAATCCCCCCTTTGTTTATTGGTGAGCTCCCAGAGCAATAGGAGAAATGGGCAGATGGAAATAGAAGGGGAAGAAAAGTTAGTTGAGAAGATCAGGAGGCTTATAATACTCCAGTCTTACGACTTGAAAATAAGGGATGCCAAGGCGAGACTTGATAAGTGGCCCATGTTGGTAAAGGAGCTGGACAAGGCATTGCAAGAGGCCCAAAAGGAAGTGGATATGGCTATGAAGGAGCTCAATGCCTTGCGTTCCCAAAGGAAGGAGCTGGAGGCAGAGATTACACAGGTGGAAAGCAAGATAAAAAAGAAATATATCCAGCTATATGAGGTAAAATCCAATAAGGACTATCAGCAGATGCTCAATGAGATAGACGAGCTGAAGAAAGAAAAATCAGCCCTGGAGGATCAGGTTATTGAGTTGATGGAACAGGGTGAGCAGGCTGAACTGGTTGTAAAGGAGAAAAAGAAAGGGAAAGAAGAAAGGGAAAAACAGGTGGCAGAGGAAAAGGCCAGGCTTGAAAAGGAGATGGAATCACTGAGGGTATCCCTGTACAGACTGGAAGAAGATAGGAAGAGGTTTGTCCATGAGATAGACCATCGCCTCCTCAAGGATTATGACAGGCTCATGAAGGTAAAAGGGACTGCTTTGAGTCCAGTAATAAAAGGGGTATGCCAGCTCTGCCATGTGACTATACCACCTCAAAAGTTTAATGAGTTACTTAAATGTAATTCCCTCATGAATTGCCCCAATTGCGAAAGAATAATATATTGGGGTGAAAACGAGCTCTTTGCTAATCTAACATAGATGCGTGTTGGAGTAAGACAGGCGGCCGCCCCTGATTTCAGGGGAGGAAAGTCCGGGCTCCACAGGGCAGGGCGCTCCGTAACGCGGAGTCCTGGTGACAGGAGGAAAGTGCCACAGAAAATATACCGCCCCTTTCTGAGGGGTAAGGGTGAAAAGGTGGGGTAAGAGCCCACCAGCCTCGTTGGTGACAGCGAGGGCTAGGCAAACCCCGCCCGGAGCAAGACCAAATAGGAGGGCGCTTGAGGGTGGCCCGCCCAAGCCCTCGGGTAGGTCGCTAGAGCTTGGCGGTAACGTCAGGCCCAGAGTAATGGTCGCCGGCCAGGGAGGGGTGACCTGACTTGGCAACAGAACCCGGCTTATGGATTGCTCCAACACGCATCTTCTATTTCAAGGCATCTTCTACAGAGGCAAAAATAGGCACATTTCCCAGCTCACTAAAACCCTTTAACTCTTGGGCCATCTGTGGGCTTCCAACCAGTTTTACCTTTACCTTGTTCTTTGCGCATTCTTCCATAACAGTTAATATTACCTTCACAAGGGAGACATTTATATCTGTAACATTAAGCAGGTTCAAAACTAATGTGCCAGCCTTTGCAAAGTCCTCCATCTTTTTGGATAATATGGATTCCACTTCAACCATTACTACCTTTGTTATCTTATCGGGCAGTGACAGAACAGAGATCCCATCTGTTTGAGATAGATATCTTCCTAACAGTTCATCAGTTTTATCTTCCTTTTTAGGCTCAAGTTTTATGATCTTTTCTGCACGCTGAATTAACTGTTCACCTTTGAATGGTTTTACAATATAGTCATTTACTCCTAACTTCACAATCCTCAAGACATTATCTCTGCCAGACTCTGCTGTTAACATAATCACAGGAATCGTCTTTAGTACCTGGTCCTGCTTTAGTTTTTCAAGCATTTCAACACCATTCATTACAGGCATTGTAAGATCAAGGACAATGAGATCTGGCTTTATCTTCGCTGCTGTAGCTAAACCTTCCACGCCGTTTTCTGCCTCAAAAACCTCACAGTCAAAGGGTGCAAAGGCCCTTTTAACTATGGTCCTTATTGTTTTGCTGTCATCCACTGTCAAAATCTTTAAAGTCATTCTTTCCTCCTTCCCAATGTTTTTTATTTCAATCTAACCTTCATGAGCTCCTGCCTATTTGGATGGTATCTTCATGAATACTTCCACAATGAGCTTACCATTGTCCTGCAAGAATCCAAATTTTTTGTGCTCATCCCACTTTACAGACTCTATTTTGAAATCTGTTCCCTTTGTAATAGACGGGATGGAGAGTTCACATGGATAGCCAGCATCACAAAATCTGGATTTTAGATACCCTCCTATCATATTGCTCATCTCTCCTATTACATCCTCCACCTCTTCTTCCCCTTGGATCTCCTCTGGCTCCATACCCAACATACTGGCAGCCAGGACCTTACTCAACGGCTCTGGAACATGGATGTTTACACTCCCCATAATTGCCCCTGCAAAGCTCACAGAACCCACTATCCTCTTGCCCGATATTGTTTCTCCTTCATCAAGTTTTGTTGGCTGAATCGGCATTGAGAGCATCTTATCAAATACCTCTTTTACACCGTTTAGCACAAAGTTATTTAAATCAATTTGGATCATCCTATCCTCCTCTCGGGAATTTATCGTATAAGGGGAGAGTGATAACTACCTTGGTCCCCTGTCCAACCGCACTTTCCACCTTTATATCTCCTTCATGATCTCTTATAACACCATATGCTATGTAAAGGCCTAAGCCAATATTATGCTTATTTTGACTTGTGGTAAAAAAAGGTTCGAAAAGTTTATCCAGGTTTTCTGGACTAATACCTTCTCCAGTGTCTACTATTTCTATCCTGAGTGTTTCTGTTTCCTCCTGGTCTTTTTCCAATCTTATGGTAAGCATGCCACCAGAGGCCATAGCATCAATGGAGTTCTTGATTATCCCTATAAAGGTCTCAAGGAGACTAACGCTATTACCCCATACTGTGGTATTCGGGGTATTACACAGTAGCTCCACATTTATATTTGCCCTTTCCCATTCTTTTTTTGTAATGGAAACTGCCTTTTGAAATAACTCCTTGATATCAACTTTCTCCTTGGGGAGACCTGAGGACTCCGATGCCTTTATCAGCCCTTTTACTATTGCCTCTATTCTCTTGGACTGGTCTATGATCCTTTCGACATATCTCAAGTAAGGCTGAGATTCTTCCTTCATGAGTATAAGCTGGGCATTTCCCATGATTATGTTAAGGGGATTCAGTATCTCATGGGAGGCCCTGGAGGCAAGCCTCCCAATGGAGCTCATCTTCTCGGCAAATATGATGCGCTTTTGTGCATCATATAAGGCCTCATATGCCTCTACGAGGTTGTTGTAGGTCTCAACATTTTCAAGGATCAGGCCTACCTGCCTTGCCATAAAGGAGAGTATGGCCATGCTCTCAAGGGTAATGCTGTCAGCTTCGGCAGAGGTAATAGCAAGGGCAATGCCATAGGTCTTCTTAATGGTCCTAAAGGGAACAAGCAAGCCACTTCCCTTTTCACGGCTTGCTATGGGCACCATGGCGGGAAGACCTCTCTGTACCACCCATCCCAAGGTGCCTGATTCCAAATGATGATCAAATTCCTTTAACACCAGGCCGCTTCCCTCGGGCTCTGTCAACCTGTCCAAAATAAATTCATGGGTATTGTGATTAGTTACAAAGAATCCAATTGCCTCCAGAGGCAAGAATAGTCTTAGATAATCTTCTATCGCAGGCCACAGCCCAGCAAGACCTTTTTTTGTATCAACCTCTTCCTGCAAGGCAATCAAGCTATCCAGCTTCTCAATCAGGTCTATGGTTGCAGGAAGGGTAGGCTTTAGCTTCTTTTTTACCTTTGCCATTACTCTCTTTAATAGCTTCTCTAAGTAATTGTCTGTTTTAGTTCATTAAAAAAAACCAATGTCCTTCCAATGACGGAGTCAATATCAATGTCAGTAAGTTGAAGCTGTTTCCAAACTTCTTTATCTAACTCCGGCAAGACTGTATCTTCCCCCATGGACATTGTTATGCAATGGGCAAGCACATTAGCTACATGAACAATAGAGACTATAACCTGATTATTATTGGCCTGAAAGGGTGTATGGTGGAACCCCATTGCATCTTCCAGCTTTTTTGGTAAATTCCAATATCTTGCTAACAATACACCCATCTGATCATGACCAATACCAAATACATCAACCTCTATTAACCTTGACTCTATGTTTTCTATTTTGCTCCTCTTTGTTATTTCATAATAGTCATCATAGAAAAAATTGAGTTGCACAACCTTGCCTATGTCATGGAGAAGACCTGCAACAAATAGTTCTTCAGCATCAGTGTATTTGGTCTTTTCTCCAATAAGCTTTGCAACAATGCCACAGCAAAGGGCATGGTCCCATAGTTCCCTTGCTGCCTCTTTTGCATTATGATTGACTTGCAATATGTTAATTAGGGAGGTACTCAGAACCAGTTTTCTAATTGCCTCAAAACCCAATAGAACTATGGCCCCTGTAACAGTTGTCACCTTTTGTGGGAAGCCATAAAAGGAAGAGTTGACTAGCTTTAGCAATCTAGCAGTTAGTACTTGGTCTTCAGATATTATCTTTGCAAGGTCTTTGGCCGAGCTCTTTGGGTTGTTGACTACTGTGGAAACTTTTGCCAGGACCTGAGGAATTGTGGGAAGGTCCTTTATTCTTTTTACAAGAAGTTTTACCTTGCCTGGGCTTTCACCGGGACTCATCAAATACCATGCCTTCTAAGTACTTTAAGGTGATCTCCTTTAGCTTTTCCAGGATTGGGTCACCGCTGTAGGGCGAGAAGCGGAATTCAACTCTTTTTCCCAATTCCTTAAACTTTTTTTCCAACTCAGGGGACCTGGGGGTTCCTTGTGATTCTCTCTCTTCTGATATATCCACCCATTCCACCCCCCATGCCTTGATGGTCTTGATCTGCTTCTCTGTTAGTTCAGTCCCTGCAGGGAGCAACACCACACCATGAACATTCTCCACTGGGGATACAATTTTCATCCCCGGTTTAAGATCACTTACCTTCCTTAACATGGTTTCTCCCGTTAAGATATTGCAATAACTTAATTTAGGTACAGGCCCAATGTCAATAAACTCCTCAACATATCAGGCTCTACCCAAAAGGGACTAAATGAGTCTGCCATGTTCCAGTCTGAAGACCATATCCCCTGCGTCTTTGGCAAAGGACTGGTCATGGGTGGCTATGACTATGGAACACCCGTACTTTTCTTTCAGATTTAAGATTATTTCCTGAATCACCTTTGTGTTTTCCAAGTCAACGAATGCTGTGGGTTCGTCCAAGAACAAGATCTCAGGTTCAATGGCAATGGCCCTTGCAATGCCCATTCTCTTTGCCTCTCCACTGGACAGCGTCTTTGCTGCCTGTCTTCTTTTGTGAAGGAGCCCCACAAAGTCCAGTGCTGACTCTACCTTTAACCTTATCTCTGACTTGGTCAGACCCCTGATCTTTAGCCCATAGGCCACATTCTCAAATACAGTGGTGTCGAAAATCCCCACATCGGCCAAGACAAGGGTAATCTTTCTCCTAAGGCCTATGTCCTTCTGGTGTGGCTCATTGTCCTCTTTTAGATAGGTTATTTCACCATAATCCGGGTCTTCCAACAGGGCCAGGATCCTCAATAGGGTTGACTTCCCGGATCCATTGGGGCCCGTTATTATATAGACGCCGTTTTTCTTTATGCTGAGGGAGCAACCACTGAGTACTTGTGTTTGCCCGTAGTATTTGTAAATGTTTGAGGCTACCAGGGTTAGGCCCATTGGGTCCCTTGACTAATGCCCATCCTCTCAATGGCAGACATCAATAGATTTAATAAAAAGGAGATAAAAAGCAGGACTATGCCCAAGGCCAAGGCCAGCTCAAAGTTGCCTTTGTCTGTTTCCATGGCAATGGTGGTGGTCATAACCCTTGTATAGCCTGCTATATTGCCTCCCACAATGAGGATAGCCCCGACCTCTGCCATTATCCTGCCCAGGGCAGCGCACAGACCTGCTACAATACCATATCTGGCCTCCTTTATCACCACCAGGCTTACTTGGAAAGGGGTGGCACCCAGGGTGGTGGCAGCCAGTCTTATGGATGGTCCAACCTTGGCAACAGCAGCATGGGTAAGGGAGGCAACAATGGGGAAGGCAAGTATGCACTGAGCTATTATCATGGCAATGGGTGTGTAGAGGATACCCAGAAACCCCAATGGACCATTTCTGGAGAATAACAGATATAAAAAAAGGCCTAGTACCACAGGTGGAAGACCCATTAGGCTGTTTAGAGTGGTCAGTATAAGCTTGCGCAAAGGTACCTTTTTTAAGGCCAAGGTCACACCCAGGGGCAGGCCAAGGGTAGTGGCTATTAAGAGCGCTGAAAGGGAGACCACAAGGGAGAGATAGACTATCTCCACCAATTCCCTATCAAGGCCAGCTATAAGTTTAAAGGCCTGGGAAAATCCGTCCAGGAGAAAGCTCATCTGCCGCCTTCAAGTACCGGCCTAAAAAGAGGATTTCCATTGATATCCTTAAAAGACCCTATGGCACCTTGTCCTTCTTGGGATGTCATCCAGTTTATTAGTTCCATAGCCTCTTTGTATTTCACATGTCTATGCCGTAAAGGGTTGACGGCCATGATACTGTATTCGTTTAGAAGGACCGGATCACCTTCAAATAAGACCACCAGCTCTAATCTATCCTTCATGGTGAGCCAGGTTGCCCTATCTGAGAGGGTATATGCCATTTTCTCGCTGCTTATCATCAGGGTCTTTGCCATGCCTTGGCCCACTTCTAAATACCATTGGGAGGATTTGATTGGCTCCATACTCTTTGTAATCTTATTCCAGATTTCTAGTTCCTTCATATGGGTTCCAGACCCATCGCCTCTGGATACGAACAGCCCACTGTTTAGTTGGATTCTAAAAAAGGCCTCATAAATAGACCCTGACCCCCTTACCCCTGCCTTGTCTGTCTTCGGGCCCAACAATACATAGTCATTAAAACAAAGGACTTGCCTGTTCGTAAAATAACCTTGCTCCAAAAGCTTTAACTCAAGTTCCTTTGCGTGGACCAATACCAAGTCCACATCACCCCTCTTCCCCATCTCCAGTGCCGCTCCAGTACCCCTGGGAATCACCTTTACACCTATTGATGTCTTGTTTGTGAATTGGGGCAAGATATGGGCTAGAAGCCCTGAATTATCTACACTGGTAGTGGTGGCAAGGAGTAGCTTTGTCCCAGAACCTAAGGCTGTATCTGGGTAAAGACTGTGTATAATCAATAAGAGATACAAGATAAACCAGCTTTTTATTCCCATTATTACCTCTGCAAAAATTCTCCACCTTCAAGATCCCAGGCAGGTCTCAATCTACATCATGTTCCACCTAAGGTAAACAAACTCATGAGACAAGAAAATAGCTTTTTAGGCTAAAAACCTACCAAGACTGTTACTTTTGTGGGTATGCCAGGATATAAGATAGGCCATTTATGATTATTCCTTGTTTAATACTTTTGCTTTCTCTTAAATCCCGCAAGCACAAGGCCAAGGGCCAAAAGAAATCCCAGCAGGAAGAGATACGGGATAGGAGCCGAAGAAGGGCTTGGAGCCACTTCCTCCACTACATATCCTTCCACATATCTTGCCTCCTTTTCCCCTGGAGCTGAAGACTGTTTGCCCTCAGGACCTTGGGCAGCCTTTGTGTCTCTCACCTTAAAGGCCTCGCCACCCTTCATAATCTTCAGGGCATCCTCAAAAATTTTGGCCCTGGGCTCTAAGCCAGGCACTGATATCAATAAGTTCTGGATATATTCTGAAAGCATCGGGTTGTTGCAGGTGTGATCGCAGCAGGCAAGACCCACCTCTTCCACTGCTCCCACAAATTCTTTTGCCAAGGTGTCTTTTACGGCCTTCTCAGGATTCCAATAGCCTTTTCTGATTACCTCTAACATCCTGGCAACAATGGACTGGTATGCCCAGAGGTTTGCTGCCCTCTTGAATAGCCCTTTTATGTCCAGCTGATATTTGTCCAATACATATGTCTCATAAAACTCCCTCCACTTTTCTGGCCCAACAGCCTCAGGCACCGTCACCTGCCAACCCCAAAGGTTTTCCACCACCTGATCCACAAATCTGGCCCCTGCATACCCCTCTTTTAACATGGCCTGGATCCACTGGGGGTTTAGATACCTTGCCCTTAGTTCCCTCCCCATATATCTCTCAATGGGCTCCTGGCCTGATCTTAAAGGATTGGATAGGTTGCTTAAATAGACCTTTGGTGTCTTGCCATCCAGACTCCTGATGGCCAAGGCAGTTCCTCCCTGATGGGAAAAGTAGTCGTCATTGTCCAGGGTGGCAATCAGATTGCTTGAGGCACTGTGCATGACCAGATCTGTCCCTGACAGGGCATTCTTCAGTAAAAACACACCAGCATCCTTATCACCCTCGTCCCTTTTTATGGGCCTTTCACCCCAGAGACCCCTTCCATACAAGTATCCCAGCTTGTTTAAAAACACATTGGCAACCTCCTTTTCGTGTTCCCAGGTATGGGACATGGATATCACCTTATCAAGGTTGGTACCATATGCCCCAGGGGGCTCAGCAAAGATCCTGATGCAAGCCAGCAACTCTGCCTCTTTGGGATCAAAACCCCTTTCAAGGAGCAATGCCTTTGTCCTGTGTGTGTTTTGCCTGACCAGATTCTCGGGTTCTTCCTGAGAGCTTGCAAGGTACACGGCCTTGTCCAGCAAGGCCATTAGGTTAGGGAATACATCCCTATAAAGCCCGGATGGGAGCACCACCACGTCCACCCTTGGTCTTTTGAGTTCCTCCCTGGGCACTATCTCCACCTCAACCACCCTATCAAAAGGGTCCCAGACAGGTTTCACCCCTAATAGGGCCATGATTTGGGACTCCATTATGCCCTCGTGCCTTATCGTCTCCACTGCCCAAAGATTAAAGGTAAGCTTCTGGGGATAATGACCCTCTTTCTCCTTATAATCTTTTAGGAGCTCCTCTGCCAGCTTTTTACCTGCCTCATAAGTTGACCTGGTAGGTATTCTGGTACCATCAAAGGAGTAGAAATTCTTCCCTGTGGGTAATGAATCTGGGTTCCTAATGGGATCATTACCCTTGCCTGGCAGTATGTACTTTCCTTCAAGGGCCTTGGTCAATGAATCCAATTCTCTCTTGGGCGAATAAAGGATCCTTGTTTCAATATCCTTTCGAAAGGCCTTCTTCTCCTCCTCACTTAGTCCATCTCGTATTGAGGCAATGATATCCGCAGTGGACTCTACAAGTCTTTCCTCTGGTGGTCTTCCAAAGGTGTGAAGACCCAAAGGGATGTTTTGCTCTTGAATCTCTTTTAAGTGATGTTCCAATTTTTCAATATGATCATCCCTTATCTCTGTTATTCCCAGGTCCTTGTTCACCCCCATCTTTTTGGCTAAGGCATCTATCTCCTTTAGCTTGGCCTCTGCCACAATGGGGCTTTTTTCCTTTGTCACTGCATAATCGTTAATTAAAGAGAGTAGGTCCCTCAATTCTCTGTTGAGGCTACCCTTTTCAAAAGGTGGGGTCATGTGGTCTATTATTACTGCGTGCCCCCTTCTCTTTGCCTGTATCCCCTCACCCACATTATCCACAAGATAGGGATATATATTTGGTAGATCTGATATCAATACCTCAGGGGGATCTTCCTCTGTAAAACCCACCTCCCTGCCACAAAGCCATTCATGGGTTCCGTGTGTCCCAAAATGTATTACTGCATCAGCTCCCAGGCCATGTCTTAGCCAAAGATAAAATGCGATATATTGGTGATGCGGTGGAAGCCCGGTGTCGTGATACAGTTTTTCCACATCCTGCTCCCATCCCTTAGATGGCTGTGGGGTAAGCACCAGATTCCCATATCTCACCACAGGGATCACGAAATACTTTTTCCCCTCTTTGTCCTGCCAGGTCATTATGTTCGACTCCCCAGCATTACCCCAGGTCCTGGTAACCTGATCTCTAAAGCCTTCAGGCAACTCATTAAACCAGTTCTGATAGGTTTCAAGGGGTATGAGTTCTGCCTTGCCACTAATTGCAAGCCTGTGGATCTCAGCAGGGGCCCAGTTGCCTATATTCCTTCCATATTCCTGGATCTCAAGAAAAAGCTGCTCTCTTGTAATTGGTAAATCTCCCGTGTCATAGCCTTGATCCTTAAGTCTTTTTAACACCGTGTATAAGCTGTCAGGCAGGTTGAGATATGCAGCCCCGATATTATTCTTCCCAGGTGGGTAATTGTAGTATATTATGGCAACTCTTTTATCTTTGTTTTGTTTATGCTGTAGCTTATGCCATGCCTTTACCCTATTAATCAGCATTTTTATGCGTTCTGGTATTGCAACATTCTCTACATAATACTCTTTGCTCTGCTCATCAAAAACCATTTCCTTTGAGGCTATAATAGTGGACTGTATTATGCCTGCAAGTTCAGGTACACCAATCTGCCACATCCTTTCAAATATATCCAGTCCAAGAGGAGAGGATCTCCATTCCCTTTCCGACTGTGAATAAAGGGTTATTGCATTAATAACAGGAACGCCCATAGAATCCATCAAGGTCCTCAGGCTATCTGGTACTACGCCCACCTTTAATGCCACTGCAATTAATATTGAGATCCTGGAACTACCCTTTTCATCCATAAAGAATCTTTTAATGGCATCCTCACTGGGATACCCAAAGACTGGGAGTGCATTGAATCCATTCTCCTCCAAGGCTGTTATGAGATAATCAAGGTACCCACTATCTTTACACTCAATGAGATTTTTATAAAAAAAGACGCCCACCCAAGGTCTCCCAGGCCTGGGTTTATAGCTTGAAACAAAATCATCAAAGTTTTGTAATATCTTTTTGGACCTTGGATCATATATGCCAGCCTCAGGGGTAAAAATAGGCTCCTCATAAGGGACCTGGATCCCTAAATAGGTATTGGCTACATATCTTAGCATGTTTTCAATATTATCCACCCCACCCCAGCGATAATATTTCTCCACCTGGCTATCATATTCATAGCCCAGCCTTCGAAGTTCATCATCATAGAGACCTCCAACCACAAAGACTTTACCACCCCTTTCCAAAACCTGCGAAAGGTCCTGCTCTAATTCTTTTTGAATAGTCCTGTCCATCACTTGAATGATTACAAGATCAGAGGCTCTAAGACTTTGAAGATTGGCTTTCCCAATTGTTTTTGTTGTGTATGTATCAAATTGTACTGACTTTAGTTCAGAGACCCTGGATACAGACCTTATTGCCTGAAGGGTAATTTTGGTATAGTGATCTCCTAACAAAAGTGTAACCCTGCAAGCACAACAGAATCCATCACGATACAAGATAAGCAGGGCAATGACTATGGTGTGCAAAATAACACATTTGATTTTACTAAAATTACCAATTTGCCTAATCAGGCACATATATAACTCTTCCATCTTTTAGTTGATAAGCGGTTCCAAGCCTATGGCCTTCGCCACCCATTTTTTTGTCAGTTATTTTTTGGATTTTAATTTCTTTGCCCTTTTTTGTGATTATTTCCAATGTACCATTTGTTGTTTTTTTGGTTATAGTGATTTCAGAGCTGGGATTCATCAAGTCAAGCATGTTATACGCCATGAACAGGGCAATCATCATACTAACTATAAACACAATACTTGCATCAAAGAGGTTTGCCACCCCAGCCATTGGATCTTCTATAGGATGATTATTCTGTATCACCCATCGTCTTTTTACATACCTCATCCTGACCCTCTCCCCTTTTGGTCGCATCATTAAGGTTCCTCAAAGTGAGCTCTGCCAGAAACTCCATCTCTTTGAGGTCCATCTTTACCCATCTTTCCTTTACCAGGGTAATCAGGAAGGCAACAACTCCACATGCCAGTCCCACCACAGTTGTGGTAAAGGCAGTGACCATGCTGGAGGCCATCTTGGGCATGTCTCCCTTGGCAAGGGAGGCCAGGGAAACGCCCATGGGAATGAGCGTGCCCATCAGCCCCAGGGCAGGACCTACCCTCACCATGAAGCGTGTTCTATCAAGGGAGCGCTGGAGGCGGATCTCGTTATCCTGCAACAGTCTTTCCAGTAGGATGTCCATGTCTCTATGAGGCCCTTCCATTAGACTTATCTGGTTGCTTATCTGATCCCTGAAGAGCTTTACCGCAAAAGATACCCCCCTTTTTCTTTCAATGAGTTCTCGCAAAAATGCTCCTAAAGCATAGAGGGTCCATATGGTTAGAAACACCAATGCAGCAATAACAGGATAAAACAAGGATGACGAGATGACATATAGATATGTTTCAAGGCCTGCTAATATTTCTATCACGGGAATCTCACCTTTTGCTTAAGAAAAGCCCTCCAAAAAATGGAAGTGAGACAATTAATAAAGTCTTTACTGCCTCCGTGATTATAATGGTTTGGTTCTCAACAAGGAAAATCTCATATATGTGTTTGGCCTCTTCAACCTTAGCAGGGACAAATATTGAGACTATGAAATAGGTTCCGATGGCTAACATTATCAGCCCAAGGTTTGGTGATGAAACTGAGATTTGAGCTACCCTTGCAATCAGTCTTGGCATGAGACTAATAAGTGAAAAACCTGCTCCCAGAATGAGGGCTACAATGGTTCCATTCCAGCCGGTGGCACTTTGTAAGGCCCATGTGGAAAATACTATTGATATTACACAAACGGGGCACGGCAGTAAGAGAATGAGTGAATGTTGAAGTGATGGACCGCAAAGTGGGGCAGGACTTGATAGTATTATGGCCTTATCACGAGGAATGCTCATAAATATAGTATTGGTGAGCCCCGCCTCAGGCAGCTCACCCTTCTTGGTAATTAGAAAAATACCCCATCCGACAGTCATCCCAGCCATAACCAAATGGAGATAGCTTCCTTTACCAATTAGTGGCTGAAGCCAAGGTAAAATTATTCTTAGGAAATTAGATGCCAGAAGGAACAGTAACACATATATCAGGATAAAAAGCACATATCCTTTTTTCCCAAGCCCTGAAAACATCATCCCCCAGCCAACCTTAATGGCAAAGATGCCAAGGGTTATCCATGTGCCTGCTATCCAGAGTATTATGTCTATGTCCTTTGCCATCTAATACCCCCTTTGGGGTGCCCAACTAAACTTACCCCTGTGGACCTCTGCTACAGCTAGCCTTTTCTCTTTCCCAATATTTTTTTCTAAAAAACCCGTTTTGTTTGCCCAGGGCCTCTATCACAGCTTCATAGGTTGCCTTTGCCATCAATTCACCAATCCTGCTGTGGCCTCCTGGGTATGTTACCATTGGCCCTCTGCTCCCAGAAACTATGATCACACTATCAGTGCCCGTTCCTGTAGCCTGGGCCTCCTTGGTATAAGTGCTGGGGACGTGGAGGTCCTGAAAAGCCGCTGTCTTTGCCTCTGTTACAGTGATCACTCCCCTTACAAGTCCGCCATCAGTAAATCTTGCATTGCTGAGTATAATGATGTTTACAGTCCCCTTGGGATCCTCTTTCCCATGGCCTTCAATATGGGTCCCTTCATCAAGCCCAGAGCGCAATGCATTGGACCTGGCCCCAGCTGTTACCAGGGCAGTCACCACAAAGGGATCAAAGGACTTAGTAATTACTGCCAGGTTATCCATATCAGCTGCAGTTCCCACAATGGCTATTTGGTCAGGATCAATCCTTAGGATCTCCGAGACCTTGTTCTTGATCTTTCTCAAATAGACCTTTCCCCCCACCTCGTGCCTTGTCTTCATCTCCTCGCAGACCCTTTTCCAAAGGTCCGGATGTGCGGAATGATTTACCACTGCTGCTACATCAATAATCCCATCGTTGGTGGAAATAGTTCGTCTCCTCTGCCCAGCCCTGTCCTTAGACTGCCCTTCTTCCTTATCGCTACCTGTTAGTACCACTACAAGGGTCTTCTCCCACAATCCTCCCACCTCGTCCTTTATCACATATGCCCTGGCATCTATTTCCTTTGGTAGAAGTATCTCCTGACCAAAGACCGCCCAGGGGATTAAGAGTATAAGAGCAATAACAGAGAACTTTTTCATCAGAGCCTCCTAAAAGACCATAGCGGTTTTAGAAGTTATAACTGAGCCCCAGATAAAATGACCTTCCTGGCATAGGATAACCCTTGTTGAAGGCATAATCGGTGTTGAACAGGTTTTGTACCTCTCCTCTCAGGGTAACCTTGCCCAGGTTTTTAAAATCCAATAGTCTCTTTGTTATGCTAAGGTTCGCTACAGTAAAGCCACCTTTTTCCACAATGGGTGTAGGCCAAAGCCCAGTTTCCCAATCGTCTACCCTCTCTCTACCCATATAGTTAAGATTTAGATTCCCACTGAAGCCTTCACCATTGGAAATAGTTATTCCATAGGATAAGGTCCAGTCAGGATTGTATGTAAGTTTCTCCCCTGTCTCATCGTCCTTATAAGTGGTGTAACGGACAAAACTAAGATACGGCCTTATTTCAAATTCTGTCTTGAGAAACTCTCCCAGGTCATAGCTAATACTCCCTTCAAACCCCTTGATCCTGGCTGCTCCAACATTTTCCCAGGTCACAAAACCTGCCTTTGTTACAGTGGTGATCTTGTCCTTAAACCTTGTGGAGAAATATGTAAGGGAGATATTCAAAGACCCAAAGGCCATGTCAGCACCACCTTCGTAAGTGCGGCTTTTTTCAGGTTTTAGTTCAGGGTTTCCTTTGTATTTTAAGCCCCACATGTCTATATCCCCTGCAAGTTGCATGGACTCTGGCATCATAAAGGCCTCGCCGTAATTGGCCCTTAGTTTTAGGTACCTTCCAAGGAGAAAGGAGGCCCCAAACCTAGGGCTCAGATTATCCTGCCCTGCCTTGCCACCTTGCCCGGCTTTTATCTCCACATCGTAGTCATCATAGCGGAGCCCGGCACTGAAAATTAATCTCTCATCCAGAAGCCTTGCCTTGCCAAGGAGAAAACAGGCATAGTTCATATAGGTGGATTCCTTAGGGTCCCAGGAACTCTCCACAAAGTATCTCACCCAATCAATGCCGCCAGTAAGACTTAAAAGCCTGGATTTGAGGGAAAACTGTCCCTGGGCCCCTTTTAATTTCAATTTTAGCCTTGAAGGTATCCCGTCATCCCAGCCGTCAGGGTTACTCGCCACAGGATCTACCCAGGTATCCTCGTCTGTGCCATTAAAGTATCTTATAAACCACGAGGCGCTCTTATTATGGGTTGATCCTTCGTAAGAGAGGTCATAGGACCAATTCTTTTTATCAGCGTAGTCATCGAGCTCTGGCTGCGAAAAGTAGCTGGCAGCACCTGCATGATCAGCATCAAAGTAATGGTAGAGGACTCCCACCCTGTGGCCTTCAGTGAGTTCATAACCCAGGTTCAGGCTCCCTGCCTTTCTTCTCTTGTAGCCGGTATTCCTGTAAGGCTCACCCTTGGCAGTCTCGTAATCATCCCTGGTGTCAGTGGAAAATGACCCTGAAAAGTCAATGCCACCTTTTTTTCCACTGAAGCTAATACCTTCCTCCTGGTAACCCCAACTTCCCAAAAGGCCTTCCAAGGATACCTCTGGCCTTCCTCTACCTTTTTTGGTTATTACATTTATTACACCACCCATGGCAGCAGAGCCGTACTGAACAGAGGCGGGGCCGTTTACTATCTCTATCCTTTCCACATTTTTGGTCATTACCTTTGCAAGGTTTCCGGTCCCTGCCCTTCGTCCGTCTATTAGAATAAGTACATGGCTTTGGAGGTCATTGCCTGTGGCTGCTGTCCTGAATCCCCTTATACCCACTGAGGTCAAGACCCCTGCATATTTTGTTATGTGCCCTAGCCCCTTCTCGGCAAGGAAATCTCCCAAGTCCTTTGCTGTGGAATTTTTGAGGTCATCTTCCTCAATGATGATTATATTGGAGGTGGCCAGCCTCTTCTCCTCAGGGACCCTGCTTTCGGTCACCACCACCTCAGGTAGGGTTACGATATGCTCTTTTCCGTGTCCAATATTGAGGCATACCATGGTGATGACTGCCATAGCCATTAAAAAAACCATCGCCCTTTTCATCTCGCTCCTCCCAAAATGGATTTGTCCAATCCTTCTTGGGTGGGGCCCCAAAAAAATCCCCGAACCCTAAATGGGCTCGGGGATTTCCCTTTTTTATCCTCAGGCCTTTGGGTAACCCACTCCTCGAAGGGTTTCTACCCCATGATCCAGGCAGGTCTTCTGACTCTCCCCCTTTTTGGCGCCTTCCCACCTTTAGACACAGGCAGTGGCATCCTGCCAAAAAGTTACCCTCAAGGAGGGTGGGGATCACAGCCGCGGGCCGGTTCCCGACTTTCACGGGATTCCCTATTAAGCCTTACGGCACCTGGATCAGGGTCCTACATAACATCCCATGAACAAGAGTGTCAACATAAATTGTTGACAAAAATTACGCATTCATAAAAACGATTACGTCTGCCAACATCTAAGTAAAAAATCAAAAAAGTGCCTATCATAACTGGATAATCTTAAAATTACCAAAAGTGCATCAAAATTTAGTGCAATAAGGGACATCCAATAATAACATTGAACCTCTTACCTTTTTTCCTTTATTTCAAATGCTACGTTAAAATCTTTATCCGCTTTCTTAGTAGCCCTACATTGGCCTAAAATCATCCAGTAGTAGATGGACCCTGTGTAAACCTTCTATATAAACAAAACCTAAACAGTCAAAAATAATCAAAAGTACATTGCCTGAAGTAAAGGCAAATAAAAGCTCCCTATTGACATGATTCATGTTATAATTGTGCAACAGAAGAGGCAACATGCCCATTACTGTTTCCACAGGGTGGGGGTCATGCACATAGACTTGGTCTCTATAGAGGTCTTTATAAAACCTCTGCCATGCCGTTACATTAAGGGCTGCAATAATGGGTCCGTAACTGGAAACCCAGCATATGGGCAAATCCTAAAGTATTTATGGAATGATACGCAGGAGCATGTTACATAACCCCAGCATCTCATAAGTAAGCTCCTCAATGAAGCTAAAACATTATTCAACAAAGAATACCATACCTTCCCCATCTCCAAGGTTATACCACCTATTATGCCTACATAGTCCTAAACCTTTTTCTCAGAGGTATCTAAAGGAAACCAATGCTTATCTTCTCTTTATTATTACAGGCAATCTCGACCACATCAGAGCACCACCTCATGTAGCCCTTCACTGGAAATGGTAGAAAAGTTATCAGCCCTGCACAGAAAAAAGAGATGTCATTTCCACGAACAAAGTGAGGAGAAATCTTATAAGAGTGCAGGTTTGAAGTTTTAAGGCCCACCAAAAGGAGCCTGACCTGGTTGGAAACGACAGGATTTCTCGCTGCGCTCCAAATGACAGTGGGGGGTCGAAGTGACCCTGGGTGGTCTAAATGACAGGGGGGTCTTGAAATGACAGGAGAGAGCTCTGAATGACTGTAGGTGGGCCGAAATGACAGGCGGGGGACTCGAAATGGCCAAGATCTGTCGCTGCGGTCGGAATAACAGAAAGAGTCATTGGAAATGACAGCAATGTAATGGGTCCTATGCCATGAAAAGGTATTGTCATTTCGACGAACGGAGTGAGGAGAAATCTTATAAGAGTGCAGGTTTCATGTTTAGAGACTCGCCAAAAGGAGTCTACCTA
>FWWL01003711.1_pt1 | contig 27153 bp, 29 predicted proteins | sample 2228331 | NCBI WGS metagenome assembly FWWL01 (sample SAMEA103939775, study PRJEB20133) | metagenome
CATGGTGATGGCCTATTTTTTTTACAACAACGGAATCCAAACCGTGATTACCATGGCCTCCGTCTACGGAGCCACGGAACTAGGCCTTTCGACGGCATCTCTGACCGGAGCGTTCCTCATGACGCAATGGATTGCTTTTCCTGGAGCCACCCTGCTGGCGAGCGCCGCGGAAAAGTTCGGCACACGTCGAGTGTTGCTCATCAGTTTGGCCGTCTGGTGCGGCGTGGTGCTTTTTGCTTACGCCATGCGCTCGGCCATGCATTTTTGGATTCTTGCCGCTGTCGTCGGCTTTATTTTGGGAGGCAGCCAATCGTTGAGCCGATCCCTTTTCAGCCGCTTGATTCCAAAGGAAAAAAGCGCTGAATTTTTTGGTTTTTTTGCTATCGGAGGAAAATTTTCCGCGATTCTTGGCCCCCTTGTTTTTGGGGTTTTGCGGGATCTTTTCGGCACTCCCCGTCCCGCCATTCTCGCTCTTTTGGTGTTTTTCGTCGTCGGCGCCGCCGTTTTGACAACCGTTCGATGGGACGATGACGATTAGGTTTGGCTGCGGCGAACGAATTCTTCAATGGCTCGAGGGATGAGTTTTCGGACAAAAGCGCCTTGGTCCCCCACGAAGGTCTTTTGGTATTCGGCATACAGAGGGTGGGTGGGAAGGATGGGGGGAGTGGACGGAGTTCCGGGTATGTCGCCTTTGGCAACCTGGTCCAACAGGTCCACAATGGGCATCTCCAAGCGAGGATCGGGTTCCACCCATCCGAGCCTTCGCATACATTCAAACCGGATCTGATCCACCAGGAACAAAGTAAGGTCGATGGCCGCAATTTTCTGGGCGGGAGTAAGCTTCTCCAGGTCCGCATTCTCCTCGCCCGTAAGAAGGTTCACCACGACCGACTGCAACAAACGGGTGCTCTGTTCACCTGGCTGAATCAAAACAGATAAGACGGCATCGGAAAGATCCCGAACCGACGTCCGTTCATGAAAGATGCTCTGAAAGCGCCTTTCCCAAAGATGAAAGGCGCGGCGGGCCCGCATGCGACGGCGCTTTTCATCCAAAGCGATGACTTCACCCACGCCCGACTCCTTTCCATGACACCATCCTTTGATCCCTCGAAACTCCCTTGACCACATCGTGTTCGTGGCGGCGGCACATTCTCAAACCTTACTTTCCGCAGTCAATCCAGCCATGCTGCATGAGCTCCTCTGCTCGTTGACTTCCATCTCTAGAAAACTTCCGCCGAAAACCGGTAGACCTCCGCCTCGCCGTGTTTCCAGCATCCTGGAGAAAGCCCGGCCTTTTTGCATGTCCAGTCCAGAAACTGCTCCTTCGTCCAGCCATGTTCCACCGCTACCTGAGGCAACAGCAGTCCACTGTGGTAGCCTTTTCGAATCACAAGACCGTGGCGTCCCACGGAAAAATCGAGCGGATCCTTGATGCGTTCCAGGGGACTTAAGGCAGAAATTTCCAATTCCAGACCCTCCAGCTCATCGGCACGCACCGGTGGAAACCGAGGATCGGCAAAGGCCGCCTGCACCGCCGCTTCTTTGACCGTTTGCCAAAGTGGCTTATGCGCTTCCACGTAGCCGATACATCCTCGAAGGGTCCCGTGCTTATGCAGAGTGACAAAAGCACCGCGCTTTTGCAAAAGCTTTGAAGCCGTTCCGTTATAGACGGGTTCCGAATCCAGGCCCAGTTTCCAATGGATCGCCTGCCATGCCAAACGGCGTAGAATCGTCTTTTCTTCTTCGGAAAACGTCTCTTCATCGGCATTCTTGAAGGCTTCGGTTGAAGGGGATTCCTTGAACGCCTTTCCTGGATTATCGAAAAGGGCGGCAGCCATGTACCCCACCACCCCTCGAAGATCTCCCGTGATATCGCCTGAATTGGCATAGTGAAGGACGCGGGCCTTGTTGGCCCCTAGTTCTCGAGCCGCAAGAAGTGTTGTCACCAGAGGACCCGCCCCGCAGGCTTCACATTCCCTTTTTCGTAAGGCTTCAAAGAGCCCTTCCGGATCAAAGCGATCAACTTTTTCGATGACACGCGCATCCAGCTTCTTGGCTTCCTGGTACGGGTAGTAATGGGAAAGATCCGTACTCGCCACCAACAGCACATCATCTTCGGCGACCGCCTTGGCCACAACATGGGCAAGACGCCGGCATGCCTCCAGGGTCACGTCACCGATCAAAACCGGGGTCATCAGAAAGTCTTGCAAAACCACTTGCAAAAAGGGCAGCTGAATTTCCAGGGAATGTTCCTGGGCATGAGCCTGCGGCACATGGGAAAAGAGATCCTTATGGGCCATGAGTTTTTGGGCTAGGGCTTGATCCACCGGGACCACGCCCAAAGGGGTGCGATAACCCGCCGCATCGTCCACACTGGCCCCGTTGAAGTAAGCCCGATGGCTCGGCGCCAAGATAAGAACCCGCCTGATCGGCTTGCCTTCAAGGAGTTTGTAAGCGTAAGCCGCCACAGGCCCCGAATACATATAACCGGCATGCGGAGCCACCACTCCGACCAATCGCCCGGAAATGTTTGGCGTCGATGCCTTCGACAAGTATTCCAAAATGTTTTTGCGAAGCTTTTCCGGGTTTCCGGGATACCATGTCCCTGCAATAACGGATTCACGAATCTTTTCCGATCCCATGTTCTTCCCCCTGCTGGATGAAGCAACACCGTCTTGCATCCTCGACGCCACAACTTATAATGACGCCCTGTTTGACGAAACCCTTTTTCGATCCTCAAATCCTTTTGAAGGAGCTCAGCCTCACGTCCATGAAACCTAGCCGCACTCCCTTCGAGAACATCGCCGTGGTGCTTCATCGTCCTCACTTTCCGGAAAACATCGGAGCCGCGGCTCGTGCGGCGAAAAACATGGGACTGCGCCGCTTGATCGTCGTGGATCCTCTCGATTGCGACCTCACACGCATTCTTAAAATGGCCACCCATGCCGCCGAAGACGTGGTCGCCAACATGGAAGTCTACGACGATCTGGGTGAAGCTTTAGGATCGTTTCAATATATCATCGGGACCACGGCAAGAACAGGTTCCCACAGGCGAACCGTCATGGACCCTCGCGAGATGGCCCGACGTGTGGTGGACATCTGTCGCACGAATCATACAGCCTTGCTCTTCGGGCCGGAAAACCGAGGCTTGGCTAATCGGGAATTGAAATACTGCCATGCTTTGGTGACCATTCCCACATCCAAAGAATTCGCTTCTTTAAATCTGGCTCAAGCCGTCATGATCATGGTCTATGAAATCTTTCGAGCGGCTGAAGATCCGCCCGAAACCTTTACGCCGAAATTGGCCACAAGTTTTGAGCTGGAAGCCATGTATGAGCACCTTCGAGACACTCTTGCCAAAATTCATTTCGTGAATCCAGAAAACCCGGATTACTGGATGCGAAGCCTTCGGCAGTTTTTTAGCCGTATCGGATTGCAGGCTCGTGAAGTGAAAATTATTCGAGGCATCTGCCGGCAGATCGACTGGTATGGAGAAAAGATGGCTTCCGAGGCGGAGCGCCGAGCCCTTCAGGGGGACAAAGGGATTGACTCGACCCCCACCCTTGACTAGATTGGCTGCCGTTTGCGGCTTTTCTTTTCCCCACGGTGGTAAGACTCAGAACACGGAGGACGGCCATGCAGGGCTCACGCGACAAACGCATCGTGGTATCCGGTATCAACCGCAGTCTCCTTTTCAAAGGATCCGCCATTCTTGCCGTGATCCTCGTTGTGGGATCACTCGTGCTGTTGGCCACACCATCTCATTATTATTTTCGAGCAGAACGAGGCGGCCTTGGTCTTTGTCAGGGACGATTATGGGGTCTGATAGGTTCCGCTGTGCCCGGCTACGGCTTCATTCCCGTCACTGCAGAAGCTGCACGGGCTTTGGTGGGAAAACCTTTCGCCAGTCCCGAAGAAGCCTTGAACACGTTGCGGCCTATCTTGCAAAAGGCCGCTCGGGAAGGTATCGCAGCCGTCGCTGAGCAGGAAAAGGAACTAGCCGCCCTTTACAAAACAGTGCTTCCCAATTTGCAGGGAGCCAAGCTCTTGGGTGTTCAAGGCTACGACGCTCGCGTGGAAGCTCTGGAAAAATGGATGGCCGTCGTCACAGGTCAGTCCCAAAAAACTCAGGGTCATTGAGCCTCCAAAGCCAGCCTTTTGATGGACCCCCAAACCCATTGAAGGACGCCCGGCAAGAAAGGCGGTGACGAGCTTCCGGCTCTTCTTCCCATGGGCACCATCCCAGGAGCTTTTCCGACAATTTACAACGAGCCGTTCCATGCTGAAACGTAAGGGCACGGCGCGCCGTGCCCCGACGTTGTTTTCCTGGAAGCACAGGAGTCCCACTCGCATGGCAGGCCGAAGGTCGGCACGGCCGGCAAGGAACCCGGTTTCGAGTTTGTAGGGGCGAAGCGGCTCCTCGCCCCTACAAAACGGCATTCGATGCAACGGTCTTTCTTGTTCTGACAAGCTCCCAGGCGAGGCCCTTAAGCACACGCGGCTGCGAACGAACGGCCGGTGCAACAGACGCGGTTTCGCCCCGTGCGCTTGGCCACGTAAAGGGCTTCATCGGCGGATTGAATAAGGGCATCGGCTGAAGCACCGGAAGCACCAATGGAAGCCACACCCGCGCTAAGGGTTACCGAGATGGAAATCTGACCGTCTGCAACGATGGGTCTAGAAGAAACCGCTTGGCGAATCCTTTCGCCCACCCGCACAGCAATGTCCGTATCGGCATTGGGAAGAACCACCATGAATTCTTCCCCTCCAAATCTTCCCACCACGTCATAGGACCGGATCACGCTCTGAATTCGAGCCACCGTTTCCTTGAGGACCTGATCTCCCACAAGATGCCCGTAAGTGTCGTTGATTTTTTTGAAGTGGTCCAGATCCATCATGAGCACACTTACGGGTTTGTTTTCGCGACCCGCTCGTTCCAGCTCTTCCAACAGTCTTTGGTAGGCCGCCCGCCGGTTGTAAGTTCCCGTCAAGGGATCACGCGTGGCTTGAAAGCGTAAAGCTTCTCGAGCAGCCACCAGTTCTTCCTGAAGCGAAATGATGCGTCGACCGATACCCACACGCACTTGAAGTTCACTGGGATCAAAGGGTTTGATCATGTAGTCGTCGGCGCCGGCTTCCAGTCCGGAAACGATTTCCTGGCGGCTTGTTTTGGCCGTCAAGAGAATCAGGTAGAGGTAGCGGTCCTTGGGCACCGTCTCACGCACCTTGCGGCAAATATCCACTCCATCCATGCCGGGCATGACCCAATCCAAGACAGCCAGCCTGGGAGCATCCTCTTTCTGAAGAGCATCCCATGCCGCGTCTCCGGAGTTGACATCCACCACATCATAGCCCCATTTGGCCAGCATGGCGGCGACCATCTTGCGTGTCGTGGAATCGTCGTCAGCCACCAAAACCCTCATGACCTTCCCTTTCCAGCTCTAGAAGCTTACAGCCTCCGACGGACCGCCCACGTCATGCACCGCCAAGGTCAATCGGTCCGCCTGTTCTTTGAGCACGGCGCACAGGGGCTTGAGATCCCCTGGATTTTCTCGGGCTGCCGCCTGTTCCAGAACCAGCGCCGCTTCACTCAGACGATGAGCGGAGATATTGGCAGCAGCCCCTTTGAGGCTATGAGCCAGTCGTTTGGTGATGGCCATGTCCCCGCCGTCCAAAGCCTTTTCGATTTCTTCGAGACGTTGGGGAAGCTCCGCCACGAAGTCTAAAAGAACTTCCCACGAAAGATCCATGTCCCCTCCAAGGCGGTCCACCAATTCATCCCAATTGAACACCTCCGGATCGTTCTGAGAGGATCCAACCAAACCCGGTGCTACAGGTGCCGCTTCCCTTTCGGACATGGTGTCCCCTTGAGTGCGCCGCTCCCTCTGCCGATCAATAACCGCCTGGAGGTCCTCCATGCGAATGGGCTTTGACACATAGTCGTCCATTCCCGCCTTTAGACACATCTCTCGGTCCCCTTGAAGGGCGTGAGCCGTCATGGCAACGATAGGCACCTGAGGATTCCGTACCTGAACAAGACCTTTTCGGATCATGCGGGTGGCTTCCAAACCGTCCAGAACGGGCATCTGCACATCCATGAAAACCAAATCGTAGCTGTGATCTCGAAGCGCTGCCAGGGCTTCCTGGCCGTTGCCGACCACATCCACGTGACAGCCCAACTTGGTGAGGCACCCCACAGCGACTTTCTGGTTGACAGGATTGTCTTCCGCCAAAAGCACCTTGAGGTTTGGAGCCTTTTCACGGGAATCGGAAGACGAAGACTCCAAACCATCAACCTGGGGAATCGGCGCGAGATCAAGGCAGGCCAACAGGGCGTTGTAAAGCTTGGAATAGCCCACAGGTTTGGTCAAGACAGCCCGAAACAAGCCTTCCTGCCTCAGCCTTTGCACCATTCCCGCAGACACGACAGAAGTGAGAAGCACACACGGCGTGTGACAAAGTTCCGGATCCTCCCGAATCCGGCGTGCTACGCTTTCTCCGTCCATTTCGGGCATCTGCATATCCAGAATCACCACACCAAAAGGGGTCCCCTTTTTTTGAGCTTCTCGAAGTTTCTGCAAAGCCGTCGGGCCGTCCTTTGCTTCTTCGTAACTGTAGCCCCAAACACGGAGCATTTCGGTAACCACGAACCGGTTGGTGCTATTGTCGTCCACAACCAGGACACGTGTCCTTCCCATTTGTTCCAAGACCGCTTCATCAAACGGATACGGTTTCTCCTCGGCTTTTTGCTCACCTACTTCCAGGATCGCCGTGAACCAGAACGTGGAACCTTGCCCGACTTCACTTTCCACACCCATAACACCGCCCATCATTTCCGCCAGCCTTTTTGAGATCGTCAGGCCGAGGCCCGTACCGCCGTATTTTCTTGTGATGGACGAATCAGCCTGGGAAAAGGACTGAAAAACCGAATCCAGCCGATCTTTGGGAATACCTATTCCAGTGTCTCTTACGCTAAACCGCAGCCCAACCTTTCCATTCCCAGGTTGAGTCTCCGTGGGAACCACCCTGAGAACCACCTCACCTTTTTCGGTAAATTTCAGAGCGTTCCCCACAAGGTTGAGTAAGATCTGACGTAATCTCGCCGGGTCCCCTCGAAGGTAACGAGGCAAGGTCGAGTCCATGAAGCATGCCAGTTCCAACCCTTTTTCATGAGCCCTGACCGCCAGGGTTTCAGCCACCCCTTCCACGGTGGCTCTCAAATCGAAATCCACATGCTCCAGTTCCATCTTGCCCGCTTCGATTTTAGAAAAATCCAAAATATCATTGAGCAGGGTAAGCAGCGCTTCACCGCTCTTTTGAATAATTTCCACGTATTCCCTTTGCACGGGATCCAGAGGTGTGTCTTGAAGCAGACGATTCATGCCAAGAATACCGTTCATGGGAGTCCGAATTTCGTGGCTCATGTTGGCCAGAAAAAGGCTTTTGGCCTGGTTGGCCATTTCAGCTTCCACGGCGAGACGGTTGGTGCGAGCGATGGCTTCTTCGAGTTGCTCGTTGCTCTTTTCCAAAGCCTGCAGTGTATGACGCAACTCGTGTTCTCGAGCCGCCACGGTCTCGGCCATTTGTTTCATGGATCCCACCACTCGGTCCAGCTCAAGGACACCACAAGGCTCCAACCGGTCCACGGCATCGGCATGACCGCCCGCCACATATTCCAAGGCCCGAGAAAAACGTTCCAGAGGTCTTCCCACAACCCGGTCCACCTGCCTTTTCGCCGCCGCCAACATGATCGCCGTGGAAAGACACAGCAAAGTCACGGCAAGCCCGGAAGCCTGAACCACAGGGCTCAAAAGACGCCATAAAGGTGTCGCCACACAAAGAATCCAGCCGCGATCCGCCATAAACGCCGCCGTGGCCAAATACCTTTTGGATTCCAACCTTACCAGGGACACGTGGTTTTCTTTGTCGAAAAGAACATGACGTAGCAGCTGAAGATGTCCCATGTTGGTCTGCTGAGCCACCAGATGCCGATTCGGGTGGGCTAAAAGGTTTCCGTACCCATCCACGACAAAAACCACATGCCCGGCTCCTTCGGTATCCACCAAGGATTCTACGTAGGATTGGATGTGGGACAAATCCAACTCGCCCATCACAAAACCTTGCGAGGCAAGTCTCAGTGTCAGAGACACGGTTACTTTTCCCGTTTCTTGGGACACATAGGGATCGGATATAGTTTCGAAAAGGGAAGGATCTCTAACCATTGAGGTGAGCAAACCGGAAAAGTCCAAGCCTTCCACACCATCAGGGTACGCAGCGGCCACGATACCCGCCGCATCGGTGACGATCAGGCGATCAAAATAGGGAAGAGCCTGATGGGCAGCCGCCAACATGGAGGATCCCTCGGCGATTCCGTATGGTTGCGCATCGGCCACAATTCTTAGCACCGCCGCAGCGTGATCGAGGTAACCCTCAAGGGATACCATAAGAGGGCGCATGATCTGCAGATGATGGTTCCGGACTGTCTGAAACTGCTGGTACCCCACAAGCAGAGTTCCCAAAGCCACTACCACCAGGCCTAGAGTAAAGATCTTCGGTGCCATGTGGGTTCGAACCACCGAAGCTAAGGGTTCGCTTTTCATCCTGTTTCTCCCACGCGATAAACCACCTGAAAGCGACCCTGAACCACGGCTTCGACCATGGATGGCAGAAGGCGGTCTCCATTGGAATTCAGGCGAAGAGGTCCGGTGAGTCCGACGAGATTGTGATCTAACAGGAGAGCTTCTCGTAAAGGAAGATGTGCGGAAAGGGATTGTGCCATGGCACGTTCAAGGAGCCGCACCGCTTCGTAGCTGAAGACAGCGGCATGGTTCGGGAGTTTCCCAAACCGCTGTCGGTACTTGTCCACAAAGGCTTTCATCGTCAAAGAGCTGTCCTCAAGATCCACGGCGCTTACCAGCTCTAAACCTTCCACCGTCCGCCCGCCGTAAAGAAGCAGTTCCGGGGATCGAGCCCAAAAGGAGGTAAACAAAGCGGCCGTCACTCCCTGCTTGGCAAGCCATTGACAAAAGTAAGCGGTGTCTTTGGCCGAAGCGACCACGAGCACGGCATCGGGGCCGGCGTGAAAGATCGGCATGGCCAGATGTTTCCATGAGCTGGGCCTGGAGGATCGAAACGCATGCTGCGCCACAACAATACCACCTCGGCGGATGAAGGCTTGCGCCGATGCTTCAGCGTAGGACCTTGAATAAGCCTCATTGTCGGCATCCCATACGATGATCAAAGTGCGCACACGTCGATCCAGCAACATGCGCTTTGCCAGCACTTCCACTTGAAAACGGACGGAAGGCGCTATGCGAAACAGCGCATCTTTTCGATCATCCAAGGTTTGGGAAGAAGCCGTCGGGCTAAGACACACGCCGCCAGCTTGATCCACGGCGGGAAGCACCGCCGAAACTTGCGTGCTTGTCATTGGACCGAGAACAAGACGAACACCTTGAGACAGCAACCGTTCCACGGCGGCCAAAGCCCCAGGAACCGTGCTTTCATCGTCTTCTATGAGAAGTTCAAAAGGTTGTCCGTTCACGCCGCCTGAAACATTGATGGCTTCCACGGCGAGCACGGCTCCATTGCGTCCGTGCACTCCCAAATCCGAAAACCGCCCCGTCATAGGACCAACAAAACCGATGCGAAAAGGATCTCGAAAAGAACAGCCTTGCATGGAAACGCCCAAAACCAGGAAACTCAAAAGAAGTCCCAGTCTCTTTGCCAATTCCATGGGCCGCCTTTCCTTTCCAGAGGCTTTTGACCCTGAAAAGCCCCGTCTTTTTGCAAAGCTGCCAATAGTTTTTCTCCAGCGCTGCATTGGCTATCGGCATATCCTTTCCAAAGCTTTAAACTTTTTTGTCCCGGCTTTTTGATCAGATCTCTGATAACCCCATAGGAATGGCTCCTTTCAGGATTCTGTGGAAGCTCCCGTGACCAAAGCGCGGTATGGGCGTACCAATGAGTCGGAGCACGGAGGGGACGGCGTCCTCACGACTCCTCTGCTTTTAAAGTTTCTTGGCCCATGGAAAGATGATCGGGACCAGGGTGTGCTTTGAATACGGGGAACCTGTTCATGCGAAAAGGAGGAACCCTTTTCAAGACAAGGGGTCAGGGCCCATGGGGATCCGCTCTCCGTGAGGCCGAGGATGAATCCGGGAAGAAAGTGCAGGCACTCAGGGCATCCAGAGTGCGCAAACAGGATCGGTAAGACGCCTTCAGGTCGAGGCTTTGCAGACGCTTGCTCAGCTCCCACCAAAGGGTTGGAATCCACCAATCGCGAAACGCCACCTGAAGGGTTTGAGCCACTTCCACGAGAAGACACAATCTTTCCAAAGACAGACGTTGGGAGTCCAAAAGACGGCGTAATTCCTTGCGCACGGCCTGGGTTAAAGCGCGGTGCACTTCAGGAAGTTCTTGAGGCACACCCCATGAGGCCAGAGAAAGGCGCAGGAATTCAAGGCGAGCCAACAGGGTTTGGCGTCGAAAGGTTCCCTCCCCTCCGTTTTCACGAAAACGGCCTTCTTCCAAGGTTCCTTCTTGAAAGAGAGGTTCAAGCACATCCAGGATCTGACGTTCCAGAATGCGCCGCACCGAATCCTTGATGTCTGAGGGTAGGGCAATGCCCCATTCGCGCAAGGACCATAAAAGCCCTTGATGAGCATTGAAGAAGCGTTTCTGAAATTCCGTATAGAAATGCAGATGATCCTGCGCCAAACTGTAGGCGATTCCCATGCGCACATCTTCGGGAACATCCTTCAAAGAGTAGGCTTCAGCCTCAGGCAGTTCATCCAAACAGCGCAGCATGGAAGCCGTTCCTTCCACGGCGCAGGTTTGCAGGCTTCGAACCAAGGGATCAAAAGACGCGAGATCTTCCATAGGTTTTACGGAAACACGTAAATCCAAACCCCCAAAATGAATGGCCGCATAACCGAAACGCGCCGTCCTTTCCGTTCGAAGATCTTCCACCTCCATGATTCCCATCTGACACGGCACCGGGTATTCACAGAGAAAACGTTCCTGCAGGGCACGCACCGCAAAAACATGGATACGCTCCCTAGTCGGAACTCTTAACGCCAAGGCCTCCATGGCAGCTCCAGCGCAGACTCTCTGAGCCGACACCCGTTTCGGCAACACCAGGCGGCGATACACGAGGGCGCCGTTGCCCATTTCCGAAAGGTTGCTTGGAGCTTTTTCCAAAATCTTTAAGAAGGAATCTTCCAAGTGGGGTGCGCCGGTCCTGAGGCCCAGTTCCATGGCTCGACAGGCGTGAGCGAGAATGATCTGGGTTTCCAAGCCACTCACATCGTCAAAAAACCATCCGCACGATGTGTACATGGCCATGGTTTCCTTTTGCATTTCCATCAATTCAAGAACCTGCCGCCTGTCCTCGGGCCTCAAAGGTTTCAGCTGATGTCTTTGAAAAAACGCCTCTTTTTCTTCGGCGCCCTTGAGAAGCACGTGAATATAGTCGTTACGGGCAGCCCAGGGATCACGCAGCCTTTTGGCCGCTTCCTTTTCAAAATGGCGCCCTAAGGTGTCTCGAACCGTGTCCAGAGCCTCCCTTAAGGGTTCGCGCCATTTCTGATGCCATTCCGGGTGAGCTCCACTGTGACAGCCGCAGTCTGTGCACCATCGGCCCACGCCATGAGCGCAACTCCAGGCCGTCTCGGGCACGATTTCTACTTCGGCCCGTACAGGAAATCGGTCCAAAAAGGCGGCATAGTTCACCACCTCGGTGAAGGAATCCTTTTCCAAAGCCTGAAAGGCGGCAGCTAAAGCCATATCCCCAAACTTGAAATGGTGCCCGTAGGATTCCCCGTCTGTGGCTGCATGGACAAGCCAGGCTTCGTCGGGGGGCACCTCAGGATCCGCAAAACCCTCTCCAAGAGCCACCAGAAGTCGGGAACTGTGTTCCAAAAGCCTTTCAAAGGCAATACCTCGCGCAATCTTGGCATTGTAAAAGAATAGATGTATCCATTTGCCGTTGGGGCACCGGCAGCGATAGGCACGTCCATAGGGAATGGAGCCATCTCGAACATCCCGCCAGATCGTGGATTCACCCTCAACAAAACGCCACCTGGCCGCCTGGTGTGGAGCCAGGATCGTGAAACGAATGCCGGCCTCCGCAAGAAGTGACAAGGTTTCATAGTCCACGGCGGTTTCCGGAAGCCATAGTCCATCTGGATTTCGGCCGTATCGGTGACGAAACTCGGCCATCCCCCAGGCGATCTGGGTCTCCTTGTCACGGCGATTGGCCAAAGGCAAAATGATGTGGTGATAAGCTTGAGCCATGGCGTTACCTGGGCCGGCCAAGCGCTGAGCACTTCGCCGATCAGCCTCCACCAGCCGATGAATGACCCAGGGAACATGTTTTTCCAACCAGGCCATCAAAGTGGGGCCGAAGTCAAAGCTCAACCATTCATAATTGTTGCGCAAAGCCAGAATATGGTTTTCGGGGTCCACGATGCGGGCGGCTGCATTGGGTCGATAGCATTCATTGGTGATACGCCGGTTCCAGTCGTGGTCGGGATCAGCGCTGGGTTCCCGCGGCACAGCGTCAAGCCATGGGTTTTCCCGAGGCGGCTGATAGAAATGCCCGTGCAAGCACACACATCTTATGGCTCCCTGAGGCTTCGCCGTCATGGAAATCCTCCCGCGCAAGGTTATTCATCTCTGTGCCGACCAAGATTCAAAGCCGCCCGATACACTTCCCGCCGCCTGATCTTGTAATTTTTGAGAACCTTTTCCACGGCATCCTTTACGGAATCCCCCTGTTCCAGACAGCTTTTGAGGGTGTCTTGCCACGAGACGGCTTCTAAAGACTCCGAGGCGGTTTCTTGAGGCGCCCCTTCCACCACCAGGGTCAGTTCACCTCGAGTGCCCTCGCTGTAAAAGTGCATGGCTTCCGAGATGGTCCCTCGAAACACTTCTTCGTGGACCTTGGTAAGTTCTCGAGCCACCGCCACACGAAGATTACCCCACTGGTTCAAGATGTCTTGAAGCGTGCGCAACAATCGCCGTGGTGATTCATAAAGAACCCGTGTCATGGAAAGGGTTGCATACTGATGAAAGAACCTGGTGCGAGCCGCACCTTTCGGCGGTGGAAATCCCAGAAAGACAAAAGGCTGGGGTGCGAGACCCGAAACACTCAGGGCCGTAATGACGGCGCTGGGGCCTGGAACCGGAACCACTTTGTGACCGCCTTTCAGGGCCTCTTGAATGAGAGCCACCCCGGGATCCGAAATACCGGGAGTGCCGGCATCCGTCACCAAGGCCACAGATACTCCCTTTCTTAGCATATCGACGATTTTAGTCAGTCCTTCAGGGGACGTATGGGCATGACAACTGAGAATCGGCACACGAATCTGGTGAGCGCTCAAAAGCTTTCGTGTATGCCGAGTGTCTTCCGCCGCAACATAGGCTACGGAACGCAAAACATCCAAGGCTCTTAAGGTGATATCCGCCAAATTTCCAATGGGAGTCGCCACCACATAGAGGGTTCCCACATCATGGCTTTCTGCCGTGTCCGCTTTGCCCTTCCTTTTTTCCCTCACGGCGATCACCCCAACCCTTGGGCATCAAACGCTCCGGGAATCCAACGAATCCGCAGATCTTCACCACGCCACTGGACGGCCACCACATCAAAACGCACAGGCACACCTGACAAGCCACGACTTTTTAGATACCATAGAGCGATTCGCACCACACGCAGCTTCTTGGTTCGGCTGATGGATTCTTCCGCCGCCCCCCATCGAGTGCTTCGGTGGGATCGAATTTCTACAAACACATACGTTTTTCCATCCAGAGCTACCAGATCCACTTCGCCGAAGGGACAGCGCACGTTTCTTTCAAGGATTTTCAAGCCTTGATCTTGAAGGTATTTCAAGGCCAGGGTTTCACTGTCACGGCCGGTTTGCACCCGATGTTGCATCATAGGCCGTATCCTTTTCGGAACAGACCCCGTGAAATGATCGCCGATGAATGGGACAAGGACCGAAACGCCGCAGTGCCTGAATATGTTCCTGGGTGGGATAACCTTTGTGGCGGGCAAATCCATAAAGGGGGTAAAGTTCATGGTAGGTACGCATGAGGTGGTCTCGGTGGACTTTGGCCACAATGGAAGCCGCTGCAATGGAAAGGCTGCGGGCGTCTCCTTTGATAACGCTTCGTTGTGGAATGGAAAGAGGCAGACTGTAGGGGCCGTCGATAAGCACCAGATCGGGAGGGACGCTCAGTTGTTGAACGGCTCGAACCATGGCCGTCAAAGAGGCCTGTAGAATGTTGATTCGATCGATTTCCTGGGCTTCCGCCCAGCCCAGGCCTACGGAAACCGCCACCTGCCGTATCTTTTCGGCCAATGCTTCACGGCGGGCCTGGGGAACTTTCTTGGAATCCGTCACGCCGGAAAGATGTATTCCTTCAGGAAGAATGACGGCCGCCGCCACCACCGGGCCTGCCAAAGGACCTCGACCCGCTTCATCCACACCGGCCAGAAGACAAAAACCCCGCCGGCGGATTGCCTGATCAAAACAGAAGCCATCCACCGGTGGGGTTTCAAACAAAGTCCTCTGCATGAACAGGAGGTCCTTTAGGATCTTCGTCAATGTCGGGCAGGGACCGAAGCGCGGCGCCCCCTTCCCAACGCATCATAAAACGAGGCAACCTAAGGACGCACAAACACGCGTCACCGTTACACACCTCCTGGTCCGGAGGGTCCTGCGCTTTCAAAAGGGCTATCGGCGTTCCTTGATTCGAGCCGCCTTGCCCAACCGATCCCTCAGGTAGTACAGACGTGCACGGCGCACGCGACCTTTACGGACCACCTCGATTTTGTCGATCTGCGGAGAATGAATGGGAAAAATCCTTTCCACACCGATGCCATAAGAAACCTTTCGCACCGTGAAGGTGGCTCCTACGCCCCCTCGATGCCGACGAATCACCACACCTTCAAAAACCTGGATGCGTTCCTTGTCGCCTTCACGAATCTTGACATGCACCTTCACCGTGTCCCCTACGCGAAACTGCGGAATATCCACGCGCATCAGGTCGCGTTCAAGACTCTGAATCACATTGAACCCCATAACTTTCCTCCAGTCTTCTTCCCTAATGCCGATCCAGATTGTGCAGCCGGCGCTCGAGCACCGTGTTTCCTCGTCATGTTGCGAAACGCGGATCGCTTACATACTCCAAAACAAGGCCGTGCGCAAATATCAAAATGCCGACGGAGCCTTTTCCCTGAAAAATCGGTCCACCAAAATGGCTGCCGCACATCGAACAGAAAGATGATTATAATCCCCTCGCCCCTCCACCGGCCGTAACGTCCCGTGGCAGAGCCTCCAGACCTTTTCAGCCAACCCCCAACCGGTACCGAACACCAACATGCCGGGTCGACCTGTGGTTTCAAGAATCATTCGTGCTTCCGCCGGCTCCACATCGGTCCCGCTGGCTCGTGCCGAGGTGGCCCATAAAAAAGGCGGACGACCGTGTTCCTTTTCCACATGAGCGATGGCCTCGTCCAAGGTGGACACCACACGAAGTCGCCGCAGAGCCCGTTCCCGATCGGGATGTAACTGACTTCCAACTCCATAAAGCCAGTGATGGATCAAACGATGGACCAGGTCCTGCTGATCCTTGAGCGGGGTCACCACGTAGCATGCAGGAAGTTCATAGGTGCAGGCGAGCCGGGCCATGTCGTGCAAATCCAAATTGGTCACGGCAGCTGCGATTTCTTCCCCACGTCGGTTCCGCACCGGAGCATGAACCAACGCCAGGTAAAGGATCGGTTCCTTTACCATGCCCGTGTCGCTCATGGAGCTTCATCCCCCTCCCTCAGCAACGCTAGATCCTCTTGGGAAAGGGTCAGTCGAGCAAAAAGATCCGGACGTCTCTCTCTCGTTCGCAAGAGGGCCTGTTGACGGCGCCATCGAGCGATCCGCTGATGATCCCCGGAAAGCAGCACCTCGGGTACCCTGAGCCCTCGAAACTCTTGAGGTCTGGTGTATTGAGGATATTCCAAAATGGGCTCTTGAAACGACTCGGCCTTCACAGAGGCCTCATTTCCCAAAACTCCGGGAAGCAATCGAATGACCGCATCCATCACCACCATGGCGGCCAGTTCCCCTCCGGAGAGAATAAAATCCCCGATGGAAACCTCTTCATCCACAAAAAACCGGGCCACCCTTTCATCAACCCCTTCGTACCGGCCGCACACCAGCACCAGCCGTTCCAGACGACTGTAGCGGCGAGCGAGGTCCTGGTCGAACAAAAGGCCTTGGGGACTTAAGAGCACCACATGCGCCGGAGGCCCTAAAGGGGCCAAGGTTTCCAGAGCCCGAACAATGGGTTCCGGCTTCATGACCATCCCTTCGCCGCCTCCGAAAGGTCTGTCGTCGGTCATCTGGTGCCGATCCGTGGTGAAATCCCGCAAGTTATGCACGCGTATGGTCACCAGGCCTTTGGCCTGCGCTTTGCCCGGAATACTTTCATAAAGCGGCCCGCCCTGAAACATGTTCGGGAAAATGGTCAGGATGTCAAAGATCATTCGATCAAACCTTCCGGGGGATCCACTACCATGATCCCGCGGGGAACATCGATCGCTTTGACGATTTCATCAACGGCGGGCAGCAAGATTTCTCGGCCGGAATCCGTTTCCACCACATAGATGTCGTGGGCTCGAGTTTCCATCACCCCGACCACACGCCCCAAAACGGCACCCTTTTCCGTCACCGCTTGTAAACCCACCAGTTGGTGATGGTAATATTCGCCCGCCTCCAACGGAGCCAGTTCTTCTTCGGGAACACCTACCTCCTGGCCCACAAAACGTTGGGCGGCTTCGATGTCTTGGACACCTTCAAAACCGACGACCCATGCGGCGCCCAAAGGCCGTTTTTCCACAATGCGCAAAGCTCGAGGCACTCCGCCTGTAAGCCCTTGCACAAAAAGCCACTGCCCGCTTTCGCGCCGATTCAGGGTTTCTCCATAGGGAGCGATAAGAAGGGCGCCGCGAATACCATGAGGCCTTATGATTTTTCCCACGGCAACCCAGCGCGGACCGCTCATGACCTATTCGATGATTTCCAGAACCGCCCGTTTGCGGATTTTTGTAGATGCGGCACTGAGGATCGTCCGCATAGCGCGGGCTGTGCGACCTTGCTTGCCGATGACTTTGCCCAAATCTTCTTTGGCCACTCGCAGTTCAATGACGGAGGTTTGTTCCCCTTCTATTTCCGAAACACGCACATGTTCCGGCTTATCCACCAACGCCCGCGCCATGTACTCAATGAGTTCCTTCAGCATGGTTCACCCCTCCGTTTTCTCAGCGCCGCCTGCCCTCAGGTCCCTCAGGAAGCCTTTGGCACACCCAAATTCGCATGCTTGCGAATAAGGCTCATGACCGTCTTCGTCGGTTGCACACCCTGTTCAAGCCAGTACTGCAGGCGCTCCGTGTTAAAGGTGACCGTTTCCGGCTGGGTCAAAGGATTGTAGGTGCCGACGCGTTCAATGAACCGACCGTCACGAGGGGCTTCCGAATGGGCCACCACGATGGAATAAAAGGGTCTTTTCTTGCTGCCCCGACGAGCCAAACGGATACGAACCGGCATGATCTTTTTCTACCTCCTGTTTTTGTCACTTTACCTCACAGCCCACACGGGCTCAAAACAAATTCTTGCCCTATACACCAGACGAGGCGTCTTAAAAAGAGAAAAATGCCTTCACCTTCTTTTTCTTCGGCTTCTTGCTTCCTTTACCGCCCCCCATAACCTGCTTCATCATGCGCCGAGCATCCTCGTAGCTGCGCAGTAACTGGTTCACTTCCTGCACACTGGTGCCGCTGCCCATGGCGATACGGCGTTTGCGGCTTGCATTGATGATGGAAACATCACGGCGTTCTTCCTTGGTCATGGAATTGATGATGGCTTCGGTGCGCACCAAGGCTTTTTCATCAATCTGCATCTTCTTGAGTTCTTTGAGCATGCCCATGCCGGGAAGCATCTTGAGGATGGACTCCAGGGAACCCAGCTTCTTGATCTGGCGAAGTTGCCGCCGAAAATCTTCCAGGCTGAAGGAATCGTCTTGAAACTTTCGCGCCAGATCCAGGGCTTCTTGCTCATCAAAGGCTTCTTGGGCCTTTTCGATGATGCTCAAAACATCGCCCATGCCCAAGATACGTGAACTCATGCGATCCGGATGAAAGACTTCCAGCGCGTCCAGCTTTTCACCAACCCCGACGAACTTGATGGGGCACTCCGTCACGGCTTTGATGGAAAGAGCTGCACCCCCTCGAGCATCCCCGTCCAGCTTTGTGAGGATCACCCCGGTCAATTGCAAGGCTTCATGAAAAGAACCGGCCACTTGCACGGCATCCTGGCCGGTCATGGCATCGGCCACCAAAAGGATTTCTTTCGGGTTCAGGATTCCTTTGAGGCGCCCGAGTTCATCCATGAGTTCCGTATCGATGTGCAGGCGCCCCGCCGTATCCACAAGAATCACGTCACATTGATTGTCCTTGGCGAAGGGAACAGCCGATGAAACGATCTCCTCGGGTTTGTCCCGGGAAGACGCGGCGTAGACAGGAAGATTCAATTGACGTCCCAAGGTGATCAACTGATCGATGGCGGCAGGGCGGTAAACATCGGCCGGAACCAGGCAGGGCTTTCGTCCACTCTTGGCCAGGTGTCTCGCCAATTTTGCCGCCGTTGTGGTCTTGCCGGAACCTTGAAGCCCCACGAGCAGAATCCCATGAGGTGGCTTGCCGGACAAATCCAAAGGCACCGCTGTGCCGCCCATGAGCTCGGTCAAGGATTCATGGACAATTTTGATGACCTGTTGACCTGGGGTGAGGCTGCGCATGACCTCTTGGCCCACGGCCCTTTCAGCCACCTTGGCGATAAAATCCTTGGCCACCTTGTAGTGCACATCCGCTTCCAAAAGGGCAAGGCGTACCTCGCGCAAAGCGTCCTGAATGTTTTGTTCGGTGAGTTTTCCATAACCCTTCAGGTGGCGGAAAACCTTTTGTAATTTGGCGCTCAGACTGTCAAACATGATCCCTTCCGTTTCTGGGAATTGATCTCAGGATTTCTCCGCTTTTTTTTCAACGCTTGAGCATGCTATATTTTGAGCACGTTCGTGTCAAGAAACGAGAAATCTAGGAGATTTAAGGGTCGTCAGATCACCCTTGGAAATAAAAGGGAGACTCTGACCAACGCCCTCAGTGGGATTTCGTTTGCTCCTTAAGGCATGGAAAGCGCTTGGATTCGGACTCATGTGACAGGAGGTCGGTCATGGCGGTGATCACCATCAGTAAGGAATATGCTTCCCAAAGTGAGGAATTTGCAAAGAGATTAGCAGACCGCTTGGGTTACGGCATTCTCGACCGACAGATCGTGGCCGAAGCGGCCAAGGAACTGCGCATTTCCCCCAGCGAAGCCCAAAGCTTTCACAAGGAACGGGAATCCAAGCTTCTTCGCCTTATCGACCGATACACCTCCAGTGTGGTGCAGAAAGTGGTGGATCGTTCTTACGGTCGGTTGGACGATAAGACCTATCATGAAGTGACCGTGAAACTCGTTCAAAAAGTAGCCGCCGAAGACAATGTGATCATTCTCGGGTGGGGAGCCCAGTGTATCCTGTCCGACCACCCGAAGGCCGTGCATCTACGCATTGTTAAAACACTGGAAGACCGTATTCGATGGCTTCGCGAAAACATGGATATGGACGAGCGATCGGCTCGAGACCTCATTGAACGTGAAGAAAAGGAATCCGCCGAGTATGTGGAACACTATTTCAACCGCGCGTGGGACGATGCCCATTTGTACCATGCGGTTTTGAACCTTAGCCGCATTCCTTTAGACGATGCCGTGGAGCTGATCGCCCAATGGATCGAAAAGAATGCCGCTTCATGAATCTGTTCTCAGGGCAGGACCGGCTGTTCCTTCGGCTTGGAGTGACCTTGCTGGCGGCATTCCTGTTTAGAGGCTGGAGCGCCCAGGCGGCTTGGACGCAAGAAACGGTTCGATCCCCGATCCTCGCCGGTTCATGGTATCCTGAGAATGATGGTGAACTTCGTTCCACTCTAGATAAGTATCTGCAGCGGGCCGATCTTCCTAAAGATCTGCCTCGAGACCGGCACCTTCTGGGCATTGTGGCCCCTCATGCAGGAATCGTCTACAGCGGCCCCGTGGCGGCCTATGCTTACAGGCTGCTTCAGGATCACCCTGCGGAGGTCGTGGTGATCCTGGCGCCGAGCCATCGCGTGTCTTTTCCGGGTGTTTCCGTTTTCCGGGACGGCCCGTTTGCCACACCTCTAGGTCAGGTCCCTCTCCAGACGGATCTTATCGAGGCGCTTCTTAAGAATTGCCCGGACGTTCGGGATTATCCTGCGGCCCATGCCAGGGAACATGCCGTGGAGATTCAGCTTCCTTTCCTTCAGACAGTGCTTCGTTCTTTTCGTTTGGTTCCCCTCGTCTTTGGGAATGTCTCCTGGGATACCTGCGAAAGGCTGGCCCAGACTCTCACTGCTCTGTCCTCATCCTTTCGATTTCTTGTGGTGGCCAGCACCGATCTTTCCCATTACCATGCAGACGCAGAAGCTCGAGCCATGGATGCTCGAGTCCTGGATCGGTTGAAGCGTCTGGAATCCCGTGAGCTCTGGCAGGACTTGAGTGCAGGCGCTTGTGAAGCCTGCGGAGCGGCCCCTTTGGTTACCTTGCTTCTTTACGCCCAAAAAAAGGGCGCGCAACATATGAGAATTTTGCATTACGCCACTTCCGCCGATGTGACAGGCGATAAGAGCCGTGTCGTAGGTTATGCGGCCGCCGCCGTGTTTCAGGATGATTCCAAGAAAACAACTCCCATGGCGCAGGATCCTTTGGGTCCTTCGGCCCCGACGCTCAGTGATGAAGAAAAAGCTCGGCTGAAGACCCTGGCACGGAACACCCTCGAAGCCGCCTTGTTCGGCAAGACCGTTGCGGACCTTGATCTCTCAACACTTCCAAAGGCTTTGCAAGAACCTCGCGGAGCCTTTGTGACACTCAAACGTCACGGACAACTCAGGGGATGCATCGGTCACATCGAAGCTCGATGGCCGCTGGCCCACACCGTCTCCCGCATGGCTCTGGCGGCAGCTTTTCATGACCCGCGCTTTCCCCCGCTCTCTTCAAAAGAATGGAACGACCTGGAACTGGAAATTTCCGTGTTGTCCCCCTTGGTGAGACTCAAAGACCCATCCCAGGTGCAGGTCGGGATTCATGGGCTTTACATGCGCCGAGGATCCCAAGCCGGGCTGCTGCTTCCCCAGGTGCCCGTGGAACAAGGCTGGAACCGGGAAACCTTTCTTCGGCAAACATGCCTCAAAGCAGGCCTGAACCCTGAAGCGTGGAAAGAACCGGAAACAGAAATCTTTGTGTTTACCGCGGAAGTCTTCTGAGCTCCATCGTAAGGCGGACCAATGTGTCAGCTCAATGGTCTTCAAGGAAACCTGTCTGCGCAGGTGCCAGCAACTTTTCCGAAAACGCACAATGACCGGCTCGTGGAATACCGTGCGAAGGTAGGGGCGAGGCACCGCCTCGCCCCTACCTTGAAATGGCAAAAAACCTTGGCCTTGCGGGTTCTCGGACAGCCTCTTCGGTAGAGGCGGACCGATGTGTCCACCTCGATTTGGACGACCGTCAAGGCGACATCCATTGACCGGCCTTGAAGCTATACATAAAGATTCCCCCTGTTTTAAGGGTCTGATTATGGATCGGCGGACTTTTTGCCTCACGATGCTTCGATGCAGCACCCTGGCGGGCTTTTTGTGGGGTGTCGACGGCGTTTGGAAGCCTGCCAAAGCTTTGGCCCTTTCCTTTCAAAAAGGCTTCATGCAACCCAAGGTGTCTCCCTATTACACGGCCCTGGGAAACAAACGGATTCGCTGCACGTTGTGCCCCAGAGAATGCGAAGTGGAGCCTGGAGAGAGAGGCTATTGCGAAGTGCGGGAAAACCGTGACGGCGTCTATTACACATTGGTCTATGGAAACCCGTGCGCCGTCCACGTGGATCCTGTGGAAAAGAAGCCCTTTTTCCATGTGCTGCCCGGAAGCCGATCCTTTTCTTTAGCTACCGCCGGGTGCAATTTCGATTGCAAGTTTTGTCAAAACTGGGAAATTTCACAGGCGCGCCCCGAAAACACCCTGAACGTTGCCCTCTCACCTCAAAACGTGGTGACTCTGGCTTCCCAATACGGGTGTGCCTCCATCGCTTCCACCTACGTCGAACCTACCGTCTTCTTCGAATACATGAAAGATATCGGCATGGAAGCCTCCAAGGCCGGCATCCTTAATGTCATGCATTCCAACGGCTTCATCAATCCCGGCCCCTTAAACGACCTGATTCCCTATCTGCACGCCGCCTGCATCGACCTTAAATCCATTCGAGAGGCTTACTACCGGGACATGACGGAAGGTTCCTTGGAACCGGTTCTGAAAACATTGAAGGAACTGAAAAACCACAAGGTCCACACGGAACTGGTGACCCTTCTGGTCCCCACCCGTAACGATTCGGAAAAAGATATACGAGATCTCAGCCGCTGGGTGCTCACTGCTTTGGGGGAAGAGACTCCTTTGCATTTCAGTCGGTTTTATCCACGCTACAAGCTGCAAAGCCTTCCGCCCACGCCTGTGGAAACCTTGGAGAAGGCAAGAAACATCGCCATGCAGGAAGGGCTGCGCTACGTGTATGTGGGCAATGTCCCCGGTCATCCCGGTGAACATACCTATTGTTCTAAGTGTGGCACGGTTCTCATCGAAAGGACCGGTTACGCCGTGCGCCTCAAAGCCTTTGATCAAGGACACTGCAGCCGGTGCGGCACACCGATTCCGGGCATTTGGGTCAATCCCCTTAAACCCGGCGAAGGTTCATCCAGCTGATGCCAAACACAAGAATCAAGAAGATTCCGTAAAGCTGAAAGACACTCCGAACCCCAAATGCCGGTACCAGAACAAGCGGGGTCAGCACGGCGGCAGCGGCGGCTCCGATCATGTCAGCCCCATAAAGCAGCCCCCCCACGGGAGCCTTTTCAGCGACGGTTTTTTCGGTGACCAGGCACCCCAAAGCAAAATGGGCTCCTCCGGCAGCCCCAACAAAAAATCCTATAACGGCAAAGACGGGCAAAACACTCCATACGGGCCAGAGCCTCACAAAATTCAGGAAGTCATCCAGCATCCAGGGAAAAACGCCCCCAACCAAAAGGGCGCTCAGAACATGAACGCCCAGAAAACCTCGAACCGCCCAAAGTGGCGTGATACGTGCCGTTCCTCCTCGATGCACCGCAAAAGCCCCCGCAGCAAGTCCGGCCATACATGCGGTGATGAGGACAGTAACATGAACGTAAAGGGCTCCGGCCGCAATCTGGTAAAGGAAAAGCAGCAGGACCTGAAAAGCCATTTGGGTGGCTCCCATGCTGCCCACGGTCAGAGCAACGCTCCATGTCAGAACAGAGCGGCACCAAAGCAGCACCACACCCAAAAGAACCATCATGCCACATAGGCCAAAGAATCCTGCCTTTAAGGGAAGAGTCGAGCGCAATAAAGGCTCTACAAAAGCATTCACGCCGGGATGAAACTGGGTTGCCCACATGGAGGATGCGGCAAAAAAACCCACAGGATCCAAATCCTGATTCCAGCGTAAGCTTTCTTCATGGGTCGCTAAGGACCGAAAGTAGGCCAAACGAAGGGCATTTAAAAGATTTTCCAACCGCTCCGGCCGTAGATAGGTCAACGTCAGCCGACGTTCCTCGGCACGTTGGCTCAAGAGGCCGGGGTCCTCTGTCAGAGCACGACCATCCAAGGAACCCACCAGATGCATGCGGTCTCCCGGATAAAAAACCAGGTGAGGGAAAACGGAATGAAAGGTCTGGAACATCACGCGAAAATAGGTGGCCTGAGCTTTTCCGAGCATGTCTTCGGCCCCTGAAAAATGAAGACTGACCACACCGCCGGGACGCAGCACTCGGGTTAAAGAACGAAAGAATTCATGGGTGAAAAATCGGTTGGCAGCCAGGCACACAGGGTCCCCGACCTGAAGAAACACCACGTCATAAAGATGATCTGTCGTTTCTGCATACCGACGTCCATCCGCCGCGAGAAAGGCCACACGAACAGGCTTCCCGACCGAAAAACAGCTCCACTTTCTTTCATCGGCCCAAAGATCCTTTAAAAACCGGTCCTCTTTCTCTCCCAACCCTTTTTGGGCACGATTGTGTCTCAGTCTGGTAAAAAGGTGGACCGTCATGTCAGGATCCACCACATCGATACGCCGCACGGAATCATAGCGGCACATGTGATCCAGATTTTCAGGGCTCACCGCTCCGAGGACTAAAACATGTTCCGGTTGCTCATGTTGAAGCATGGCCAAATGAACAGCTTCTTCGGCGCTCTGAGGATCGGGATAAGAAAAAAGCCAGGATCCATCGGCCATGATCGATTCTTGAAACGCATCTTTTAGAAGAGCTACGTTTCGGTAAAGGGTGTCCCGAACGGAAACCAGCTGCGGACCCCACTGCCATCGACGGCTGGAATTTTCAAAAAGGCCTAATGCCCAGACGATGCAAGCAGCTACCCCCACCAAAAGAAACCGCCGTGCCTTGTGACCGTGCAAAGCATCATGAACCAGACCCCAGACCCCTAAGGCTGTGACCAGAGCCGCCAAAAGGACGGCACCGTGCAAAAGGGGACCTCCAAATGACAAGAAAACGTACAGCCAAACTCCCCCGAGGGTGGCTCCAAGGCATTCAAACGCGTACAGACGAAAAGATGGCTTACCGTGTGGAGTCCGCTGGTCGGAAACATCGAGGGCCCAGGCTGTTCCGAAAAAGACACCGAAAAGAAGGCAGACGGGAGCCGTCACAAGCCCTGTCACCAGGACCATGCGTTCAAAAGGCACCAATTCCCCAGGCCTCAGACCGTAAAGGATGCGGGAAGCTCGAATCCAAAGAACGGTCAACGGCAAGAACAGCCCGTACAAGGAAATCAGTACGAATAACAGGCGGCGACTTGCGGGGCGACCGGTGCCAGCTCGGCTTGAAACACGCCCTCCCACAAAGCTTCCAAGCCCAGTCCAGACCAGCCAAAAAAACAACACCAAACCGATGGTCAATTCACTTCCATAAAACAACGCCAGGCATTCCCGCACCACAATCACTTGGTTCGCTGTAGCGGCACAGCCTCCAGCCACCACGGACGCCACCATGAAGCGCGTTTCTCGCGATGTGTGTGCTCTCGTGATTTGGTTCATCGCCTTCGCACCAACGTCACCACCCATACCCATCACTCTGTTGGGGTGGACCGGTGTGTCCGCCCCTTCCACGTCAATGTTGTTGACTTGGGACTCAGCATTGAAGGAAAGCGTTGAGGGAACCAGACCTTCCAGTCTCAAGCCTTTTGGTTCATGATCTTCGAAAAACGAAAGGAGGCTATCAATGAACCAAAGGGACGGCAAGCACGAGAGCCAACATCTGGAACAGTGGCATGCCCGGATTGCCTCATGGCAAGCCAGCGGCCTCAGTCAGGCGGCTTTTTGCCGCAAGCACGCTTTGACAAAGAGCAGGTTTCGTTACTGGAAACAACGAATCAAGGAATCGCTAAGGACTCCGCCGGTGGTGGAAGTGGCCGGAGTCGTGGTTATGGGAAACAGCAGACCGCTTTCCCAATAACCCTGTAGGGCGGATGAAGGCGAAGCCGGAATCCGCCATCATCCACAGCGAAGCGAAATCCGCAACATTCCATCATGCAAAGCCGAAATCCTCGTTGTTTGGAAGTCCTTTTACGGCTGGTGGAAAGACATCCATGATGCTTTCCTGCGCCGTTGGTGTCTTCTTAACACCGGGGGCCACCGATCTTCGAAAGTCCAACAACAGCCTTTCCGTCATGGTGGCCGCCGTTCTGGACCTCGATCCCCTTTCGGGTCATCTCTTTGTCTTTTGTCATCGGCAAAGAAACCACATCAAGGTGCTTTATTGGGATCGAAATGGATTCTGTTTATGGCAAAAGAGATTGGAGAAACATCGGTTTCCATGGCCTGCAAATACTCAGCAGGTCCAGGAAATCACGTCCAGCGAACTTAGGCTCATTCTGGACGGCCTAGATATTCGAGTGGTGAAACCATACGAGCGATTGACATTCAGCTGCGCGACAACTCACGATTTTCGCAACCCAAGGGAAACCCGAAAGAGAACTTCCTCCCAAAGTGGACGTCATGCCCCACAAACGTCGCAAACCCAAAAGACGTCCTTTGCCGCAACATCTGCCCCGTGAAAGGGTCGTTTACGATTTTCCCGAAGAAGAAAAGGTGTGCGCCTGCGGGGTCCCTTTGACTAAGATCGGTGAGGAGGTTACGGAAAAGTTGATGTGGCCATCGTGATCGCAAAGTTCTGTGATGCCCTGCCTCTGAGCGCCAGGAAAAGATCTTTGCCCGCATGGGCATCGATCTGTCTCGGTCCACCATGGTCGGCTGGCTCATCAAGATTGCCCAAAAGCTGGAACCTCTCATGGCCCAATTGAAGGCGGCTCTTCTTTCCGGTTCCCTGATTCAGGTGAATGAAACGCCGCTTCAGGTCCTCAATGAGCCGGGACGTTCCAACACGACCGAATGCGGCCCCAATCCGCCAAGGGAAAAACCGGCCGTGCCGAGGTGGCGTTGGGCTAGATTGTCGAAAACGACATTCGGCCATTGGCTCTGGGCCGGAAAAACCGGCTCTTTTCCGGCAGTCCCGGTGGGGCTCACGCGGCGGCAACCTCCTTGACGCGCATCAGAACGGCCAGAGCCTGTGGGTTGGACCCCAGCCGTTATCTGCACTTTCTTTTCGAGCACGCCCCCCTTGCGGAAACGGAAGAGGATTGGCGCCGGCTGCTCCCTCAAAACGTCACGGCGTATGTTTCCGTTACGCCGCACCATGGGTCCCGCACCCTCAAGGCGGCTATGCCGTTCTAAGTATGGCGAAGGATTTTGCTTCGGTGTGGATGACGGCGGATTCCGGCTTCGCCTTCATCCGCCCTACGGTGGATGATGGCGGATTTCGCTTCGCTTCATCCGCCCTACGGTCATAAGTCATAAGCCACCCTTTTCGTGAGTCTCTTCCCCCATAAGGAATCAGCCTGAAGCGTAAATCTTGCT
>FWWL01003713.1_pt1 | contig 27125 bp, 24 predicted proteins | sample 2228331 | NCBI WGS metagenome assembly FWWL01 (sample SAMEA103939775, study PRJEB20133) | metagenome
CGGCTGAGGCCAAGATGCGCATTATGGCTGAGAATGGTATCCATGTCGTTCAGTCACCAGCACAGATAGGCGCTACTGTCAAGCGCGTGCTAGAAGGCGTAGCCATAGCCTGAAGTAAAAGGCTTTTTCCTTTATTTCAGGCTTCTCCAAACCCATTGGGGAGGCCTGAAATGTTATCCACATGTTTCTCACGGGCGCTAATTAACTGAACCAAATGACGCACAACTTTTCGGCGGATGGTGCGCTCCAGTTCCTTGTCTGGTATGCGAAGCACATATTGAAACTTGCACACTACACTGGTGCGATTAACTTCTACCACGCGCAAATAGTAGCTGTCGGGTTGTATTCGGTCGAGGAAAGGCTCTAATGCCTTGATGAGGTGTTGCTCCAATTCTTCGATAGTATTCAAATACTTGAGGTCTATCTCAAAATCCAAGCTATTGCGCTTGATAGGGCGGCGCGTGTAGTTGGTGATGTCTGTAGTCATCGCTGTATTGTTCGGGATGTATATGACATCATCATCGTCATTGATCAGGTGAATGTTTTGCAGGGTAATATCTATGATTTTCCCGCGGTGCTGGCCGATGCGGACGCTGTCGCCAATACTGATTTGACCGGAAAAAGTCAGTATCATGCCATTGATCATATTAGAAACATAGTCTTTTGTCAGAATAGCCAGACCGGCGAAAATGATAGAAATAGAGGTCAATACATCTCGGATATGTATCTGGAAGAGTGATAGGAAGCCTATCGCCAGCCCAATGACCAGAATGATGGAGTAAACATGCCGGATGCCTATGACAAAGTTGTCGTCGGATGGCAACCTTGTCCGGCGCCGATAGAGCCAGATGACAAAGACCTGTACAAAGTCAAGCAACAATAAGAAAACTGCCAAGGCAGAAAGCACGTTGACATAGTAGGCCGCTGAAGGGCGATACTTGGCCTTCAGTTGCGAAAATAGGGGCGTTACATCTATCTCGCCCATGTATATCATCGTGAGCGCAACAAGCATCAGCAGTTTGAAAGCCAGAATCAGTGCTTTTTTCATGATGACAGTTTGCTGTTTGAAAAGACAGGAGAAGGCAATACTCAAAGCGTTAACAACAAGAATGTACTTAGGAGGGTCGAAATAAAAAACGCGGGAGCCTAAATGATTAGACAGACTCCCGCGTCTTGCTGAGAAAGTTTTTGCTCAAAGTTCTTCGAGTGGCTCGTAAGGCAGCCCGAAGGCTTCAGCGACGCTCTTATACACGATTTTGCCGTGGACGATATTCAGCCCCAGGAAAAGTTCGTGATTTTCACGGCAAGCGCGCCTCCAGCCCTTGTCTGCCAGTTGAATAGCGTAGGGCAAGGTGGCATTAGTCAGGGCCACTGTAGAAGTGAACGGCACTGCCCCTGGCATGTTGGCTACGCAATAGTGCACTACATCCTCGATAATGTAGGTGGGTTGGTCGTGGGTAGTTGGGCGCGTCGTCTCGATGCAGCCCCCCTGGTCAACAGCGACGTCCACAATGACTGTGCCCGGGTGCATCAGTTTGAGCATGTCGCGCGTGATGACCTTGGGAGCCAGCGCTCCTGGAATGAGCACAGCGCCAATGATGAGATCATGTGTTTGCACCAAGCGCCGAATGGTGTACTCATTGGAGAACAGGGTCGTAACATTGGGTGGCATGACATCGCTCAGGTAGCGCAGACGTGCCAGGTTCACATCTAAAATGGTAACCTGAGCGCCGAGACCTGCGGCCATCTTGGCAGCCTGTGTGCCCACCACCCCGCCGCCAATAATGAGCACTTTGCCCGGCTCTACACCCGGCACACCGCCCAATAGCACACCGCGCCCTTTGACGGGCTTCTCCAAGTATTTGGCGCCTTCCTGTATGGCCATGCGGCCAGCCACCTCTGACATGGGAATGAGCAGCGGCAACTGCCGATCCTTGGTCTCTACCGTTTCATAAGCCAAGCACACAGCGCCACTATTTATCATGGCCCGGGTGAGCTCTTCACTGGAGGCAAAGTGAAAATAGGTAAAGATGAGCTGCCCCTCGCGGCAGCGGCTGTATTCCTCAGCGATGGGTTCCTTCACCTTCATAATCATTTCTGCGACAGCCCAGACCTCTTCAGCTGTGCTCAATATCTGTGCTCCAGCATCAATGTAGTCTGCGTCGTCAAAGCCGCTGCCTAAACCTGCTCCCGTTTCTACGTACACGGTATGGCCGCGTTTGACCAATTCCATTGCGCCTGCGGGCGTGAGGGCCACTCGGTTTTCGTTGGCCTTGATTTCCTTTGGTACACCAATAATCATAATGAAAAGGCTTGTTTTAGTGAGAAAAAACGCCTGACTAACTCGTCAGTACCCGGCAAAGATAGACGATGTCCACTCAGCTATATGTGCGCCATCCAGATTTCTGGCCGGCATTTAGCCCTGAGGGTAAAAGGCTTCACTGACGAGCTGTAGCATAGGTTCAAAAACCACTGGACTGCAGGCGAGCATTTCTCCGCCGTCAAGGAAGTCGTTGCCTCCGAGGAAGTCGCTGATGCACCCACCCGCTTCGTGTACCAACAGAGCGCCGCCAGCCACATCCCAGGCGTTCAGACCGTATTCATAGAAAATGTCGAAGCGTCCACACGCCACATAGGCCAAGTCGAGCGCTGCCGAACCTAGACGCCGAACGGCTCGCGCTTGGGTAAGGAGGTTGCGCAACACAACCACCCAGGGTTCGAGGCGGCTGGTATTGTGGTAAGGGAATCCCGTAACCACCAGGGCCTCGTTTAGTGAAGCTCGAGCGCTCACGCGGATGGGCGCTTCATCGCACCACGCTCCACCGCCTCGCACGGCGTGAAACAGCTCATCGTGAACGACATCGTACACGATGCCCAGCATCAGCTCGCTGCCTGAACGCAGCCCTACACTGATGGAATAGTAAGGAATGCCATGCAAGTAATTCGTCGTGCCATCCAGGGGGTCAATGATCCAGCACAGCGCTGCTTGAGGCACTCGGCTTACGGTTTCTTCCTCGGTGAAAAAACTCGCTTCTGGGAGCAAATTCCCTAATCGCTCCACCAGCATCTGCTCTGCCGTTCGGTCTACGTAAGTAACCAAACCGCTGCGGTGTTTCTCTTCAATGTGATGTGGCTGCACCTTTTGGGCTTCCTGGCGCAAGAAAGCGCCCACTTCTCGTACTATTCGGCAGGCATGGTGCTGGAGTTTATCTGTGTTGCTTTGTGGCATGTGTTGTGTGCTTTGCCAGCAAAAGTACGGTGCCCAACATATGCACAGAGGCCGGGAAGTATTTTGCTTCTATGCTCCGCATTACTTCTTCAAAAGCGGACACGCCGTTCTTGATCTGTACGGGTATTATGAAACACTGGTGAGCGGATGATGTCATTGGGAAAAACATAAGCTCCGCCGTTGACGTCAACATCCGCGCCCGCTGCGTAGTAATAGGCCTGCCATACCAACAGAGAGCAATACCAGCGGTCGCCATTAGCCCATTCTTCTGTGGCACAGTCGGGTAGGCGTGTGCGGTTACAGCCGGCGCCAATCATTGTAGGCGAACAGGGAAAGCGCTTTTTGGCAAAGGGCGAATACAGATCGCCCTCCTGATCTTGCTGTCGCAAAAACGCGGCAATAGCGTCGCGCTGAGCCTTTGGAGCGGCTAAGCGCAGGCGAAAGCGCGACCCCTTGCGCTTCTTGCACCAGTAGTTGTCGTTCTCTATGGGGATGCGGTCACAGGCATTTGATTTGCCGGCTACGCAGGCCTTTGTCTCTCTTACCTGGCAAAATTCGTCCACCTCTCCACCCCAGGCCTCTATCAACCAAGCATTGGATAAAGACTCTTCTAAATCAACTCCAGAAGCCGAAGTGCGTGAGATGCCCGTGGCATGTCCCCAACCACTGCCCACGCTCTTAGGCGGTGTAGGGGTACTTCCAAAAATATTCCACATCGGCATGTTTGGCCTTATTAGAAGATCGCCTGCCTCGAAGCCGAGTTGTTTTTCTTCTAAGCGTGAAAATTCGGGGTCTTTCCACAGCCTACCCTTGCCCAGTATCGCCTCTTCCAAGGCACAGGCTTCCTCCTCACGTGTCTCCTGAAAGGCAGCGTATGGGTCATAAACGTACAGCGCCTCGCCGCGGTGTTCGGTCAGCACCTTGGCATAGTCGGGCAGTGCTGTTGGCGCGCGAGTAACGCAGTAGAAAGTGGTCAAATCGGTATAGAACCAGCGCGTTTGCGCATATTTCCGGCTGTTAAACTCTTCAGGCGTCAACAAAAAGCCCTGCGGGCTGAACACCAACGGAACCACTGCCAGCGCTGGAGTGCGCCCTACCCATCCCGCATTCACCATGCGCTCTGCTTGCTCAAGTGTCCAGAAGTGCTTTTGGGAATGGAAGTCCTGTATGGTCTGACGCTTGTCAGATACGGGAAGCACGCCACGCTGCAACGGATCCATGAAAAGCAGGGTCAGCAGGCCCAAGGTCGCCATTCGAGCCAGAACACTTACTCGGTGCTTTCTCATAAGTCAGTCATCTTTACCATGAGCTCAGGCAAGCGATTATTTCCTTTTTGGGGCGAGTTTTATTCGAAAGCGGGCAATCTGGGCGTACCAGAACCGCCGTAAACGTTACGCTTAAAATCCGCTTTTGTGCGGGAAATGGGAACCTCAACGCTCGAGGCCTGCCTATTTTTGCGCTCAGCAGTATTCAGAACACGCAACCAACCGCGCTTTTCATGCCCGCTGCTCGTTTTGCTTCTCGTCCTCTCGATTTGTCCTTGCGCCCTCGCCCTGTCAAACAGGCGCCCTATCGTCCTGCATGGCGTTTTGCAGCAGGTGTGCCGCCCTACTTGGGGGGGCCTTACAGCAGCATGTACGTCTCTCAGCCCTGGACCATCCGCCAATATGCTGGCTTCTCTACAGCCGAGGAGAGCAATGCCTTCTATCGCCGAAACCTGGCTGCAGGGCAAAAGGGGTTGTCCGTAGCCTTTGATTTGGCCACGCACCGCGGCTATGATAGCGACCATCCGCGCGTCGTGGGCGACGTTGGAAAAGCCGGGGTGGCTATTGACACGGTAGAAGACATGAAAATTCTCTTCGACCAAATCCCCCTTGACCAGATGTCCGTCTCCATGACCATGAATGGCGCCGTTATTCCCATCATGGCCTTCTTCATTGTGGCGGCTGAAGAACAAGGCGTGCCCCCACAAGCGCTGAGCGGCACTATACAGAATGACATCCTCAAGGAGTTTATGGTGCGCAATACGTATATCTATCCGCCTGCGGCTTCTATGCGCATTATTGGGGAGGTCTTTGCTTATTGTGCTCGATACATGCCGCGCTTCAATTCCATTTCTATTTCGGGTTATCACATGCACGAGGCTGGTGCTCCAGCAGAAATAGAATTGGCTTACACCCTAGCAGATGGTTTGGAATATATCCGCACGGGCCTGGCAGCCGGCTTAGACATTGATGAGTTTGCCCCACGCCTCTCTTTCTTTTGGGGCATTGGCATGAACCATTTCCGTGAAATTGCCAAGATGCGCGCTGGCCGCTTGCTTTGGGCCAAAATAGTGAAGCAGTTCAACCCCAAGAACGCCAAGAGCTTAGCCTTGCGCACCCACTGCCAGACGAGTGGCTGGAGCCTGACAGAGCAAGACCCTTTCAACAACGTGGCGCGTACCTGCATCGAGGCTATGGCTGCTGTTATGGGCGGTACCCAGAGCCTCCATACCAATTCCTTCGACGAAGCTCTGGCCCTGCCCACGGATTTCTCAGCCAAAATTGCCCGCGATACACAGCTTTTCATACAGCGCGAAAGCGACGTCTGTCGGGCCGTTGATCCCTGGGCTGGCTCTTATTTCGTTGAGACCCTTACTGAAACCCTTGTTGAGGAAGCGTGGGCGCTTATCCAGGAGGTCGAGGCCCTCGGCGGCATGGCCCGTGCCATCGAGGAGGGATTGCCTAAAATGCGCATTGAGGAAGCGGCTACCCGAAAACAGGCCCGTATAGACGCGGGTCAAGACCTCATTGTGGGCGTTAATATCTACCAAGTCCAACACGAAGCACCTTTTGAGCTGCTTGAGGTGGACAACACCGCCGTGCGCGAGGCCCAAATTCGGCGCATTCAGGAAGTGAAGGCCCGCCGCGACCCCGCACGTGTACAAGCCGCCCTGAAGGCCTTGGAAGAAACCGCTCGCCAAACGCCAGCACCAGGGAAATGGGGGCAACTGTTGGAGCGCGCTGTGGAGGCAGCACGCGCACGAGCTACCCTGGGTGAGATCTCGCAGGCCATGGAAAATGCCTTTGGGCGCTATACTGCTACGCCGCGCACTATTGCAGGCGTGTATGCTGCCGCTGTGGGCAAAAATGCTGAGTTCGAAAAAGCCCGCGCTATGGCCGATGCTTTCGCTAAACAGGAAGGACGCCGCCCGCGAATCCTCGTGGCTAACTCGGCCAGGACGGGCACGACCGCGGCGCTAAAGTCATTGCCACCGGCTTCGCCGATCTGGGCTTTGATGTGGATATTGGACCTCTCTTCCAGACACCCGCTGAGGCTGCGCGCCAAGCTGCAGAGAACGACGTGCATATTCTGGGCATCTCTTCCTTGGCTGCCGGGCACAAAACCTTGGCGCCTCAGGCCATCGAGGAACTCCGAAAACTAGGGCGCGACGACATCCTTGTCGTCGTGGGCGGCGTCATTCCACCTCAGGACTATGATTTCCTCAAGCAAGCCGGTGTGGCAGCCGTCTTTGGCCCTGGTACCGTAATACCCAAGGCCGCCCAGGAACTCCTCCGCCTCCTCATGGCGGAGACATCCTCGCCCGCCAATCCTTAGCGCAGAGGCAAAGGTTACCTTTGCAGCCTTATCGTCAAGCCTGTGCAGCGCGAATTCGTTGTTAACCTCTTGTTGTTAGTGTTGATCAACCTCCTGGTCAAACCTGCTTTCATTTTCGGTATTGACTTGGGCGTACAGAACCGCCTGCCCCTGGGCGATTATGGCCTCTACTTCACCCTCCTCAACTTTGCTTACCTTTTCCAAATTCTCAATGATTTCGGCCTACATAGTTTCAATAACCGGCATGTTAGCCAATATCCGCATTTGGTGGGCAAATACTTGCCGGTGCTGCTCGTACTTAAGGTGCTGCTAAGCATCCTGTACGTCTTGGTAGCTATGGCTGTAGCCCACTGGGTTGCAGGCTACGATGGGCGTGCCGTGCGGTTGTTGGTCATCATTCTGCTCAATCAGGTGCTGGCGCAGGGGATACTTTTTTTGCGCTCTAACATTTCCGGACTGGGATATTATCGGCTCGACAGTGTTTTGTCCTCGTTAGACAAGCTTCTCATGTTGCTGACTTGTGGTCTCCTGATTTGGTGGTTACCCCCTGCGTACTTGTCAGCAGAGACCTTTACATGGGCGCAAACGCTGGCTTTGGGCTTGGCCTTTCTTGTCGTCGGAATTATCCTGCGCATTAAAGGTCGAGTGCCACTGAGCCTCCCTGCTTACTCTTGGCGGCGCTGGCAGAGCATGCTCTTAATGCTTTTCCGCGAGAGTGCTCCCTATGCGCTGGTCATTTTGCTCATGAGCGCTTATACTCGATTAGATGTTGTACTCTTAGAGCGCCTATTGCCAGATGGCCATTTTCACGCTGACGTTTACGCCAGCAGCTATCGCCTTCTCGACGCAGCCAATATGTTAGGCTATCTTTTTGCCTCGCTACTACTGCCCATGTTCGCGCGTTTGCTGGGCTGTCGGGAAGATGTGCGCCCGCTAACCGGGCTGGCTTTCCGACTTCTCTGGGTTGGAGCCGTATTGTTGGCAGCCGCTGTCTTCTTTGCGCGTGCTGACATTATGGGCTGGATGATGCCTACCCGAGCCGACACTTACCGATGGGATACCTTAGGGCTGCTTATCTGGGCCTTTGTCCCTATGGGCGTTACCCACATCTTCGGCACACTCCTCACTGCCGATGGGCAATTGCTCAAGATGAGCCGCTTCTTCGTCTTGGGCATCCTCCTGGATGTGCTACTTGACTTATGGCTTATCCCTCGTTATCAAGCCTTGGGTGCAGCAACAGCGGCTCTGTGTACGCAAACATTTGTGGCGGTAGCTATGGTACTGTTCTGCCTGCAGCACTTCCACTGGCGCCCTTCTATGCGAGCCATCTGGCCCTTTGTGGCTTACCCTATCGGTATTTTGGCTATTGGGACGGCTTTGTTTACTTTATTTCCCGTTCCTTGGTGGGTGAGTACCGTTGCACTCAGCGGGGCGGCCTCCCTTCTTACCGTTGGCTTGAGGCTACTACCCCTGAAACCGTGGGCAGTACTGAAGACTGCCCAATGGCAATAACCTCCCGATGCTTTCTAAGGAAAAAACGAATGGCAGAAAAAATAGAAGTATTCTTGTCGCTGTCGCACGGTTTTATTCAGAGTAACGACGTCGCGTCTGTCTATCCATTAAAAAAGCCGAACGCGGACTTTTCCGGCTCGGCATGGTAAAAAGAAATTACTAAACACGGGTTTCTTTTCTTCACTTGGGAGGGCTTGGGCGCTGCTTCAGAATTTTTTCAGCAGCGCAATGACATCGTCTTGGGAGGCAGGTTTAGGGATGAGTAATAATTGGGGCAGCGCTCCTGTTTCAGTAGTTGCCAGGGCTATCCAGTGCTGCTGGCCAGTTCGTGCTATGGCTACGACGCTGGCTGGGTAACCCACCGGAGTGTGCTCCGAGCAAAAGCGCGAGCTGGCCACGTTGCCCGACAATTCAATGGCCGTGTTAGTGTTCTCAAAGACGAGGAAAACGCGGCTATTGAGGGCTGTAAACTGCGCTGGCAGTTCAACGCACAGCGTGGTGGTGGGTTCGGGCAATACGCGGGCGCAGTTGAACCACCCTAGGTGCGGCAGTTGGGCTTCATAACCTGATTGCAGGTTGCCGCCCAACGGGCTGGGCCACAGCACTGGTAGTGCTGGGGTGTTCCCGCCTCGCCACCCTACCACCTTGCCGCTGTCGTCTGTTTTCGCGCTGAAGATGGTCATGTTGTTCTTAGGGAGAGTGACGGGTATTTGTACTTTGATAAAAGCGCCCGGGCGCAAACGCAAAGGCTGGCCCGAACATGTAGCCTGAATCTGCAGGATGCCTGCGCTTTCAAGCACTTCTCCACCGGGGTAAGTTATCAGTGGCAGCTGGCGCGCTAAAAGATCTCCTTTCTGGGCGACAAACAGGGCGCTTATCTTCAGGTTCGGGCATGTGCTGCATGGCACCGGCGCGCCATTGTCGTCTTCGAAAAGCGCCTCTGTATCGCTCAGGAACAGGCGAACGCCAGAGGGATGCGTCAGAATGGTGTCTTCTATGGGTGTTCCTTTGCCCTCGAAATAGAAAGTAGAAGAAGTATTTTCATCAGGTACTTGTGAAAACAGGCTCTGAAGGTCTTCCTCCACGGGGGCATAAGGCACAAACTCATACACATCCTGACGGCAAGCGCTGGCCCACAGCAGGCCCCATGCCAACAGAAGGTAAGTATAGCCTATGTGCATTCTCAGGTGCATCTTCGCGTATGTCAAGTATGTTCTGATGGTTGCAAGACGCGGGAGCGCGAAAAGTCGCTGCCCCGGGGCTGTTGCCCTGAGAAGGATTATTTCAAAAAAGCCAACGTTAGCTTAAAGCAACACCGGCGCTATTTGCCGTCCAGTATTTGCGAGACCCCGAGGCGCAAGCCCACCAAGTGCTGCCGCTGCTCGATGGGGTAAGACGCCGCAGTAATGGGCCGCAGCACCCAGCGGAAGTAGGGTTCGGCAAATAGCCGCGTGCGCGGTGCAACGTGATAGAACCACTGAATGCTGCCAGTGGCGCTCAAGCCTACGCGGGGCGAATAGACCTCACGACCACCACTGTTAGGCGTGAAGGAAACGGGGCTTCCGTCGGTATCCAGGATGGTGCCACGTTTGTGGAAGAGTACGTTGGCAGAAACCCCTGCGTTGAGGCTGGCACCCACCACTCCACTGCGCCACTCCGCCCCTATCTGTAGCGGAATGTCGAGCAGACCAAAGCGGTTGTAGGTTTTAATGTATTCAGCCCCATACTCGACGCCAACGGTGTCTACCACACTCACCCACTGGCCGTTGATGAGTTTTTGGGTAATGGTAACGTGATATCGGATAAAGTCGGGATTGGTGTATTCGAAGCGCTCCGTCCACTGGTCATAATGTAGCCCTGTGCGCACCACAATGTGCGGATGCAAGAAATAGGAGAGGCGAATGCCTGCGTTGAAGGCTCCTTCGGGCGTTTCTGTGCGGCGGCGTTGGGTAACGTACGTATCCAGTTCGGCATCGCGAACGTTCCACTTGGGCAATGACCACGCAGGGCCGGCATAAGCATCGAGCAGCCAGGCCTTCCCCTTGTCGCTAAAGCTGTAGCACTTGCGTGTGGTCGTGTTCGGCTTGCTAGCGGGCGTAGTGGCTGCCGGCTGTAGCAAGGGCGCTCTCGAACCCTCAGGTAACAGCACTACAGACCGAGCAGGCAGGAATTGGAGGCCTTCCGAGGACAAGGTAGAAACAATCGCATCTTGGCCGATGAGGCCCCCCTGAGTGTTCCTCTCAGCCATCTCCGCCGCTTGTTCCCGGGCGGAGACTGCGGGCAATACAACTTTCTGCCCAGGCGCCAAGGAGACCCGTGGGGGCTGCTCCGTTGCCTTTTGTTGGTGAGGCATTGAGGTCAAGGCAGGTGGGACTATCGGGACAGAGGCGCTCGATGAGGAAGGCCCCACAACGGGCGAGGTAGTGCTGCTAGCAGGCTCGTCAGGAGCGGATAAAGCGACCTCTTCCGTCGTGATGGCTGCAGGCCATAGCCACAAGCCTATGCTGCCAATACCAACGAGGAACACACTGAATAACCACCACAGGGCCAGCCGCCGACGTCGGCGGCGCTGCAACGCATCATTCACGCCCTCCCATACAAAAGTGGGCGGTGCCACTTCTGCGTGCTGCAGGCGGCGGCGAATGCGTTGGTCCATGTGTTGTTCCGGTCGTTCCATGTGTCGGCGTCGGTTAGTCGGAGGATACGGTTAGGTTTGGATAAATCTTTTGCAACTGCTCGCACAGCCAGCGCCGAGCTTTAGTGAGTTGTGAGCGAGAGGTGCTTTCTTGGATGCCCAGCATCTCGGCCACTTCAGCGTGCGAATAGCCCTCGATGGCGACTAAGTTGAACACGATGCGATAGCCATCGGGTAGGCGGCTGATGAGGCGCAGCAGTTCCGCTTCCGTAAGGCAGTCTATAGCGTCAGGTTCGATGGGGGCTTCGGGCATGCGCTCCCAACCGCTGCTCTCGTACTCAAAACGCTGGCGCTGGTACATGCGCAGGGCGGTGTTAATGATGATGCGGCGAATCCACCCCTCAAAAGAACCTTGGAATTGAAACTGCTCCAACTTGGTAAAGACCTTAATGAAACCCTCCTGCAAAATGTCGGCAGCGTCGGAAGGCGTGCGAGCATAGCGCAAACAAACGGCGTACATCTTGCTGGCGTAGCGCTCGTATAACATACGCTGACAGCGGGCGGACCCGCGCAGACAACCCCGGATGAGTTCTTCTTCGTTCATCAACAGGTCATGTGCCGATTTTTGTGATTGCCGAAAACAGGCCGGGAATCGTCCCGAAGGTACGCTTACTAACGCAGATGCGGAAGCGCGATTTTTTGCTGCCTGCTGTCTTTTGGGCTTTTTTTTACCTTCCCGTTACAACACGGAATGCTCGATGAAGGGCTGCCGTTGTGGGTAGTCGGTCGTATAGTGCAGTCCACGGCTCTCGCGTCGGTGCGAGGCCGAGCGCGTGATGAGGTATGCAATAGTAATAAGGTTGCGCAACTCCATCAGCTGAGGGCTAATGGTAGTGGTGCGGTAGAGGTCTTCCGTTTCTTGATAGAGCAAAAAGAGGCGGTCGAGGGCGCGCTTCAGACGAATGTTGGAGCGCACGATGCCAACGTAGTAAGACATGATCTCGCGTAGTTCCTTGAGGCTTTGGGTGATGAGCACCATTTCCTGCGGTTCGGTAGTGCCTTCAGCGTTCCAGTCGGGCACGTCTTCCTGGTATTTCCACTGCCCTACCAGTTCGCGCGTGTCCACAGCGATGCGGTGTGCAAAGACCATGGCCTCTAGCAGCGAGTTGGAGGCCAAGCGGTTGGCGCCGTGTAGCCCCGTGGAGGAGCATTCGCCCGCCGCGTACAGCCGATGGATACTGCTGCGGCCCAAGGCATCCACGCGGATGCCACCGCATATGTAGTGGCACGCCGGCGCTACAGGGATGAGGTCGCGCATGGGGTCAATGCCGATACTCAGGCACTTGTCGTAGATGGTCGGGAAGTGCGCTACAAAGGCCTCCTTGTCCAAGTGGCGGCAGTCCAGGTACATGCAGTCGGTGCCGCGCTTTTTCATCTCAGAGTCAATGGCGCGGGCCACAATGTCGCGCGGAGCCAAGGACTGGCGCGGGTCATAGAGGTGCATGAACTCCTCGCCTTCGGCCGTCTTCAGGATGCCACCAAAGCCGCGTACGGCCTCGGAGATGAGAAAAGCCGGGTTTTCGCCCGAAGGATGATACAGGGCTGTGGGATGAAACTGCACGAACTCCATGTTTTCCACTCGCCCCTTAGCTCGGTAGGTCATGGCGATGCCGTCGCCCGTAGCAATGACGGGGTTGGTCGTTGTTTTGTACACTTGACCGGCGCCGCCGGTACAGAGCACGGTGGTTCGAGACAGAATGGTGTCTATCTCGCCGGTTTCCTTATTTAGGGCGTAGCACCCATAACACTCGATGTCGGGCGTTACGCGGATGACCATGCGCCCTAGATGGTGTTGCGTAATGAGGTCTAGGGCGAAATAATGCTCCAGGATTTCAATGTTCGGAAACTGGCGTGCTGTCTCCATGAGGGTGCGCTGCATTTCCCAGCCTGTCAGGTCTTTGTAGTGCAGAATGCGGTGCTCTGAGTGCCCGCCCTCACGCGCCAGGTCGTAACGGTCTGAGTGGTCTTTCTCCTTGTCGAAACGCGCGCCCCACTCGATGATCTCGCGCACGCGCTCGGGGCCTTCGTGCACTACTATCTCCACGATGTCGTGTTTGCATAGGCCATCGCCGGCATCGAGCGTGTCTGCAATGTGCTTTTCGTAGGTGTCCTTCTCTAGATCCCACACTGCGGCAACGCCGCCTTGGGCATAGCGCGTGTTGCTCTCGCCAGCGTCGGTTTTTGTCAACACCAACACCCGCCTGTCGAGGTGCATCTGGGCTGCCTTGATAGCAAAGGTGAGGCCGGCAATGCCAGAGCCGAGAACGAGAAAATCAGTTTTGATGCGCGCCATAAAGCGTTTTAGAAACCATACACTAATGACAAGGACCAGGCAGCATTCTTCAAGGAGCCAACGATGTTCTGCAGCGATGACCCACTGCCCACGTTCTTCAGCCCCCGATTGAGGCGCAGGTGCAGGCCGATATTGCCCAGGTCAAGCCCGCCGCCAACATGCCAGCCCAGGTCCACCTTTTCCAAAGCCTCCCTGTCGAAGCCGATGGGATTGCCCTGCTCGTCCTTGAATTCACCGTTGGCGTTGGCCAACAGGCTGGCATTCAGCCCAGCGTGCAGGTTGATGATGCTCAGGTTGTACTCCAGCGAGAGCGGCACTTCAATATAAGCTGACTTAATGGACGAGATAAAACTGTCTCGCTTGAAAGAAGCGCCTTTGGTAGCGTAGAGCACCTCGGGGCGCAAGGAGAAATTGCCCTTGCCCAAAGGAATCTTGACAAAAGCGCCTCCCAGCAGCCCGATGCGTCCGTTGCGGTCTTGCGCCCGGGCGTCGTCGTAGAGGTTACTGCCCGTGAGGCCCAAGCGAAAGCCGAAGCGCGCTTTGCCTTCAGTCATTTGCCCCTGCAACGGCGAGGCAAAGGCAAAGAGGAGGTACAGCAGAAATAAAGGGAGGTACCGCATGAGTGGAGATGTGGGTCTGGTGAAAAGATATAGTGAGGGCGCTAAAACGCAGCAATGAAGATCGGGTTTTGCTGTCGGGAAAAAAGCCATGCCAGAGTTACGAGGAAAGCAACTGGTGTAATTCGGCAATCTTCTTCAATCCCGCTTCAACCCCAGCCCCGCCTTTTCAGAGATTTCGAGCATGCGGTTGATGCTCCGGACGCCTTGCTCGATGACCCAGTCGGGCAGCGTGATTTCAGGTTGTTCGTACTGCATGCACAGGTAGAGCTTTTCCATGGTGTTGCGCTTCATGTGTGGGCACTCATTGCAAGCGCAATTGTTCTGGGGTGGCGCCGGGATGAACGTCTTGTGCGGGCTGGCTTTCTGCATCTGGTGGATGATGCCTGGCTCCGTGGCGACGATGTACTCCGTGGCCGAGTCGTTGATGGTAAACTTGAGCAGGCCTGTGGTGCTGCCGATGAAGTCAGCCATCTCCAGGATGTGCGGCTCGCATTCTGGGTGAGCGATGAACTTGGCATTTGGGTGCCGCGCCTTGAGCTTGACGATGCGCTCGTGGCTAAAGATTTCGTGCACCATACAGGAGCCGTTCCAAAGCACCATATCGCGGCCAGTTTTCTTGATGAGATAGGCTCCCAGGTTCTTGTCTGGCGCAAAGATGATGGGCTGCTCCTTGGGTATGCTTTCAATGATGGCCAGCGCATTCGTGCTGGTGCAGCAGATGTCCGTCAGCGTCTTCAGCTCTGCCGAGCAGTTGATGTAAGAAACCACAATGTGGTCGGGATACTTTTCCTTGAACTTGCGGAACAGATGCGGCGGGCAGGAGTCGGCTAAGGAGCAGCCCGCTTTCAGGTCGGGTAGGAGGACCTTCTTCTGTGGCGACAACATTTTGGCCGTTTCTGCCATGAAATGAACGCCGGCAAAGACAATGATGTCTGCATCCGTTTGCGCGGCCTTTTGGGATAGACCCAAGGAGTCGCCGATGAAGTCGGCCACATCCTGTATCTCAGAGTCCTGGTAGTAATGAGCCAGTATGATGGCGTTCTTCTCGCGTTTGAGGCGTTGGATTTCAGCGACGAGGTCCAGCTCAGGGTCCACCTCAATATCCAGAAAGCCCTTTCGCTCGAGGTTTTGCATGGCGCGAGAAAGCAGGTCAGTGGTCATAATAGCGAGGGTGAGTTTGGGTAACGCAAAGGAGAGTAATGCGGCAAAGGTGCATTTCCTGAACAAAGATACTGCCCTTGAGTTTGCGCTCCAAGCGATCGAGTAGCCTACCTTTGTCGCCCTGAAGGGATTTCGCTCATGTTGCTGTATAATGTAACCATCACTGTTGACCTCGATGTACATGAAGACTGGCTCCAGTGGATGCGCCAAGTACACATCCCCGATGTACTGGCCACGGGCTTCTTCCGCGGCTACCGCATGAGCCGCTTGCTTCAGCATGAACACCCCAACTCAGCCATCTACACCGTGCAATACGAGGTGGGCAGCATGGAGCAGCTGCAGCGCTACTGGAGCGAATGCGCCCCACGGCTCCAGCGCGAGCATCTCCAGCGCTATGGCGACAAGTGCGCCGCCTTCCGCACCGTGATGGAGGTGTTGGAAGAGCAAGATAGCTAACCCTCAGGCCGGCTCTGTCTGGCACAGCGCGTCCCAGTACTCCACAGCACGCCGCGTGTGCGGGATGCAAATAGAGCCGCCTACCAAGTTGGCAATAGCGAAGACCTCAAATACCTCATCGGTGCTCACCCCCAGTTGGTGGCACTGGCCCAAGTGATAGCGGATGCAGTCATCGCAGCGCAGCACCATGGAGGCCACCAAGCCGAGCAGCTCCTTGGTCTTCGCATCCAGTGCGCCGCTCTGGTAAGCCTGGTGGTCGAGGCTCCAGAAGCGCTTGATGACCTTGTTATCGTGGCTCAAGATGCGCTCATTCATGCGAGCGCGATAGGCATTAAACTCTTGTACAAGGCTCATAGAGAGAGGTTAAAATGTAGTCAGCAGGTAGGCTACCGCACAATGAGCACCGGAATGCGCACCGCGTGCCGCACCGCATCAATGGTGGCCCCAAAGATGAGGTCCTTTAGCGTGCGGTGGCCGTGGGCACCCATGACCAACAGGGTAACGGGGCGGCCATCGAGCAATCGGGGCAGCTCTTGGCGCGCCTTTCCAAAGCCAATGAGCACATCGCACTCGTAGCCCATTTGGCGCAGGTGTTCTGCGTATTGGTTCAGAATTTTTTTATCCTCGTAAGTTTCCAGGTCGCGAATTTGGTCGCCCATGACCCAGGCCCCAGCAGTCTCCACGACGTGCACCAACAAATAGCGAGCTTTTTTACCTCCCAGCTGAAGGGCATGCTGCAAAGCCCGCGCGTCGGCCTCCGTGAAGTCGAGCGCCACGGCGATGTGGAAAAAATCGGCAGCCGACGCTTCTCCGATGTCGGAGAAAGCTCCGTGTGGCAGGGTCTTGTGCAGGCGGCGCTGCGCAGGGTGTACGATGGGTTTCACCACAATATAACCCAGCATGACCACTGCAAAAAGAAGTAGCGGCACCACCACCCAGCGTATCCAGGCGGCGTGGTGAGGTGCCTGTGCCATCCAGGCCGTTACTTCTTCGGCCACTAACCAAATGTTCAGCCCTACTATCACTGTAGCGCTTGCCCAGCCAGCCAGCTTCGTCCATGGCCCAATGGCAAACTCTCCCATGCGCTCGCGGCTGCTCGTGTAGTGCAGCAGAGGCACGATGGCAAAGCCCAACTGCATGCTCAAAATGACTTGACTAAGCACGAGCAAGTCTCCTGTCATTTCTTCACCCAGCAGCGAAATAGCTACAATGGCCGGTATAACTGCCAGCAGGCGCGTCAGTATGCGGCGCAGCCATGGGGCTATGCGAAGATGTAAATAACCTTCCATCACAATTTGACCCGCCAACGTACCCGTAACTGTGCTGCTCTGACCCGCTGCAATTAGGGCAATAGCAAAGAGCACCGGTGCATAGCTCTCGCCCAGCAAAGGCGCCAGCAACTGGTGCGCATCCTGAATCTCGGATACCCCCGAATAGCCGTGCTTATGAAACACCGCAGCAGCCAAAATGAGAATAGCCGCATTCACAAACAGCGCCATGTTCAGGGCTATAGCTGAGTCCGCAATATTGTAGCGGATGGCCTGCCGGACGCCCTGGGCTGATTGGTCAATCTTGCGCGTCTGTACCAAAGCCGAATGCAAGTACAGGTTGTGCGGCATCACTGTGGCCCCAATGATGCCGATTGCAATAAACAGCGCTCCTCCTTCGGGAATAGAAGGCACCAAACCCGCCGCCATATCGCTCAGCACTGGCTTGGCTAGCACCATTTGGATAGCAAAAGCCATCCCTATAACCCCGATAAGCGCCAGGATAAAAGCCTCCAGCTTGCGTATGCCCAACTGCATCAGAAACAACAGCAGAAAGGCATCCAGCACGCTGATAGCCACCCCCCACACCAACGGGAACCCGAAAAGCAGTTGCAGCCCAATCGCCATGCCCAGCACCTCCGCCAAGTCAGTGGCTGCAATCGCTACCTCCGCCAAAATGTAGTTGAAGATATTCACTGCCCGCGGATACAACTCGCGCGAAGCCTGCGCCAAGTCTCGCCCTGCCACTACCCCCAGCCGCGCGCTCAGACTCTGCATCAGCAGCGCGATGAGGTTAGACATAACCAACACCCACAGCAGGGCGTAGCCAAAACGGCTGCCCCCTGCCAAGTCAGTCGCCCAGTTGCCAGGATCCATGTACCCTACACTCACCAAGTACGCCGGACCAATAAATGCCAACAAACGGCGGAATGGCCCGCCTTTCACGTTGGTTTCCACACTGCTATGTACCTCAGAGAGCGAACGTTGTTGCGGTGTCTTATTCATGATGGTTGCTTGGCTTTATGCTTTCATGGGTTCTACAAATAGACTGCGCCCAACCTTATCGCTCAGCATGAGCTCCTGTCCGCTCTCGAGCAGGTGCACGCGCAGCGAATAGTCAAACTCAATGCGCTCCAATATCTTCAAGCGCGTGCCCAGCCCAATGCCCAAGCGGTCTAAATACTGCAGAAAAGTGGCGCTGTGGTCATCTACCCCTACCACGACGACCACAAGCCCCGCCGATGTGTCGCCTAGCAAATGACGCTCGCCCCCGGGCCACTCCCCGCGCGCATTGGGTATAGGGTCGCCGTGCGGGTCAAAGCGCGGTTTGCCCAGAAAAGCATCCAAGCGCTCTATCAAATCCGGATGATGCACGTGCTCCAACTGCTCGGCCATCTCGTGCACCTCGTCCCACTGAAAACCCAGCTTCTCGGTCAGGAACACCTCCCAAAGCCGATGCCGCCGCACTAAGGCCGTGGCGATGCGCATGCCCTCCTCTGTTAACCGCACACCGTAGTACTTCTCATAAGTAGCCAGCTGCTTCTCCGAAAGACGCCGCAACATGTCTGTAACAGATGGCGCGGTGGTCTGCATCTCGGCAGCTAACGCACCCGTAGTAACCGGCTCCTCTCCCCTCCGCAAAAGCTTCAGGATGGCCTTTAAGTAGTTCTCTTCTGATGGGCTGTACATGGCCTGAAAATTTTATCTTCAGGCGCAAAGGTATTGTTTTTTAGATAAACCTAAAAAAAATATCGGTGGACAAAAATACTCACCTTAGGTGCGCCTCAACCATCCAGATAAAGCAGTCCGGTATCCCGCTCCTGCTTCTCCTCTCCCCTATTTGGTGCGGCTTTTCTATCCTCCGTTTTTTGGGGGAAAACGGCCGCCAGTTTCACTTCTACATCCGCACTCAGAGGCCTCTACACGGCTTCGATTTAGCCCCGGGCATGTCCTCGGCTCGCTCTTGGCCTTAATAATAGCGCACAGGCATCTCCACATCTCCGCGCTTGGCGCAGGGTGGCGGTGCAGTTAGCCCTCAAGCGCGGCGACACTGAGGTGCGGTTGCACCATTATTAAGACCCGAGGGCGGGACGGGCACATACCAAGCCCAGGCTGTAGCGCTAAGGCTGCCTGCGCGCACGGGAACCAAGCCAAGGCTCGTGGACCGTTTTTTCCCCAAAAAAAGAAGATGACAGTCGTCGTATCGGCAGTTGAGCTGAGCCTCATCATCATTTCAGCACAAAATCGCTGTACTGAAGGTCGGCGGTGATGATGCGCGGCGCTTTGGCATCGCCCGCGAAGCCGGTGATGTTCGTTCGTCCGCCGGGGATGGTTACACGGGCCATGGTCATCATGTTTGGCGTGTGCACGTCTGTATGCTTGCTTTTGGCATCGAGGCGGAAAGCAGTGCCTGGCTCAACGGATATTTTTACATCCGTGTACTTGGCTTGTAGGCGCGCTTCGGTGAACTGACGGCCCAAGGTGCTGACGCTGATTTGCCCATACGAGAGGTCTGTATCGAGAGTGTTATTGAGGCGCTCGATGCGTGTATCGGTGTACTGGGCGGTGAGGAAGAGGGCGCTCACTTGGCGCGCGCGCACGTCAGAGTATCGGGTTTGGATGCGGAGGGTTCCCACCTCACCGAAGTTGAGCTTGTCGTACTTGGAGGTGAGGCGCACTTGGCCTGCTTGGGCGATGCGGAGTTCCGAGTAGCGCGTATCCATGCTAACCTCAGCGGCATGCTCGCTGTTAAGGTCGGCGTAGCTTAAAGAGCCGGTCAGGTTGCGTACTCGATTTAAGGAGGCTTTTCCGTAGGAGAGTGCTAGGTCGGCATCGCCACTGAGATTTTCTCCGCGAAGGTTGCCGTAGCGTATTTCAGCCAACAGCTTGCCTTTTAGGTTGGATACATAGACGTCGCCGTAGCGGTTGCGCAAGTCGAGTTGGTTGTCTGCCGGCAGCCATAGGTCGTAATGAATGCTGAACTCACCCTTCCGATTGCCTAGCAAAGCCAGACCAGAGGAAGCTTCCTGCACGACTGTTTCAGCCTTCACGTAGTCGGCGGTGTTGAGGAAGTTGATTTTTATCCCTTCAAAAAGGCGGTCGGCGCTGCGTTGATCAGGTGCGTTGACGATGATGGTAATCTCCATTTTGACTAAGCGCTGATTCCAGGTATTTACCTTGATATTGCCAAAGCGGTTGTCAACGGCCGTAGTGCCATTGGCTGAAATAGGGAACTCGCGGACGATTTTTTTAGAAAACTCTTGTTCTGGTCTGTTGTCTCTCGGGGCAGCGCTTACTCCGCCACATAAGAGGAGGAGGGCGATGGAGAGGAGGCTATATTTCTTCGGTGTCATATTTCCTGCTGTTGTGGTCGGGTGAAGAGTGCTGCTGCTGTAGATATTGCAATACGCGCTCGAGGATGGCAATACGCGCCCTGTAGTTGTCAATCATGGCTCGTACGACGGCTTCCCGATTGGCAGGGGGGACTTGGGCCAGCTCGGCCTGCAATTCGGTCATTGCTAGATCCATCTGCCTAAGGTCTTCAAGTACAGAGGCTTGGCGATAAGTGCTCAGCTGGCTCAGGCGCTCTTGGCGCACCTGTATTTCTCTTTGGAGGTAGTTTTCCAGTTCGGCATATTCGGGCGACAGATCTCCTAAGGCCATTTCTGCAGCGCTCCCGGAGCGTGCGGCACCATACCAAAGGCCAATACCAATGCCAGCAATGAGGAGTGCTACAGCGGCGGCGGCTAAGCGCAGGGAGCGCATCCAGTGCAGGCGTATGGGCGGGGCCGGTGGCAGTGCCTGAGCGATGTGGTACCACACGTGTGGTTCAGGGTGGTGGGTATCGAATGCATCTCGATGCTTTCGGATGAAGGTTTCTAGCTCACCGTCTTGGGGCGCATCGAGGGCCGCAGCGATGCGCTTCCAAGAGCGCTGTTCTTCAGGCAGCACAGCATCAAACAAAGGAAGGTGTGCCGCTATGAAGCGCTCTTCGATGCCCAGAGCAGGCCATCGGTCCAGCTGTCTGGCTATGCGCTCCCAGACGTACTCGGGTGCTGGGGCGCTGTCGAAGGCATCGCGGTTTTGCCGGATGAAGTCCTCTATACAGTTGGGTGTGTTCATGCTCCGTTTGCTTTAAGAAGTTCGCGTAGGCGCGCTCGGGCGCGGCTATACTGTGATTTGGAGGTTGCCTCGGTAATGCCGAGGATGTCGCCTATTTCTTCATGGTCGTAGCCTTCAATGGCGTAAAGGGTGAAGACGGTGCGGTATCCATCAGGCAGTTCGCGAAGGGCCTCGTTGATGCGCGTTACGGTAAGCGAAGTGTGATTGTCTTCTTCTGGCTCTTCGGCGCGGTCTTCTTGCTGGTCGAGAGGTACAATGAGCGTGCGGCGGGTTTTGAGAAAGTTGATGGCTTTGTTAATGGCGATGCGCTTTATCCAGGCGCCTATGGTGCTTTCGTATCGAAAGGTATCTATTTTGGTAAATACTTCAATGAACGTGCTTTGTAGGAGGTCTTCGGCGTCTTGTGGCTGCCGCACCATGCGGAGTAGAGTGTTGTAAGTTGCCTTGGCGTACAGCTGGTATAGTTCAAATTGGGCATTGCGCCGCCCCTCTTTGCAGCCCTCGATGAGTTCTCGGTGTGTTACGGTTGCGTTCATGGTGTCATTGCTGTGTGAAAAGACAATAGGCCGGCTTTTAGGGTTGCACCCAGAAACGAAGACGCCACTCCTTGCGGTACTGAGGAGTGGCGTCTTCGTACGAGTGGATGACCTCACTGAAGCTCTAAGATTTTCCGAAACAACTCCTGCTCGTCGCCCGGGCGGAAGCCTTTGTGGTGATAGGCTATCTTACCCTCCTTGTCAATGATGAATACTTGCGGTAGTCCATTGAGGCCGCCCGGCATGACGGAGCGGAAAAGCCGATGCACGTCCCAATATACCTCAAAGGGAAAACCCTTTTCCTGCGCGATGCGTTTAATGTCGCGGAAGCGGTGCGGAAAATCAATGGAAATAGCTAACAGGCGGAAGTTGGCCTGCTGCCTCCAGGCGGCGTAGTTAGCCGTGTAGGTGCTTAGTTCCACATGGCATGGCATGCAGGTGGTGAGCCAGAAGGCCAGCACGATAGGCTGCGACGGCCCCGACTTTGGTTGGGCAAGCACGTCCTTGGAGATGAACGTCTGCACGCTGTCCATGTCCGTCAGCAGGATGTTAAAGGGATAGACAGTGTCCAGCGCATAGGCCGGTTGGTGGTAGATGATGGACTGACTTTGCGCACTTTGGAAGGTGCACCCTAGGCAAAGGGCCAGGACCAATGGGTAAAGAGACTTCATAGAGTGGGTTTTTGCGCGATGAATACAGATACTTCCGGCCGTTGTTGGGCAAAAGTACGGTGCCTACCGATATTTTTGCCGCTGGGCAGTACTGGGCCTCCTCCAGGCGGGTGCAGTGCTCTCTTTCTTATCCCTATCGAAAATAAAATACCCACTTTTGCTCATGGCTGTACCCATCAAATTTGGCACCGACGGCTGGCGTGCCATCATTGCAGATGACTACACGGTAGAGAATGTCAAGCGTGTGGCCGAAGCCACAGCCCGCTACATGAAGGCACGCCATATGAAGCGTGTAGTAATTGGTTACGACTGCCGCTTCGGCGGGCAGCTCTTTGCAGACACCACTGCGCGCGTGCTGGGTGCCTATGGCATCAAGTGCCACGTGGGCGTGGGCTTTGTCTCCACTCCTATGGTTTCCCTGGGGGTGGTCAAGACCAAAAGCGACATCGGCATAGTCATCACGGCCAGCCACAACCCACCCACTTACAATGGCTACAAGCTCAAGGCCTCCTACGGTGGACCGATGATACCCTCCGAAATTGCCGCAGTAGAGGCCTTAGTGCCCGAAGTGTGCAGCCTCTCCACATTGCCTTCGGTAGAGGAGCTGCGCCAAAAGAAGCTCTACATAGAAACCGACCTGGAAACCATCTACCTACGCCACGTGCGCAAAAACTTCGACCTCAAAGCCATCAAGGCTAATGCCGGCCGTCTGGCCTACGATGCCATGTACGGCGCCGGCCAGAATGCCGTGCGCAAGCTGCTGCCCCGCTCTATCTTCCTGCGCTGCGACTGGAACCCCGGCATGCACGGGCAAGCTCCGGAGCCTATCCATCGCAACCTACAGGTGCTTAGCGAACTGGTGCGCAAAAACCCGAAGGTTACCGCAGGCTTGGCCAACGACGGCGACGCTGACCGCATCGGCATGTACGACGAAGACGGCTACTTCGTGGATAGTCATCACCTGCTCCTCATTCTCCTGCTCTACTTGCACCGATACAAGGGCATGAGTGGCAAAGTGGTCTTCACCTTCTCCGTAACCGACAAACTGCGCAAAATGGCCGAAATTTTCGGTCTCCCTTATGCCATCACTCCTGTAGGCTTCAAGTACATCGCCGAGATTATGACCTGCGAGGACGTGCTCGTCGGTGGCGAAGAGTCTGGCGGCTTGGCCGTCAAGGGCCACATTCCCGAGCGCGATGGCATCTGGATGGGCCTGCTCATCCTGGAGTTTATGGCCAGAACGGGCAAGACCATAAAGGGCTTAGTGCAAGAAGTGTATGACATCGTGGGCGCCTTTGCTTTCGATCGCGACGACCTGCACATCACCGAAGTACAGAAGCAGGCCGTCATCGCTGCCTGCCGCGCCCGCCAATACAGCCGCTTTGGGCCTTACGTTGTCCAATCAGTCGAAGACCTCGACGGTTGGAAGTTTCACCTTGGTGATGAGCGCTGGGTCATGATCCGCGCCAGTGGCACCGAGCCTGTCCTGCGCATTTATGCGCAAGGCCCCGATGCTGCCGAATGTCGCCGTATCCTCGATGCCACCCGCGCTGCCATCCTGTAGACACAGCACTGCGGGGGCTTCAGCGCACTAGCGTTACATTGCCTTGCAGAAGCACTTCCTTGCCGTTGCTGTAGCGCAACACAGCTATCCAAGTGTACACACCGGGTTGACCTATGCGGCCGCCAATGCTGCCATCCCATGCGGCGGCGGGGCTACCGAGCGAAACGCGCTGGCGCTCAAAACACAGCTGGCCCTGGCGGTCAAAAATCTGCAAGTGCACGATCTCCTCCGCACCAGCCTCGGCGTATAACGAGAAGACCCTGTTTTCCGGAGCATTAGCCAATGGCCCAAACGCATTGGGTGCGTACACTTTCCGCTCGCGCCGCACCTCTACGTGCAGGGTTGTTGTAGCCATGCACCCTTCGCTGCTCAGGGCCGTCAGCTGGTACGTCGTGCTGAAAGGCGGTGCTATCACGACCATATCAGGTGCTTCTTCAACGACGCCTCTTGTTGGAGACCAGCTGACCTTTTCTAAGGGCAGGGTAGAGACTATCGGGCGGCGCAGGGTGTCGCCTACAAAGAGGACTGCATCTGGTCCTGCATCAAGGGCAAAGGGTAAGCCCTCGGGTACTACCGCCGCTATCTGGAGCACGCAGCCGGCCACATCCTTTAGGCTCAACAAATGCAGCCCGGGAGCCAATTCCTCCCAGTGGGTTTCAGTACTGGATGGTTCGCCATTCAAGGAAAACAGGTATGGCCCGACGCCGCCCTTCGTACTGAGTACGCGCAGGTGTCCATCTCGGCGCCCAGCGCAGCTCTCGCCGCGCACCTCTACTTCAGCTTCTAAAGGGCCGGGCAATTGCACCAGCGTATCCACCTGTACCCGGCATCCATGCGCATCCATTGCCTCTGCAGACCACCAGCCCGGGCTTAGGCTATCCAAGCGAGCATTGTTACTACCATCTGACCATAGGTACTGATAAGGCGGGGTGCCGCCCTTCACCTGAAGGAACCCCACAGCCCAGCCCGCATAGGCGCATGGGTTGGGCGGGTCCAACACGAAAAAATGCCCTTCCAGCGGAGGTGGAGCGGTCAATGTCTTTTGCAAGATAGAAGTAGCGCCATCGCTTCCAATGAATGTAAAGCGGTAATCACCAGCCTGCAGAGGCTCTAATCGGAAAGGTGCCCCCACGCCGGGCAGGGTACCGCTTCCGGCTGCGCCAGTGGACAGGTTTGCCCACTGGAAAGACACCGGTTCTGCGCCCTGTTGCAGCGTGAGCAGCCAGGCGCCATCACCACTTCCATTACACAATGGCGGCACCGCTTCCACCATTACAATGGGCTGCGTGCTTCCCATCGAGGCAAAAGTACACAGAGCGCTGGCCCAAAGCCAGTATCGCAGGTTTTCTCCCATAAGACATACGGTAATAACATACGAAAATGCACTAACCTCCGCCGGAGCTTCACCGAATGCAGAAAGTGCGGATTAGGGGGGAGAAAACAAGAAACAGAACGCCGCTATGGGCTGTGGGTCAAATGTACGGCGTCAGGGCCATTTCATTCCCACTCGCGCTGCTTGCGATAGGCCAGCCCGCGGAAAAAGGCTACTGGTGTGCCATCTTGTCGCTGCACTTGAATGGCATAATGAGAGAGGTGATGGCCCAGGTTTTCTTCTTGGGCAATGGCAAGGAGCTCATCGCCGGCCCGAACCGGGGCTATATGCTCAATGGTGCAGTGCACCGACACTGCATGGCGCCCGCGCGAGTTGCATGCAAAGGCAAAAGCACTGTCGGCCAACGAAAAAGTAATGCCCCCGTGAGCTACCCCAAAGCCGTTCGTCATCTCTGGCCTCACCACCATGCGCAGGGTGCAGTGACCCTCGCCCACAGACACCAGCTCCATGCCCATCCACTGGCTGAAGGGGTCGTTGTTGAACATACGGTGGAAGATTTCCTCGGGCGTCAGTGGCATAGCTTACTGTTAATAAAAAGTGCGGTTCTCGCGCGCCATAATGCGCAGCAGCCGGCAGCAGCGGTAGCGGTCTTCGCAGTACTCCGCATGCAGCCAGTCTAAGTGCTCCACTATGTTGTGGATGCCTATCTCATCAGCCCAAGCCAGCAATCCTTTCGGGTAGTTCATTCCTTGGGTCATGGCCAGGTCAATGTCATCGCGCGAGGCAATGCCCAGATAGTGAGCATCGGCGGCTTCATTGATAAGCATGCATATGATGCGGGTGAAAATTTTCTTGCCCAAACGCTCATCACACACAGGCCCGGGGTTGGCGGCACCTTCCCGGTAGTCGTAAAAGCCGCGTCCCGTTTTACGACCTAAATAATGAGCATCCACCAAGCGCTTTTGCGTAAAGGAGGGCTTGTACCGAGGGTCGTAGTAAAAGGAGCGAAACACGGTCTCCGTAACAGTGTAGTTGATGTCGTTGCCGATAAAGTCCATTAGCTCAAAAGGCCCCATGCGAAAGCCACCGAAGGTGCGCATAGCCCAGTCAATAGTAGGCACATCGGCAATGCCCTCATCCAATATGCGCAGCGCTTCGCCGTAGTAGGGGCGCGCTACGCGGTTCACGATGAAGCCCGGAGTGTCCTTGGCGATGACCGTCGTCTTGCCCCAGCTGTTGATGAGTGCACGCGCTTTTTCTATGTAACGCTCATCCGTCTGAATGGCCGGAATGATCTCCACCAAGCGCATTACCGGTGCCGGGTTGAAAAAGTGAATGCCCAGTACGCGCTCGGGGTGTTGCAAGTCTGCTCCAATAGCCGAAACTGAAAGCGAAGAGGTGTTGCTGGCCAGTATGGTTTCTGGCGACACCATGGCTTCCAAGCTCTTGAAGGCAATCTGCTTGGACTCCAAGTCTTCCACAATGGCCTCGATGACGATGTCGCACTCGCGGAAATCGCTCATGTGGCTGGAGTAGGAAATGCGCCCCAGGAGCTCCTCTGACTCGGCCTGGGTTATCTTACCCTTTTCTACCAACCCTTGAAGTGCCGTTTTCAGGCCAGTAGAAGACCTCTTCAGCGCAGGGTTTAAGTTGTCGCAAACCACCACCTTGTGCCCTCGCGATGCAGCCACCTGCGCAATGCCGCTGCCCATTGCTCCGGCTCCCAACACGCCAACGATTTCCATAACCTTATTTCTCGGTTGATTTTAGAATGCCTCAATTGACGCGGCGAAAGTAGAAAAGCCCTTGTATGAAAGGGGGAAATGTCGGCCAACGTGGAAAAAATCCCGACTATGGCAAAATAGGGCAGGGAAGGTTATTTGCTTCGGGAGGGCGCGCAGCCCTTACCTGCGATATTGTGGCCCTTGGCTTTCATAATGAGCCGTTTCCGGCGAGTGCTGTGTTCCAAACCACCTGCTTTGCGGCTGCCCTCGCCTTCACTTAGGCCGTTTCTTTTTTGGGAAAAACGGCTCCAGTGCTTCGGCTTGGCTTTTTGGCGCACCTG